>ERZ831634.221-NODE-221-length-71722-cov-5.764689_pt1 | contig 71722 bp, 67 predicted proteins | sample MGYA00519953_ERZ831634 | MGnify/ENA primary metagenome ERZ831634 (study PRJEB31850, sample SAMEA3708718) | human gut metagenome | biome: human gut; feature: human-associated habitat; material: faeces | place: China | collected 2014 ... | reverse complement strand
CTGAGTCGGAAGCTCAAAACGTGAATGAGAATGACGGCAGCGACGGCTTTGCCGGCGTGCTCCCCGGCGGGATGCGGGAACGCGGCAACCGCAAGGGACAGACGAATCAGAAGAAGCTGAAGGACCAGAAGGTCCAGAGTGATCAGCGCGCCGGCACCGGTTCGCTGGCGGGCCGCGTGCTGAATGGTCTGAGTTCCGTTTCGGAAGCAAGAGGGGGCGCTACTGGCGTTGATGCCGGCACAGCCTCTGCCACTACCACTACACCTGCAGGAACGGCCAATTCCGTTTCGGATGCTGACGTTGCAGACAACGCGCTGCCGGAGAGCAAAGCAGGCCGGCATGCAGCCGAGACCAGATCAAAGGCACTGGAAGGAGCTGGCGGGGCCGGCCTTCCTTCCAGGGAAAGCCATCCAAGAGAAAGCGCAACATCCGATGCCGAAGCTGTTCGACCGATCCGAGAAGACGGACAGGGAGCACCGGACAGACATGAACGAAAGCCGGCTCAGAAAACGACCGAGAGCTTCGATGAGTCCGGGTTTGACATGGGAGCTCTGTTGGGCGGCTCCATGGCACCTTCCGTGAAGGATATTGAGGCTACGCATCAGCACGTCGCAGAAGACCGAGGAGTTCAAGAAACGACAGGGGCCAAATCCAGCTCCAACGCCAAGGCTGGTCCAGACGTTGGATCCATGCCCAGCAACGCCAGCAACGGGAGCGATGACGTTAACCGCATGACCGTTTCGCGGTCGGAAGTTCACATTGGGAACAAAGCCCCTGGTAGCGCTACCGGCATTGACGTCATCGATGCGTCGTACGGAGCTCAGACCGGTCGCCATGACTCCGCCGTGGAATCCGATGCGGAAGATCCTCATGCCGCTCAACAGGTCCCTGGATCCCTGGAAGCCGAAGGGCCTGAAGCGTCCCTCGAACCAGGTAACTTGTCAGACGTGAACGACTGCATCGAGTACGAAGACATGCCGATCGACGATGAGGATGCTGCGAGGATGAGCGGAAGGACCGCAGGTGGCGCATCTTCTTCCTACGGCCTGAACGAGGACGACGAGGAGGCTTATCTCTACGGAGACGTGGAAGTCGAAGATGCCGACATGGAGATCGAGGCGGAGACTTTTCCCGGGGATGCTGGAGAGGACGTGGTTGCCGAGACTGCCGCAACTTCCGATGACGAGGTTCTGCCGCCGGACGACAAACCGGCCTATCAGACGGTGTACTTCAACGAGCCGCTCGATGACGACGGAAAGCCTCTGTTGCGCAACAGGGGACAAGCGATGAACGAAGAGGACGGATCCTCTTCCTCTGGCCACTTGAAAACGACGCAGGACGACGCTCAAAACGCATCCTGGGAAGGATTGCCGGCAACGGGGCGGGACAAGCCAGCTTCGAAGAAGGAACCTGCTCCTGCGCGTTCTGGTGGGCGATCCGATGTGGATCAAGCGTACGCCCTTGCGGAAGACATGGTGGAAAGCATGCAGAGCCAGATGGAGCGTGGCTTCGGCATCTGGTTGTCCGACGGCGTGACGACGGATTCGCTGACAGGCTTCTGGCGCACCTCCTCATCGAGTTTCGAAGCGGCCATTGTCGAGGGCGGCGTTGACGAGGACTTGGTGGAGATGGTGATCGACAAGAAGATCTCCGGCAACGTTCGCCCGCGCATCGAGTGGGACCGCAAGGCGGGCAACGTTCTGCTCGTGCCGTGAGTTCAGTGGACAGGGAAAGAGGAAATTGAGCGATGAGCTTGAACTATGATCCAACCGCCTACGAAACCTGGCGGCAAAACTATGAGATGCGGGAAGCGCTGGCATGGTTCGGCGGGTGCATCTGGTACTTCATGTGGGGAAACTTCATGGGGGCGAACGGGGCTACGCTTGGGTTCGTACTCTGTTGCGCGGTCATGGCCATCATGAGTTTTCGACCCGCCGTGCGGCGCTACCACATGACGCTTCGGCTTGCCGGAACGCCTTTGCCCTACATCGACTTTGAAGAGCTCAAGCGCATTCTCAACGATCCGACGCACAAGGGCGACATGTGGCTGGGACGCGGGTTCCCGTGGGGACAGACGCAGGCGCAGCGCGTGAACGATCTTCTGAAGCGCGATTGGCACAAGACGTACCGTGAAGCCTTGGGCGGGCTCTATCTCATCCGTTTCATCCGCAAGCACTTCTGGCTTTGCCTCTTCAGGCCCTTCAAGGCCCGGCACACCTATCTCGAAATCCAAAAGCGGATATCAGATGCACAGGGCCAGACTTGGATTCACGGCGTGGGCGACAAGGAGGAGGACGTCTTTCAGCCAGTTTCCCACTCGGAAGGCCACACGCTCATCATCGGAACGACGGGCTCGGGCAAGACCCGTTGCTTTGACCTCTTGATTTCTCAAGCGATTTTGCGCGGCGAGACGGTGTTCATCATTGATCCGAAGGGGGACCGTGATCTGCGCGACAAGGCCAAGCGAGCCTGCGAGATGCTGGGGCGAGGCGACAAGTTCCTGTCGTTCCACCCGGCTCACCCGAAGGAATCCATCCGCATCAATCTGCTGGCCAACTGGACGAGACCTTCGGAAATTGCCGACCGCATCGCATCCCTCATCCCGTCCGCATCGGAGTCTGACCCGTTCAAGAACTTCGCATTCGGTGCGCTGAACGCCATCTGCAACGGTCTCTGCAACGTCTACCGAAATCCCACACTGAAGAATCTGAAGCACTACCTTGCCGGGACCGGGTCCGGAGCCGTGTCCGGTCTCGTCGTCGATGCGCTCAACTCGTATCTTCGGCGTACGAAGCCGGAGAAGGTGCAGGAGCTTGAAACCTTCATTGCTACACAGAAAAAGCATGACTCGGAGAGTCTGGCGCTGGCGCTAGTCGAGTATTACCAAGCGCACGGACCTCACGATCCCGACATTGATGACTTGGTCTCGATGTTCACGCACAACAAGGAGCACTTCGGGAAGATGATCACGTCGCTGCTGCCGATCCTCTCCATGCTCACCTCGGGTGTTTTGGGCGACATGCTTTCTCCTCCGGAATCCATTGAGGAAAAGCAGAAGAACACGTGGCGCGATACGAATGACCTGATCGCCTGGAACCATGTCGTCTACGTCGGTCTCGATTCTTTGTCGGACCCCATGGTGGGCTCAGCCATCGGTGCGCTCTTTCTTTCGGACCTTGCCTGCGTGGCCGGTGCTCGATACAACTTCGAAGGTCTGGAACCTGAGGTGGAAACAGCTTCCAAGTCGGAAAAGAGCCTCATGGGCAAGATGCCGCTGGTTGGTAAGTTCTTCGAAAAGCATGAGAAGGCAGGGCCCAGAACGGTCAACATCTTCGTTGACGAAGCGGCGGAAGTGGTCAATGCGCCCTTCCTGCAAATCCTCAACAAGGGCCGTGGCGCACATCTGAAGCTCTTCGTGGCCACTCAAACGCTATCCGACTTTGTATCCCGCATGGGCTCAAAGGACAGGGCCTATCAGCTCCTTGGCAACTTGAATAACCGCATCTGTTTGCGCTGCATCGACACGGAAACGCAGAACTTCGTGGCGGATTCGCTTCCGAAGACGAAGGTGATGTCTATCCAACGCACGCAGGGGCTTTCGACAACCGTGCACGAGCCCGTGCCTCGCGGCGGGAGCCTCGGAGAACGCATGGCCGAAGAGGAGGTGCCGCTGTTCCTGCCTCAGCTCCTCGGGATGCTTCCCAACCTTGAATTCATCGCATCGCTCTCGGGCGGCCATATCTACAAGGGACGCTATCCTCTGATCTTGAAGGATAAGAGCGAATACAAGGCATGAGCTTCTCGCTCGCGAGCCGGCGGGTATGACCAGAACTTCTGGACTTCTACATCGAACGCATCGAGCGTGAGGCCGCAGTGAAGCACGTCGGGAGGAGGCGAAACCTCGCGGCTTCTGGGAAAGGCTCACGTTGTTCGGGAGGGTTCGGTAGAATCTGCTCTGCGGAGTGAGCAGACAAAGCTCGCCTGCCTCCACGGAGCGTCGGATTGGGTCGGAAAGAATTGGCGGCGAAAGTCGCCATGGCGGATGTGCATGTTGCCTCCGCCAATATGCAAAAAGCCCAAACCGCGCCAACGGTAAGGGCTTTATTGCTTTTACAGGGAGGTAAGGCGATGTCGCAGCAAAAAGATTCGCCAAACTCCGCAGAAATAGTAGCACAGGCGAAAGCCGGGCGCGAGGGACTCGAACTGAATTTTCGGTTTCGGCTCTCGATTGCTTCGGTCGTAATCTCGCTACTTGTTTCCGCGGCACTCAAGCTGCTCGGCTAGTCCGACGCGACTAATGTCGTGTAAACAGCTTGAGGAGGGCGTCCCGTTTGGGGCGTCCTCGCCGCATCCGCCCTTGAGATGCAAGGGAGCAGTCTAATTTGCGCCAAAAGTTGCGAACAAATGTTGCAATCCCCTTGTTTTGTGAACAGATAAGCAAAACCTGCTTTCTGCCCTGTCAAAAACACTCATCGTGGCCCGTACTATCAAGCCACCAAGGCTGATTGATTCAAGCTCGATGAGGAGACATATTTTGGAAGAAAGCTACAGCATAGCGCTGACATCCAAGCGCATTCGTGAACTTGAAGAAGGCAACATCCGGAAAATTGCTCATACTCGCGGGATTTCCGAAGAGGAAGCTCTATTCAGCCTCATGAAGTCGCAGCCATGCATGTTCGGAGCAATGAGCGACTGGGACGATATTCGTTCAATTTCCCTTGCGGTGATGCACGAGTTACGTCCGTATCAGTCCTATCAGGACATCTACGTCTTTGTGATGCGTGTGGTAAATCTCTATGACACGCAGATCATTTCCGTGTTGCGTACTTTTTCGGATGTTCGCCGTTTGGCCTACTTCGTGCACGAAATGATCGAAGGTCTTCTGGAGATTCCGCTGTATCAAACCAATTTGGCGAAGGAATATGGCGTGTCACCTGACGACAAGATCATTTTGCGTGGCATTGTTCTCAATCGCATTACCAGTCCTGAGGTTCGCAAGCTCTTTCAGGATGACCGCAGCCGGTATTTCCGTGCAGAGTCCTTCTGTGCGATGGAGGCGCTGCAGCATCATCGCGAGCGCCAACTCGCTGCGTCTGTTTGATGTTCTTCAACGGTAATGGTGCCGCACCAGAACGCAATTCGCGGATCGCGCCCGGTAATTTCGTCATCGGATTTTCACTGGCTTGCTGGACGCAGTGGACATTTTTCGGGGTTGGTGCAAACGAGGCGCTGGAGCTACATGATGCGGGCAACTGGCTCGCAGCAGTCGAGAACACGGTTGTTCTGTTCCTAATCGGAATTTGGCTTTTGCATGCAGGGTGGTGGAAGTGGACAGGAGGGATTCTGGCCGCAAGTCTTGCCGTGCTGACCCCCATGCGCCTGATGTCCGGTGAGGCCCTGTTGACAGTACAGAATGTGGATACGGTCTTTGGCAGCAATTCCGCCGAGGCTGCCGGGTTCCTGTCGACGCTGCCGCCGTCAGACTTTCTGGTTCCGGGGATTGCGGCTGTCGGTTTCATCTTCGCCATTGGAAGATATGCCAAGCCCGTGCCCGCGAACCTTCAACCGGGATTTCGAAAGGCCGGCTGGCTACTGCCGGTCTTGGTTCCGCTAGTCTTCATCACATCTCCGGTGGGCTACATCCTCTACGGCTTTGAACGTCGTGCGGATCCCGTCGCGTGGCACGTGACGGGAACCTTGCCGGATCGGAAGCCGTTGCAGAACTACGTGCTCATTCTGGGTGAATCGCTGCGAAGCGATGCTTTGGCGATTTACGGGAATCCATATCCGACGACACCCTTTCTCTCGTCGAAGCCGCTTAAGATCGTTGACGAGATGGTTGCACCTTCCTACGCCACCATGTCAGCCGTTCCGAGGCTTCTGGCTCTGAGCGAAGGCGAAGAGGTCCAGCCTCAGAACAACGTCGTGGCTCTAGCGCGTGAGGCGGGCCTCCAGACATATTGGGTAAGTGCGCAGGGGCGAACGCGATCAAAGGATCTTCCGATTTCGCACATTGCCAAGTCTGCAGACGAGCGCATTTTCGTGAAGCGAGGCGACGATTTCGCCATGGTGGGCGAGCTTGAAGCGCTTTTGGATCGAGCCCCGGATCAGTGCCGGTTCATCGTGCTTCACGCCTACGGTTCGCATGAGAACGTCTGCGACCGCTTGGACGGCGTTGGCAGGCCCTTTGAAACGCACTGGGGCGAACAGCTGGATTGCTATCTTGCCTCGGCACTCAAGGCCGATCAGCTCATCGAGCGGGTCAGCGGGCTCTTCAAAGCCAGAGGCGAAACCTATTCAATCCTCTTCGTGTCTGATCATGCAGTGGACTTTCAGCATGAACTTGGGTTGGTTGGCGCAAGCACCGCTGCCAAAGCTTCCGATGCTGGTAGTGCTGGTCACCGTGTTCGCAGTAGCAGAAATCCGTTTTCGAAACAGCAGTTCGTTGTGCCATTTTTGGAGCTTGGGGATTCGGTTTCGGAGGCTCAGGCAATCAAAACGCATGGACCATGTTCAGCGATGGAGCTCCCGACTTATGTACCTACCTGGTTGGGCCTGTCCACGAACTTGACACCGGTTGGCAAAGACATATTCAGATGCGGTGAGGCAGGGTGCTCAATAACCGTCCTGAATCCGAAGGGGAAGCTCACAAGCTACGGCGATCTGAACGCCGGTTTGAAGCTCCCCGAGATCCTCAGGTCATCAACGGAACACAATCGCGAAAGAGAGGTCGATCAACATGGCGTCTTCTGAAAGGGAATGGCCGCTCGGCGTGGCCATATTGTTAGTTTGCCTGCTGTTTTTCCTTAGTCTGGCAACGGTTTCTAAGGAAACCGTTCGAAAATCGTCGGCTGTTGAGGGACAGTGGATCGAAGAACAGTTCGGCCATTCGACGCTCACGCGCATCAACGCGATTGCGGACGGATGGTACCTGAAGAGCTTCGACAGGCTGGACAAGAACTCGCTTCGAGACTGGATGTCCGAGGATCCTGCGCAGCGCAAGCGCGAGGAGCGTCTGGCTGAGCAGAACAACGTCGTGCTCACGTGGGCGAAGGAGCGAAAGCTCACGCTCCTCGAACTCGGGTTTTGGGTGTTGCGCCGCATTGCGCTCTTCAAGGTGCTCATTCCGCTGTGGTTGCCACTCGGGCTTCTTGCCGTTTTTCATGGCTGGAACGAGCGTGCGATCAAGCAGACGGACTTCGGCTACACCTCGCCCGTGGTGAATCACTGGGCAAGGTCGGGCATGACGCTTATCACGGTGGTGACGATCCTGCTCTTCTTTGCGCCCGTCACCATTCCGCCCGCTGTGTTCCCGATGCTGATGGCTTTCTGGTCAGTCGGTGCAATGCTCGCCATTGCCAATATCCAAAAACGAATTTGAGGAGGTGGCATGCTCAAAGTCTTTGTCAACAACGACCAGTTCGAGGACCTGCTGGAGCTCGTCGAAGATCTCAGCTGGAACGGCATCGGACGCCGAAATCGCGTGACGGCGATTCGGGCGAAGGTCGAAACCTGCATGACGAAGCCGGCGTTTCTGGAGCTCTTGGTTCAGCAGATGCCGCCAGGATGGCGTTGCCGCAGCATCCATGGTTTCGAAAACGGATACAGCGTGATTTTGATTCCAACTTCGAAAACAGTAGTTGGAATCGCTCCGACGGTGCAGCCTGCCTTGTTTTGATGAGTTAGTCCGTAAAGAAATCGCCTCTTCGTCGGCAGCAGTTGTCTGACAGCGGCTGAAAATTTCGCAGAGAAGGAGAGAAAATCGAATGCACAAGCTCGCATTGACCCTCATGTGTGCTTATCCCTTGGCCACTTTGGCATTGACCTCGAACGCGGTGGTTGCCGAGGAGGGGATTGAGGCTCGCACGCACAACGGGACGGAAGTAATGAAGCAGGAGCCTGAAAAGGCGGTTCCTGCCGAACGCGTGTTTCGCCGTCCGACCATCGTCTTCAAGAACAAGGAGAAGAAGGCCGAAGAGGAGGCAAAGGAAAAGGAGAAGTTCCTGTTTCCGAGCCTCGCCTTCATGGCGCACTTTGACCAATGGAAGTTGCGGCTGGGCGATGTGGTCTTTCTTCAGGACAATGTGTTCTCGCTTTTCAAGAAGCATCCCGACTGCCGACGCATTCAGTCGTCGTGGTCGGACTATTCGGGTCGTGTGGCTTGCCGAAACACAAGCAAGTTCCTTGCAGAAGGCGATGAGGTGATCTTCAGCTACGCCAACGTGAACGAGGTCCTGACGGGGGCAACTTACACGTTCAAAAGTCGACAGCGGGCGGATCAGTTTGCCAAACGCATCACGGATACGCTTGATGCTACTGGTACCCCGTACTTCAAGGAGATTTACGCTGCAAACAGCGTCTCCTATGACACGCCGATGTTCACAGTTTCCGTTCACGAAGCACAGACCGGGTACATGGTCTCCATCAATGCGCACTTCCAGGAGCGCATGCTCGATGCCGAAACCTATGCCAAAGCCAGACTCCAGAAAATCGAGTTTGGAAGCCTGACTGTCGGCGTAACGAAGATCGACGACATTCCGCAGGGCGATGCATTGCCCAAGGCCTGTCGCGATGTGACGAACCCCAAGGACATGGACAGGCGGGAGTTTTACGGAACGTGCTTCGACTTCCCGTACGAAGCCCACATGCAGCTCGACTTCAATCCCGAGACGGGCATTCTGGAGACGGCGGTGCTCTCGCCCATCGGCGTGACCACGGGCTCATTGCTTGAGGAAATGCTGACCAAGCGCTTCGGCTTTTCAAAGTTCTGCCGACGCCTGCAATCTGATGTGTCGCTGGTTTCCATCAAGGCAGCTCCCGAGCGCGGGCGTATTCGCGCTACGCGCATGAAGGGACGCCCGGCTTCGCTGTTCGCAGGCACTTGCGAAAACCCAATCATTTTCTCAACTGAGATGCGCTACGTCTTTGAAAATCGTCTTCTGCGAAAGGAGGAGGTTGACGCGGCTTATGAACGCCGCAAACGTGCGGTGGACAGGTCCGAAGAGCACAGTCAGGCATTTGATGCGCGCATGAGCAAGATGAAGGGCTTCTTCGAGTGATGACGGAGGCGCTTGAGGCCATTCCCTTCGAATGCTTTTTGGGAGTGGCGGCATCGGTTGTTGCACTGCTACTGTTTCTCTTTCGGAAGCACAGTCTCCCGTGGCGGTTTCGGGCGAGGGTGACCTACGTCTGCGACGGAGATTCGATCTGGGTGAAGACTTGGTACGGGCGGCGAGTAAAGCTCCGTCTTCTCGGGATTGATGCGCCCGAAACCGAGCAGGCGTTTGGAGGCATGTCCCAAATCATCCTCGCTCGCATGATCGAGGGCAGGCGCATCGACGTGGCGGCGGTAGATCGCGACATCTACGGACGCTACGTAAGTGCGCTTTTGTGCGATGGCGAAGACGTCTGCCTGCGAATGATCGAGAGAGGGGCTGCGTGGCCGTATTTCCATTACTTCAATCGAATGCCGCGAGACGTGGCGCAAAGGTATCGGCATGCGTTTGAACTGGCCAGAAGGGATCGGATCGGGCTTTGGCAGGAAGAGAATTCCGAAGCTCCGTGGAATTGGCGAAAGCGCCATCGCTCATGGTGGACGCGCTTCGTCTTCTGGCTCAAGCGCGTGCTGGGTCTCTGTTGAGTAGCTTCGAGGGCTTGGCCGCCCCGGCAACTCATCCAGGCGGGCAAAAGGATCGCCCTGTTTCGGCTGACGAAAACAGGGCGATTGAGCTTGGGCAATTTCTCATGGGTATTGCTCTTTCGAGGTTGGATTTGAAATGTCAAGTCTTTTTTTGCTACAGATATTGATACTTATACCCGTCGCTCTTGAAGAGACATTTACTATTGAGGAAAGTAGCCTTGACGCGACCTGCTTTCGTTTCTACGGAAAGTTTCCCGTCTGTCAAGGTCGCCCTTCCAATCCAAATGCCGGTATTTCTCCCTCGCGTTACCTTCACGCGCACATAGTCCCCCGTTCCAAAATCGTTCGGGCGCTTGTAGCGCGAAAAGTAGCAGAGAGGAAAGCCGTACTTGTCCGTGCGTGTCCGCTTATGGGAGCCACGTCCGATGCAGTACGCCTGCAGCGGCCTCAGGTTCTCCCAATCGGCCACGCCGTCGATGCGACCAGCACATAGTGCATCGAGCCAATGCTCTTTCGGCACGCTGAAAGCGTGACGATTGAACTTGGTCAGTGCACCAGAGCCGACTTCGACAGTGCAACCCGTTGCCTGGAGATTCCGATAGAGCGCCCAACGCGTCGCATTGACGGCGGTTGCATCTCGAAGCGGTGTCTTAAGCTGCTTGCGGATTTGAGCCAAAAGAGCAGGCTTCTTCTTGAGGAAATCCTCAATCGGCATAGCTCCCTTCTTTTGGTTGCACTGAGCGCAGGCAATGGCGAGGTTCGAAACTCGGTTGGAACCTCCTCTTGCCTTGGGTATGATGTGCTCGACGTTGAGCACAACCCCGCTCTTGCCACAATAGACGCACTTGCGGTCAAACTTTTCGAGGAGATATTCCTTGAGTTCGTAGCCTGCAAGCTCGCCCTGCTGGTATTCCACGCCGGAGATTGCCGCGTTCTGCATCAGCTGCGTATCGAACTTCACAAGCTCCTGAACAAAACCCGCGACAGGGACAAGCCTTGTCAAGCGGTTCATCCAAGACATGACGGCGTCGACACGATGCTGAAGTGATGGCGCAAGCCAACCCTTCGGCTTTTTCCGATTCAGAAACCGTGGAGCACGGTAGCGAAGATTCCGACTCCGGCGTCCTCGGCGAAGCTGCCTTCTGGACGTCAAGGCGTCTCGGATCTTCGATCCGCGATGGTTGAGGCAGATGAAGGCGAGTGCATGGTGCAAGTTCTTTTCATCCTTCCTCACCACCGCAAGCCCGGTGCTTTTGGAACCGGGATCAACTTTCACCAAAACGTCCTGAATGGCGGACGCTTCACGCGTTCGCTCCTTCAGAATAATGGTGAAGGGAAAGCGCCGAAAAACTGCGGCCTTTCCTTTCTTGAGCAGCTTTCTGGCTTTTGCAGCATGACAGGGCATCAAAGGCTTTCTGTCCTTGTCAAGCACAAAAGCACGAATGTGCGATTGCATAAAAATCCTTTCCCTTACGGGAGTCTGGCAGAAGCCGATTCGGAAGAATCGTCCTCTGCCGTAACGTTCCTCTCGCCAATGTCACGTACCAGCATTGCAGCAAAGATCGTTTCGTGCGTCCTCAACGCTTGTCTGCACCTTTGCTTCCAGAGCCGGGAACTGAGGAAGCATCCCCGGGTGGGTCTCCTAACTTGTACGCAACGTAGCTCATCAAATGATTCGCTTAGGCTGGGCTATCGGTTCAGAGTCGTTTCCAACCCTAAATGAGGAATAGCCTTTCTCATTCCGAATCGGAGAAATCGACTCTCGATTCGTCCGTCCGGCGGCGGCGATGGAACTTGGGCGTGCTGACGACTTTGACAACGCCGTCCTTCGTCAGGTCAAGGTAGACCCTCGTGTTTCTCAAGATTTCACTGATGAAGGCGGAACCGCCGGCTTCGGCGAGTTTCAAATGCTCCTCTGCCGTCAGTCGGATCGTGACGTTTTTCTTCGGTTCGTTCGCGGCTGTGCGTCCGGAACTCGGTCTTGAGCCGCGTTGCTTGCGGCGATGGATTTCTTCTCTGGTCACTTGGGGTGTCTCGCATCAAATCGTGAACCTGCCGGCCTCGAAGGTTCCGACGCTGGGTTCAACGCTTTCGTAATCCTGTCCTTCGAAAGTCTTGAGCAGAGCTTCGAGGATGAGTTGCGCGCCATCACAGGGGACGGCCATGCCGATTTGCTTGCGTACGCTCTCCTTCGAGCCGCAGAACACGAAGTCGTCCGGGAAGGTCTGAAGACGAGCGCGTTCACGATTCGTCAGTGCACGGTTTTCGGACCAGTGATAGACGTGCGTGCCGCCGCCCCCCGAGCCGGTGATGGTGTATGCCGGCTTCTTGGAGTCAAGTCGACGGTAAATCTGGGAAAGACGTGCGCCTTTCACGTTGAGGCAAAGCTCGGGCGGGAGCAGGCCGGCTTCTTCAGCCTGCCAGACGTTCATGCCTTCGGGAATGAGGGCAAGGCGCTGCGTGACGGTCTTGCTTTGTGAGGTCCGTTCCTGATTGGCTGCCGTGGGCGGAATGTTGGCCAGAGCTTCGGAACAGGATTTCTGAATGCCTGAAGGCTTGGGGACCTTGAAGGTGAGGCCAAGGTCGCCGCGAATCCCAATCATGATGTAACGATGGCGAGCCTGAGGGATGCCGTACTCTTCAAACTTGTAGAGGTGCGCCGTGATGTTGTAACCGAACTTGCCCGCGTGATTGAGCGCGTCGAGAATCACCTTGAAAGCCTTGCCGTCGTTGGCGGAGCTTAGACCGCTCACATTCTCCGCAAAGAAGAAGAGGGGGTTGGCTCGGTTGATGTACTTGACGCCGTAGGAGTAGAGGCCGCCGTAGTTGCCGTCGAGCCCTTTAGATTCGCCAACTAGCGAAAAGTCGTTGCAGGGGAATCCGTAAAGGAATCCGTCGACAATGGGCAGGCCGTCGATGTCGAGCTCGCGAACGTCCTTACAGATCGAAAGCGCTTCGGGACTGTGCTTGAGAACGTTCTGTTGGTACGTACGACACGTGTCTGCATCCCAATCTGTTGCCCACAGGTGCTCGAACGAAAAGTTCTTCGATTTCGCGCGATTAAGAGCCGTGCCGATGCCGCCGGGACCAGAGAACATCTCGCCCACACGAAGCGCACGTCCGGGGACGAGCACCGGCATTTTTTCGCCGGCCTCATTCGGACAAGCTCCTTCCTTGACAGCTTGGCCCAGCACGCTCTGGGAAAAATTGACGATCAGCTCGCGAGCTTTGGTAGACGTTGCCACCTGTTCCTTCTCGCAAGCCTCGGTAAAATGGGAATACTCCGTCTCCGAGAGACGTACTTTCAATTCTTTATTGCGCACAACGCTCTCCGTTGCAAAGTTTGCTGCCCTAATGTAAGCAACGTTTACGGGAATTGTAGCGCAAAATCTCAACAAAGGGACTGCCGTATGCCGAATCCTAAATTTCGCACGATGTGGATGTTCCCGCGCAACATCCGCAAGATCGAGGCTTGGAAGCTGGTACAGATTTCCCAATTGCTTGAAGCCTGCACGGGCAACACCACCAGTCAGAGCGTGCAGGATCAGCTTTACGACCAGCTTGAAAACCTCGGGCTCAAGTGCAAGGCAAACGCCCATGGCGTGAAGAATCCGGGCGGAATGCGCACGTACCTTGCGCAGCTCTCCTGCCTCGGCCTGTTCTGGCAGGATCATGACCGGGTGTACTCGTCGACCTTCGCGGGCGAAGAGCTCATCAACGCACGTTCCCCTTTGAGGATCCTTCGCTGTCAGCTTCTTCGGATGCAGTATCCGTCCGTCTACGGCTTGGGCCGAAACGTGAGCGTTGATCCTAGCATGAAGGTGAAGCCTTTCGTATTTCTCATCGAACTCTGGCAGGATCCGAGACTCGGCGGCTATCTCACCTGTCTTGACATCGCCGTGGCCGTGGTCTACGGGCGCACGCACAAGTGCCACGATATCTGCGTCGAGAAGATTCTCAAGGTGCGCGAAACGGGCGATCTCGCGACCGTGATCGAGAGCGTGGACGACGTGCGTACGCCAAAGCGTTATCACGAACATAATCCTGAGGAAGACCTTGCCCGAGGCATTCAGGACGCCAAAGATATTGCGAACACGGCCAAGAACTATCTTGAGTCCGCTCAGTTGATCGTGACCAATGCGGAAGACAACAAGCGCTTCGAACTCAATGAGGACGTCTGCGTGCAGGGAGATATCTGCACTTGGATGGACGAAAGAATCGAACCTCTGGATCCCGACCATCAGGCCGCATGGCAACAGCGCTTCGGGCGCTACACGAAGACCAAATCCATCCGCTCGCGCTCCACGCAGCAGATCAACGGCGAGAAGGCTCTGGTGTGCTCGAACTTCATCAACGCGGTCACGGAAGCACCCTACGCCTTCAATCTGCAGGCCTTCATCAACGATCAAGCGGCCACTTACGGTAAGACGCCCGCCGAGATCGGGCTTCTCATCAGTGGCGTGCGGGACCGCGTAGCGAACATCGAGCGCGACACCATCAAGCAGGCCGCCGCTTCAGGCGGCAGAGAGGCCATTGCGTTGGAGAAGGCTGTGACGGGCATCTTCCGAAAGCTCGGCTTCGATCTCTCCGAACACATCGGCCAGAAGACGGCAAGCAATCGCGAGGGCGGATATCCGGACATCCGCATCAGGGCTTCGGGCATGACTGAATGCGGGTTCGGAGACAGCAAGGCTACTATGAACTACGGCCTGCCGCTCAACGACACAATCAAGCTCAAAACCTACTACAAGGACTGTTGGCAGGAGTTTGACGACAAGACGCCCTCCAGGTTCTTCCTCTACATCGCAGGCGGATTCGGGAAGTCGGCCAAGGCCGTGGAGAGTTCTCTTCAGAAATGCACCGAAAGCTACGGACAACCGGTTTCGGCGGTGACGGTCGACGCGCTCCTCGATCTCGTGGAGATGACGAATCCGCCGCCGGCGGCGAAGCTCATGGACGCCTTCAAGAAGGGCGGCTATTTCGCGAGCTGCGTTGATGTCCAGAACGCGTAGCGGAATACCTATGCCTACGTCGACCTCGAACGTACGAACGGCGGTGACAGGTGCCGACATTGCACACGTGCTTCATAAGAATTCCATAACCGGTGATGGATGGCTTTCTTCTGTTGAAAGCCGGTATGCCAGACTCTCTTAATCAAAACAAGAACAATGTCCAAGAAACAACGCCCAAAGAAGAAGTACAAGCCCAAGAACGTGGCCGTTCCGCCTTATCTGAACTCGTTGGATGCGTATTCTCAGCGCACCGACATTGATCCCCGGGACGGAGACCGCACCTTCCTGCTTCAGGTTGCGAATCGGACGGTCTCCGAAGGCGACTTGGCCATCAACTGCTACTCGATCCAAGCGGCATGGGCCTTGGCGGAGAAAATGGAGAATACATCGGAAATCCGCAAGTGCCTGTCAGACGGCTTTGCGGCTGTCGGCGCGTATCTCGACGTCGAGACGCGCGAAGAGAAGTTCACGCCTGAGGTCTTCGAGATGCTGTCGCAAGCTATTGAGACCACTCGAAGCATTTTTGAGAACTCCGGGCAAGTCGAACGCGCTCAGGCGCTTAATGCGGCTCTCAGAGGCCAGGTGAACATCAGAATCTGACCCGCAAGCACAACGTAACCTCAACCCCGAAGGACATCCCCTTTCGGTTTTTTTTCTTGCCTGCCATGGTTCCAAAAAGTGTCCAAAGAGGAGGGCGATGAAGGGAAAAACTATCGCCATACGAGGGGGAGATAAGAGATGCTTCTCGGCTGTTGACGGTTCGACTTCGAACCGAACGACCGTACAGAACACGGGTGTTCTGTCTGTTGATTCGACGAAGAATCTCTCGATTCAGAACAAGGGGACGGTGGTTGCCAATGAGGTTTCAATCGGTGCTCTGGATCGCGTTGAGAATGGCGGTACGCTCGTTGCCGACAAGTTCAAGTCCAATGGCGTTCTGATAAATCGCGGCAACGGCCAGCTCGTGATCGGCATTGTTGCCAAGGTTTCCTATCTGACGAAGCATCTGGAAGTGGCCAAGGAGATGTACGACGCGGGCGAAACGTTGCCCGAAGCTGTCATTGAAGCGTTGAAGTCTGCGGGGATGATCCCGGCTGAGGCTGGGGCAAATGAAGCGGCATTGATGATGCTGTCGCGTGACGACCGCGCTCTTCCCGACGAGGAAGATGCGATTGCGCTTGCCGATAACGAAGACGAGGGCGAAGCACCGGCGGCGGATGAACCTGCTGAAACCGCAGAATCTACCGATATGTCGTCTTCTGCTTCCGAAACGAACGCCCCGGTTCGAACGCTCGAAGACCTGATCCGCGAATCCCGCGAACGTGCGGCCCGCGAGGCTGCGCGGGTGCATCGCACGATCCCGACAACTGTTGGCGCTCTCACGTCTGCGGCTCGCGGGGCGGCCTCTCAGACGATGGCTTCCATAGAGTCGCAGGCGCAAGCGGCAGTTACGGGCTTGTGGGCCGATGCGGGTTACGGCAAGACTGAATTTGATGCTTATCGCACAGATCGAAGCGGCCTGCTTTTCGGCGTTCAGGGTTCAACTGAAACCCTCACGCTTGGTGCTGTTCTGAGCGCGGGTACGGGCAATGTCAAGAGTGACAACCTTGCATCTCAGGACTGGAACGACGTTGGCGGTTCGGTTTACGGTGCATATCGCTTCGGTCCTGCGGCTCTCACGGCTTCGGCCTTGTATGAACGCCATGAGGGCAAGGCACAGGGGCAGAAGCGTCATGCGGACGTGTTGGGCGCATCTGCGAAGGTCTCTGTTGATGCCATGCTTGGCAGCATGACGGTGACGCCGTATGCAGGCTGGCGCGTGATCGGAGTGGACCATGCCGATGCTGAGGATCGCGTCGTCGTACATGAATTCCCGATCGGATTCAGGGCCAAGGGCAGCTTTGATGCGGGTGCCTGGAAACTCTCGCCGGTGGTGGACGCTGCGTTCGTTCCGCAGACAGGCGATACAAAGGTTCGTCTTGCCGGTACGAATACGAAGTCAGTGATTTCGGGTGGCTCTGCCGTGACTTATCGTGCCGGTCTTTCTGCTGAAAAGGGCAATCTGGCATTCGGATTGAACTACAGCGGCTCGACGGGCGACGACGGACTGCAAAGTTACAGCGTACAGGCGAACGTGCGCCTCGCCTTCTAACTCGCCTTCATCTCAATGAAAAAACCTCGCCACTTTTGTCTGTGGTCGAGGCTTTTTCTTATTTTAAGCCGTTCAAAACCCAATACTTGTTCTTGCCCGGATTGTTTTCATTGGAAGCAGTCAAACTTTCCTCAATGATGACGCTGGTCTTTGAGGTTCTGGTCGCGAGGAAAGCAGTTTCTGCTTTTGCAGGAATGCGCCGACTTGACGGCGCATTCCCTCTTTCTCCCAGAAAGCAAAATCGGCTTTCAAGCCTGTCAGGGCGCACTTGACACCTGAGTAATCTTTGCTCCGTCAATTATTTCTGGGTGTCACTCATGTCGCTTAATTCGTTTCTGGGCAGGCAGTTTTCCCACGAAGGCCGAGCCGGGCGTCTTGAATTTTTTGCCTATTTCGTGGCGGGGCTTGTCTCGAACCTGATTCTCATCGCGCCGTTTCTCTGGGTGTCTTGGGAATACATCAACGCATCCATCGACTTTGGCCCAGACGTGGCGCTGATGATGAGCGAAGAGGACGAATTTACCTTCTTTGCCGCAGGCGCTTTCTATGTCTGGCTCTACGTCTGGAGCGGCTTGCTGCTCGCACTTAGCGTTGCCTACCTGATGACGCTCTGCCGCCGTCTGTCCGACATCGGCTGGTCGAAGTGGTGGGTGTTGGTCATCGGGTTGCCGATCATCAACCTTCTGTTCGTTCTGCTCCTCTGCATCTTGCCGGGCAAGAAGGATTCGCAAGTCGAGATTAACTCGCGCACTGAATAGAAAGCAGATTTTGCTTTCAAGCGTGTCAGCGATATTTGACATTTTTTTTAGAGTTTGACCCGACACTTTCTTAACTGCGGGTGACGTTTTATGAAGGAAACACGCATTCCGACGCGAGCCGATATGCCGCCCTACCTCCTTGTGTGGTCGAGCGACGAGTGCATGCCGGTGCTCCTTGGTCTCGGTATTGGGATCATGCTCAATCAGGTTTTCATCTGCACGACTGTCGGTCTGGTCGTTGCGCACTTCTATCGCAAGTTCCGCGATCTGCATCCGGACGGCTATCTCTTTCATCTGCTCTATTGGTATGGCTTCGGATTTACCCGCAGTAAATCCATGGTCAATCCGTGGATCAAGCGACTGATTCCGTAAACGAAGAACAAGAAAAAAGAAAAATGGACTTAAAGCGTTATCTCTCTACGTTCCACGGTCTCAAGACCGAAGCGTACTTTTCCCGCATGGTCACGACGGTTCTCTTGTGCCTGTGCTTCTTTCTGGTGGCCGTTCTGGCCACGCGTCCGACGATTGTGACGATCCAGCCATGGACACTTGCCGAAGACGCTCAGGTGACGCGTGACGATGCATCGCGCTCCTACATCGAAGCGTGGGGCTTTGCTCTAGCCGAATTGATCGGCAACGTGAGCCCCGGCAACGTAACCTTTATTGGCGATCGTTTGAAGCCGCTTCTGGATCCAAAGATCTACCACACCGTGCTCGAAGGTCTGGAATCCAATGCGCAGGGGCTGATGGACGACCGCGTGACGATGCGCTTTGAGCCGCGTCGCGTCACGTACGAAAAGTCTTCCGGCAAGGTCTTCGTGACGGGCTACAGCTTCATTCGTCAGGGCTTGAGCTTCGAAGCCGAAAAGCGTGAGGAACGCACCTATGAGTTTGTGATCCGCATTGCGAACTACGCCCCGCTCATCAAGTCCATTGATACCTATCTGGGCAACCCCAAGACGCGTGACGTGCTTGAGAAGAATGAACTGCGCCAGCAGCGCGATGAGCAGAAGCGTCAGGATCAGATCAAGGAACGCGCTCGCTACAAGGAGCCGGAAGCCGACCGTCGCGAAACGACGGAAGCCGATACGAAGCTCTAACGGAAAAAGAACAGGAGAATTCCAATGAAGCTCACTCACATTGCTGCGGCGGTGGCGGTGGCCTTGCTTTCGAACAATGCGGCACTGGCTGCCGAAGGCGAAAGCGCGGTGACGAGCGCTGTCAAAAGCGTCGTGAAGACCGTTGCCGAAGCCGATGCGCAGTCCAAGCAAACGGCCAAGGCCAAGCAGGAACCGGTCCAAAAGCGAGCCGAAGATGAAGGCTACGTTGCCGTTCCGGCGAAGTACCTGCGCACGAACGCCGACCCTGCCGCCAAGCAGCAGGCGGTCGAACAGATGAAGAAGAACGTCAAGGCTGAAGACAAGGCGGCGGAGGAATCGCGCCGCAAGCCCGACACCGTGCCGGTCGGCCAAGTGCAGATCAACACGAAGGGAACCATTGCGATCAAGCCGGGCGAGAACGTCTTCATCCCGATTTCGCGTGAGCATCCGAACAGAATTTTGACGCCGTTCAAGAATCCGCAGATCGTCTCGACGTCGCTCTTTACGAGCAAGAAGAAGGGCGATTGCGGCGAAGCCTGCGTGCGCGACGGCGTGATCTACATCACGACCGATTCGCCTTCCGCCGTGACGGCCTTTATCACCGAGAAGGGGCATGAAGACATCGCGTTTTCGATCACGATGGTGCCTCAGGCCATTCCGCCGCGTGAAGTTCGCTTTACGTTGCCGCCCGATGTGGTGGAACGCCTCAATTCACGCAGTGCCGCCAACGGCGGCCTGAAGAAGGCTCAGGCATGGGAACAGTCCCAGCCGTATGTGGAAACGATTCGTCAGGCCCTGCGCGGCGTGGCGCTCGGCCAAGTGCCGTCGGGGTATTCGATGCGCAAGATCCGCGTGACTGATCCGCTTCCGACGTGCAAGCATCTCGGTCTTGACTTCGAGTGGGACGGTGGTCAGCTTCTCGAAGGCTACAACCTCGACATCTATGTGGGCGTCGTGAAAAACGTCACCGATTCGCCCGTTGAGTTTCGCAACCAGAATTGCGGCGGCTGGCGTACGGCTGCTGTCACGACCTGGCCGCTTTCGGTGCTTCAGCCGGGACAGCGGGCCGAGATCTACGTGGTTGTGAAGCGTCAGGAAGACGTGCCAGACGAACTCGTTCGCAAGCCGCTCATCCCCCGTGAATACAACTGATGGGGGCGTGAGAGATGGCATTCAACATGACTAATGCGCTCGCGAAGATGTCGCCGAGAACGAAGCAGCTCTCGGTGATCGCGCTCGCAGTTGCCGCCTTGGGCGGCGTGCTGTACCTGTCGCTGGCAGGCACAGAAGAGGGCGTCAAGGAGCGTTGGAACGCTAAGACGGACAAACAGGTCAATGTGATCACGGACCAGAGCAACAAGAACATGGGGCTTGAAGCCATGGCAGGTCGCATCAAGTTCCTTGACCGTTCAAACCGTCAGCTTCAGCAGCAGATCGAGCGCCTTGAGAAGGAACGTGCGGCGGAGAAGACCGACGCCTCTCAGGAACGTATGTGGCGCGAGCGCTTTGATGCTCTGAGCAACGAAATCAACACGTTGCGTGCGCAGCAGAAGGATCAGCAGGTCCGCATCGATCAGCAGAGCAAGGCTGCTACCAAGGGGCAGGGTGATCAATCCATCGACGACCCGTTCCAGCTTCGCGAACAGAAGCGTCGCGAATTGATGGGCGACGAGATGGAAGCCGAGCTCATGGGTCGCAAGGGCAAGGGCGCAGCCCGTCCGTCATCGCGCAACGGCGCGGTGCGGATCGGCATCGTGGGCGAAGAGAGTGAAGAAGAGGAAGAAGCAACTTCGGATCAGGAAACGCAGGCGCAGGAAGTCTCGCAAACGGCCTACATCCCCGCTGGCTCAATTCTCACTGGCACGCTCATCACCGGTGCTGACTTCCCGACGGGCAAGGGGTCGTACGACAACCCGACGCCTTCGCTGATCCGTCTTTCGAAGCATGCGATTTTGCCCAACCGCTACACGTCCGATGTGCGTGAGTGTTTCTTGTTGGTTGGCGGTCGAGGCGAACTGGCGAGTGAGCGCGCAAAACTTCGCGGTGAAACGCTCTCCTGCATTCGAACCGATGGCGGCGTCATCCAGACGAAGCTCAATTCCTATGTGGCTGGCGAAGACGGCAAGGAAGGCATCAAAGGACGCCTTGTGTCAAAGCAGGGCCAGTTGATCGCCCGCACGATGGTCGCTGGCTTCCTGTCCGGCATGTCTGAAGCCTTTGATTATTCGCAGGTGTCGGTGCTTTCGACGACTGCAAACTCAAAGGTGCAGTACCAGAAGAACTTCAGTACGGAAGCGGCCAAGGGAGGCTTTGCGACCGGTCTTCAGAACTCGCTTGACCGCGTCGCTCAGTTCTACATGGACTTGGCCGATGAAATGGTTCCGGTCGTTGAAATCAACGCAGGCCGCCAGGTCGACATCGTGGTGATTACGGGTACGACGCTCAACGTGACGGCTCAGACCCAAGTCGCCAAGAATCCCACCCATACCGGGAGCTAAGTCAATAACCCCTGCCTAAAGGCAGAGGCTTGAAAGAGCCTTGATTGACTAGCCTCAGCGCCCCTCTTTCGAGAGGCGCTACGTTGGTTGGGAATGTATAGGCACCGTGGGATGTACATCCTAGTTCCACGCTCTGCGGCCTGTGATTAAAAGCTCTGAGAGGTAGGAGCGGTGTTGCAGGCACCAAACCCCTTCCAACATTGGCGAAGGATGTCAACCGGCCTTCGGGCCGCGTAAGCGGAGCCTGCGGGTATCCGCAAAGATTTAACCGAACTTAGAAAGGAGGACGGCGCTTCCTCCCCTGTTTAAAAACAGAGGTTTCCGCGCCGAATTTCTATGAATTTCAAACGTGTTTTTCTCTCGGTCTCCGTGGCTGGTCTCTTCAGCTCGATGCTTTCGGGTTGCGGCTCCATTGGTGTGGGTGAAGAGGAATTTGCCTGTACGGGCATGCCCGGCAGCGTGTACTGCCACTCGGCTCGCGACGTCTACGAAAAGACGAATGACGGCGTTGTGCCGTCGCCCGTCGGCAAGAAGGACGGCTCCTACAACGAAGAGTGTGAGGACTGCGTTCGTGCCGAGGACGTGAATCCGGAGCTCGTCGTTGAGGAAGACGAAAACAGCCGCTACGCCGTAGGCGTCGGGGCGGGCAAGTCGTCGAAGGTGGCTGCGTCCGAAGAATGGATTGACGTTGTTGACAGGAAGACGGGCGAAAAGAAGGTGATTCGCCGCAAGACGCTTGAAGTCAACAACGACGAAGTGATCAACAACTATGTCGCTCCGCGTCTGCCGAGCGAACCTGTTCCCATTAGAACGCCGGCTCAGATCATGCGCATCTGGGTCGCGCCCTATGTGGACACGAACGGCGATTTGGTTGCCCCCGGGTTCGTGTACACCGAAATTGAGCCTCGCCGCTGGATTTATCCGGGCGACGAACAGGGTGGCAACAGCAAGATGTTCGCGCCACTTCAGGCAACGAGCAGTTATCCCGCATACAAGGCTCCCAAGAAGGAGGCTTACAACAGCCTCGAAAAACTCAAGAGAGACCAAATGCGCAATCACTAAAACTTAGTTTTCAGGAGACATTTCCATGAACTTCAAGTCTATCGGCAAGGTCGCTCTTGCTTGCGGTCTCTTCGCCGGCGCTGCCGCCGTTTACGCCGGCGTCGGCGGCACCACCCCGGGTGGTTCCGAATTTGACGACATCTGGACGCTCATTCAGGGCTGGTCTCAGGGCGTTCTCGGTCGCATCATCGCGCTCGGCGCTCTGATCGTCGGCATCGCCTTCGGCCTCGTTCGTCAGTCCGTCGTGGCCGCCGTCATCGGCATCTCGATGGCCATCGTTCTCCAGTACGGTCCGGACGTCATCGAGGGCATCGTGACCTCCACGGCTGCTGGCGCTGACCTCGCTCAGGTCACTCTTCTCGACAACGGTATGAACATTGCCAACCTCGTGAAGTAAGGCTTCCTGCCTAAGCACAAGCGTTCCTGCCGACCACTCCGAAGAGGACGTGGAGAGGTCGGCAGGGCGTTTTGGCGTGGGACTAGCCAAGGATTCCGCCCGCAACAAAGCCTTGGGCGGGGTAACGATGGAAGGGGCTGGTTCCACACCAAAACGGCTTTCAAAGAGCTGTTCGGGCGTTTTAACGTCCGCACTCTCGATGCGCGATTTCTGTTTCGGAAAACAGCGCATCGAGCTTTCGACCGATCCATCCGGTTTTCATCCACATAAGGCAAACAGCATCATGAACACTAGCTTCAAGCGCACTCTCATTACGGTTGCCGTGGCTGCGGCGACGGCTATTACGGCGGCTTCGTCCTATGCGGCAGGCACGATTGAAGACTTTCAGGCACGCGTCAACAAAATCGCCGCTGAAAAGGGTGTGCCGGCTCCGAACGTGAAGAAGGATCTTGAAGCGCAGGCTCGTGTGGACGCTCAGGAAGAGCAGACCCGCGAGGCTTTGGCCAAAGTCTCGCCCATCGAGCGCATCGTGGCCATTGATGCCGACGTCATTCGCGCCATCAAGTCCAAGGACGGCAAGATCATGTATCTCGTCGACAACGGTCGCTTTGCCTTCATCGGCAAGATGGTTGACGTTTGGAACCGCAAGGAGCTGTCCACGATTGAAGACATTGCCGATGCTGTGAGCCACATTGATCTGAAGCGCGTCGGCTTCAAGCTCGATCAGGTGAATCACATTTCTGTGGGCTCAGGCGCAAAGCAGGTGGTGGCCTTTGTTGACCCGCAGTGCGGGTGGTGCCACAAACTCGTCGGAGAGCTTAATGCCAATCCCGACTACTACAAGAACTACACATGGAACTTCGTGATCCTTCCTGTGCTCGGCGACCGTTCCATGCAACTCTCCAAGAAGCTCCACTGCGCCAAGACGACGGATCAGGATGAGAAGTTCAAGGCGTTCCAAGGCGGTTTCCGCACCATCGAGGCGCTTGAGCAGCAGAGCGATTGCGACATGACCAACTTCGAGTCCACCCTGACGGTCGCCCGCGCCTTGGGCGTGCAGGGCGTGCCGATGGTGATCGCGCCCGACGGTCGTTTCGAACGCGGCAAGCCTCGTGATTTGAAGGCGTTCCTTGAGCCCGCAGCTTCGAAGGCGAGCACGGTTTCCCCGACGGATGCCGCTCAGGTCGCCGCCAAGGCCGAACCCGCTCCGGCTACCAAATAAGTGGCCAGAAAGAGGTCAGGGTATGGACGTTTTCAAACTCAAGCGCTTTACGGACGAGGGGCTGCTGACGGACGACATTCGTGCGGAACAGCTCATTTCGCCCTTGGCGGTCGACAATGAACATCGCATCTTCATGTGCGATGACAAGACGCTGGGTTTCTGCTTCGAATGCCAGCCGCTCACGGGCGGCGGCGAGAAGGAGCATGAAAAGCTCGACCAGCTTTTCAGTCAGAACTTTCCTTCCAACATGACGATGAGCTTCCTGCTCTTCCGTTCGCCCGATATCGAGGAAAACCTCCTTGTTGCCGAACGCATGCGCATGAACCACAAGCATCCTCTGTTGACGCCTGTGTTTGAGGAGCGCATGAGGTGGCTGCGAAAGCACACGGATGAGGAAATTGTCGGCACGGCCCTGAACGGTGCGGTGTTCAACGTCGGACGCGTCGTCGACCTGAAGCTCATCGTGAGTGTCAAGATCCCGTTCTCGGGCGAAGAGCCGAGCGAAGACGATATGGAAGACTGCCTTGACTGGGCGACCAAGATCATCTCCGTTCTGAAGTCCGTCGGCTTCGCGCCGTACCAGATGGACGCAAACCGCTACGTGCGCTTTGTGAACACCTTCCTCAACTGGAATGCGCGTGCGACGTGGCGTCAGGGCTATCGACCGCTTTGGGAAAAGGACAAGCCCATCCCGCCGCAGTGCTTTGACCCTGATTCCGGGGTCATGATCGCCAATCCGAACTTTTTCACGTTGGGCGAAGATGCCTACGTCAAGGTTCTGTCCGCCAAGAAGATGCCCGAAGCCATGTACTTCGGCAATGCCATCGACTACGTGGGCGACCTGCACGGCAACAACGGCGGCATTCATCAGAACTATGCCGTCTGTTGCAATATCATCTTTCCGGATGTCTCCAAAATGAAGGGGACGCTTGAGAAGAAGCGTACATGGGCCAACAACCAGGCCTTCGGTCCGCTACTCAAGTTCGACCCGATCCTCGGGGATATCAAAAAGTCGTTTGACACGATCTACGATTCGCTCAACAACGGTTCTCGTCCTCTGAAGACGAGTTTCCACGTGATCGTTTTCGGAAAATCCGAAAAGGAAGTTACGTCCACGGCATCGGCTGCGGAATCCTTCTGGTCCGACCAGCACTTCACGCTCAAGGAAGATAGGTACGTGATGTTGCCTATCTTCAAAAATTGCTTGCCCCTTTGTTGCGACCGGTTCGCCATCAGCGAACTCTGGCGCTACAAGACGATGACGAGCCGCGAGGTCCCGGTCATTCTGCCGCTCTTCGGCGAAGCCAAGGGGACGGGTACGCCGCACGTGGAACTCTTGAGTAGAAACGGGCAGGTGATGAGCCTGTCGCTGCATGACTCTTCGACGAACCAGAACGGCGTGATTGCTGCCGAATCGGGATCCGGCAAGTCGTTCCTTCTAAACGAAATCATTCTCTCTTACATGAGTGAAGGTGCTCGTGTCTGGGTGATTGACGCTGGTAAGTCCTACAAGAAGCTCTGCGAGTCGCTCGACGGCGACTTCGTGGAATTCTCAGACCGAAGCAAGATCTCGCTCAATCCGTTCGAGACCATTGTCAACTGGAACGATGAAGAAGATGCTGTGGTGAATCTGGTGGCGACGATGGCTTCCATGGAAGGCAAGCTCGACGACTATCAGATCGCGGCTCTCAAGGGCCATATGCATCAGATCTGGAACGAGACCTACGAGGAGGGCAAGAAGCAGGTTCAGGGGACGCTTGATGCCATCAACGCGGCCTATGAGCACAAGATCGAGCAGGCTCTGCAAATCTCGGATCGCCGCAAGGCGGATGCGATGGTCGAAGACCTTGAGCGCAAGCGCGACCTCGATCTCATGCAGGCCATGCCGCCGTCGACCATGAGCATCGACCTCATCGCCGAACGTTGTCTGGGGGATTCGGATCCTCGCGTGCGCGACGTCGGCGTTCAGCTGGGCTCATTTACGTCGAAGTCTTCCTATGGCCGCTTCTTCTCCGGCCACAACAACGCCAACTTCAAGAACGATCTGACCGTTCTCGAACTCGACGAACTCCAAGGTCGAAAGCATCTGCGCCAGGTGGTGCTCCTGCAGCTCATTTCGCAGATTCAGCGTGAGATTTTCCTTGGCGAACGTGACCGCAAGAAAATCGTCATCATCGACGAAGCGTGGGACCTCCTGAAGGAAGGCGAAGTCTCCGTCTTTATGGAACACGCCTACCGCAAGTTCCGAAAATACGGCGGTTCAGCCATCATTGCCACGCAGTCCGTCCAGGACTTGTACGGCAACTCGGTGGGCAAGGCCATCAGTTCGAACTCGGCCAACATGTTCCTTCTAGGCCAAAAGCCGACGACGCTTGAACAGGTTCGCAAGGACAATCAGCTTGTGATGGAGGACTGGGCCTTCAACATGCTCAAGTCTGTGCATACGGAAGCGGGCGTTTTCTCGGAAATCTTCGTGAGCGTTGGTCAGCTTCAATGCGTTGGCCGCTTGATCGTGTCGGACTTCCAGAAGTTGCTCTACTCGACCGCTCCCAACGATGTCAACGACATCAAGCAGTATCAGTCTCAGGGCATGGGCATTCAGGACGCCATCAATGCGGTTCTTCGTGACCGCGAAGCTCGCCGACGCTATTGAGGAAAAGGGCCGTCCTTCCGAAGAAGGACGGCTCAAAGATTCTGCTAATCTGAGGCATAATTGCCCTAACACAATGAGGAAGCAGGCAAGCGATGGTTTAGGATTGTGCATCGCAAGTCTCCTCTGACGTGCAACGGCCCCAACTACCACATCGGGGCCGTTTTTTCGTTTCTGAACCCCGTATGCCGGAGATGGCTGCGGGGGCTTGAGCCTTCCGACGATGCGACCCAACAGAGACCGGAGCGAATTGTACTGGATCGGCAGAAAGCTCAAGCTTTCCGTTGCAATGCCGAAACTTCTAGGGGGAGTTGAGAAAAAAAACGTCCGTTCTTTGCGAATGGGCGGATTCTTGTCTGCATTACAGGAGTTTTGGTTGATTTGAGGAAGCTCTTCAAAACCCCGCTTCAATTTCGACTTGCAAGGGCTTTTAACTGTCACACAGAGCAAATAGCCGTTCCCCTCCTTGTTAAGGGGTACTTTTGGAGAGCTTTCTTGAGACGCTTTCTCGAACCTGCTGTCTTTTGTCATGATTGTAACGTAGCGTCGTACTGTATCGGTAAATGTTACGGCATAAAAATGATCGGCAACCCGGATACCTTCGAAACCATTCGTTTCGCCAAAAACAAAGCGCCACAGCGGTTTCAAAAGCGAGTTTTGCTTTCAAGTGTGCCAGATGGGGTTGGCCAACTGCCTATGCTCAAACTCAGCGTCGAAAAGCATCCCGGCTTTTCACATTGGTTTGAATCATAAGAATCAGTTTTGGGCCTTGCACTCATGCACCCCTTATTCCGAAAGTCCGTTTGCTCCCTCATGGCCGGCCTGATCGGCTTCACACAGACGGCAACTACTGTCGCCATGGCGGAAACGGTCACGCCGCCTTATCTCAACAACAAGCCCTCCGCGTCTGAGATCACAGACATGGGCCATGCCGCCAATGCCTTCGGCAAGGAGCTAGGAACCAAGGGGAAGGACGGCGCACCGACGTTAGAAGGAAGGTCCATTAAATTCCAAGTGGGCGACAAGGAAATGACGCTCGATAAGAGCGAACTTGCGCCTAAGGACAATGGGAAGAACATCCGATACGCGCATACGGAAGAGGACTTTGAAAAACAGAAAGACCTCTACAACGACGGCGGCGGGATGGACGAAACTGGTGCAGAACAGAAAGATGCGCTATTCACCGATTCCGAGTCGGGCAACCCGACGCTGGAAGGCGAGGTGTATGCGTTGTTGGTGGATATTGCCGGCAAGGAGAAGCCTGACCTCAGCGAGGAACAGTTCCTGAAAAAAACTGAGGAAATTCTGGGCGACATGGAGAATGTCCTCCAGGATCTCGTGACGTGCGACGCAAAGTCCGCTTTGGATACTCAGTCGAAATATGTTCATATTGCTGATCTGAAGGAATGCCAGCAAGTCATCGACAAGACTTCGACTTGTACGATTCAGCATGACTACACTGCTGGCGTCATCGAGCACGTCGATGGCGACTTCAACATGAAGTCGTGCGGCGAGGGATGTATCGAGATTTGGTTAGGCACGGTTTGCAACGACTGTCTGCATGGTGGTTCGTGCTCATTGTTTGTCAAGGAAATTCGCTTCCGCGTCGTGAATCCGGACGCGCTCATCAAGGCGGAAATTGACTATGCGGTTTTCGACGACGAGTATCAAGTGTGGATCGGCCCTGACGGAGCGACGCAACTCGTCTATGACAGCCATGACGGGCAATTTCCTTTTGAACCTGATGGCACACGGAATGGGAATCAGTGCGAACGATGGACTTCGTGGGCTTGGGACGTTTATGGCGACGGCTACGGTTGTCATGACGCTTGCCGAAATCCGACGCCCGGGAAGGGGGCTGTCAATGTCAAGCCGCAGATCATCGCCGCCGGTGAAAACGGCATCGTTCGTTTTGTCACGCGTACCGCTGCGGGCGGCAATGGCGAAGGCTTTTCCCGTCTGCGTATTCGCTATGACACGAGCAAGATCGTCAAGAACGACATTTGGAAGCCGAAGGGATGCATTGATGCCGCACTAGGCATTGAAGACGGCATGGCTGAAGGGGCGGTTAAGTGTACGGACATGCCTGACGTTGGCACGGATGGTTGCGTATGGCTTAACGGCGTGAGCGTTTGTGAACGCCATCTCTCTGAGTCGCCGCTTAAGGCCATAAGTCCCTTCTGCCGTAAGGTTTCCGTCGATGCCAAGTTCACCTTCAATAAGGGGGATACGGGATGTTGGAATGTGCTTGTCGGCTTTGACAAAAATGGCCATGGTATCTACGACCGCGTGTGTGGCGGTGAAAACCTTGGTGGGAATCTCGACACCTGTACGAAGTACAAGGAAGATCCGAACTGCAAATTTGTCTCCTCAGTATGTACGGGAGGTATGACCGGTTCGACAACCGGCACCTGTTACGTCAACGACGTGGTGTACGACTGCGGCAAGGATGTCAAGATCGAAGACGTAAATGCAGAAACGACCTACGATTGCGACGGCATTGCCTGCCTGGGTGAGAACTGTATCGACGTAGATCGCACTCAAAGTACAGACTTTGCGAAGGTGAACGCCATTCTGAACGCCATGCAATACATGGCGCAGGACATGGAGTGCACCGGTCTGGACGAAAACGGGAATCCTACTGGGAATCAGGATGTCAATTGCACGGTGTTTGGCGGCAAGAGCGGGTACTGCAAGATCGCTGTTGGCGGTTGGCAGGACTGCTGTGAGCCCGTGGGTGGCCCGGGTATTGCAGAGTACATTTCCATGATCCAGGCAGGCCAGCGTCTGCATTCCGCGCTCAACTCCTACGGAACAGCCGTCAATGCGGCTGGCACTGCCACTTCAATCGGTGCTGAGATTGCCGGCAATTATGCGAAAGGCTTCGGGGAAGTGAAGGCCGTTCTGCAAAATGGCGTGAAATGGTTTAAGGACGCTTTTACGAGTGTGGCGGACAATATTTATGGTGGGTTTACGGACTTTTTGGCTACGCCTCTAGAGTGGTTCTCGGGGGCGATGAAGAGCGAGCTATTAACCTCCTGCCAAAATGCAATCGCGAAAGTCTTCGGGGATGCAGGGTTTAAGAATACCGCTCAAGTGATTGGTGGGGCGACGGAAGGTTCCACTGGTGCTGAAGGCTCCATTGGAGATGCAATGCTGAAGGATATGTTCGGCGAGGCAATGGGGGAAGCCGTGGGGAGCGTCATCTCCTTTGTTGGTTGGGTGTATCTAGCCTATCAGGTTGCCAATCTAATCATCCAACTTGTTTACAAGTGCGAGCAATCCGAATACGAAACAGTGAGCCAAAGAGATACGAAGAATTGTCATTACATCGGCAGTTATTGCAAGAGCAAGAAGCTCGGACTTTGCATCGTGAAGCATCGTGTCTATTGCTGCTATCAAAGTCCGCTCTCTCGCATCATCAATGAGCAGATCAAGGCGACGCAACCGGACATCTTGTCCAACGGTGGAGAGTGGGGGGATCCGGAACATCCAAAGTGCGATGGGATCCCGTTGTCCGACATCACCAAAATCAATTGGGATTTGATCAACTTAGACGAGTGGACAGCATTGTTAGTTTCGACCGGGAATATGGTGGAGGCAAAGGACATCGACCTAGATAAGCTGACCGGCAAGGATTCCAAGATGAACTGGACGGCGGATCAGGGGACGGCGACTGATTGGGGTATTCCGAACAATAAGGATCAAACGGACATTACCCAGAAGCAGAATGTTGCCACTCTGGGGCTTCGCGCTGATGGACGCAAGGCCAATGACCGCATGAATACCGTTGAACGCATCGAAAATCACCTGACCGATGTTCAGGTTGACCGTCTTCGTATCGAAGGTGCGCCTTGTGTTGCGCTTGAAGTCGGTAACGGTCTCGTTCTGCGCGGAGGGTGTGGCGAAATGAGCAATGCAGAGTACCTCTGTCGTCATAACGGGCCGCTGATTGATTGCGAGGAAATCGCCTATAAGAACTCGCTCAACGAGTTGTTGAACCATCCGTTGACCTCAAAGGACTACTGGGATGATGGCTATCGCTGCTACAAGGGTGAAGTCAATATCGACTGTTCGACGCTTTACTCAAAAGACGCTTACATCAAGGCGCTGGAGGAGTACGCAAAGATTATCGGCGGAACGACTTATCTGAATCGTTACGTGTGTTTGGATAAGTCAGGCAAGTTCACGTCGAGTATTTGCGAACATGCACTGGAACAGAATTCTTGTTCGTGTTTGGACGGTAATTTTATTTGTCAGGATGGGAACAAGCTTATTTCGTGTTCTGCTTTAGGCAATACTACAAGCGAGTGTGCATGTATGGATTGTTCCAACGAGTGTCCATATGGAGGGCATCCCGAGCCTAATAATTTAGGTGTAATGGCTTGTGCTTGTGATAAGCCGCCAGTGTGTGACGCTAAGGTTTGTGAATATGGCGGCGAGCCTGCAGCAAATGGCACGCAAGACTGTGCTTGTGAGAATGCTCCGATTTGCACTGGTCTCTATGGGGGCTACCCTGTCGGCAATGGCACGCAGGAATGCGTTTTTTTACCTGCGCCAAATTGCACAGGGACTTATGGTGGCAAACCATTGGCAAATGGGACTCAAGAATGTAATTATTATCCTGCGCCGAATTGCACTGGCTCATATGGAGGAGAACCTTTGGGGAATGGTACGCAGAATTGCAAGTATTATCCTGCTCCAGATTGTTCGGCGATTTGTGAGTATGGAGGAACGCCTAAGGCAAATGGTACTCAGGAATGCAACTGCAATACTTACGTGCCAGTGAGCGCTATAGAATACTCGATTACTGATGAATGCACTATTGTGGGCGGAGAAGGTCCTTTTAAATGTTCGAAAGAAAGTGATAGACGAAACGACAGTCCAAGTGAATTCACTACTGAAAGTGCTACGTTTCGCTGTTCTTTCCCGAAGCCGAAGTGTCGAGGTTCTACTATAACAACAACGTATACATGTACTGATTCAAAAGGCTCATCTGCTTCGATTTCAATAAAGAGGCGCGGAACTTGGAAATGTTGACGTGTCCTTCGCGTCCTCAAGGGTACTTCCCTTGAGGACGCTTCTCAAAGGGTTACTGAGCGTTTTGGTTGCCTGATTCGATTTTCGTAACTGGGCGATTCTCTGGAACGACTACGGTGAAGTAGTGCGTACCGGTGCTGTCGAGGACGGCCTGAGGCGTCCAACGACGCTTTTCTTGCTCGTCATAATATTTGTACGTAGGAACATAGATGGCTTGACCGGGTTTCAGGTATTTCTGAAGTCCCATCAGGAAACGCTGTTCAAAAGCAAGTTTGTCAAGGTGCGAAAGTTTGGATTGCATGATGTTTAGAGGATGGTAACGATCTTGGTTGTACCCAAAGTGGTTGATCCAACGCTCGGTTTTACCGTCTCCTCCCAAAGCAGTCGGCACGATTTCTTTGGCTATCTTCCAACTGTAGGCTTCTCGAACGCCCATCGGACGATATGGTCCCCATTCAACTCGGCAGTAACCGAATTCATCCATCCAGCTGGGATTTTTGGGGTCGTACTTCGGGCAGCCGATGGCATCGTTTTCCAACAACTGATAAATGTTGAGCCACCTTGAATTGGTTGGTGAGGGATCGCCAATGAAATCAACAACCAGTTCTCCGACAGGCTTGAATCCCATGTCCACCGCAGCTTGGGTCAGCATCTGCACGAATTGCTTGCCTGCATAGATGCCTAGATTGATTTCGCGATTCCGCTCCGGCGTGAGTTCGGGATTGTTGATCTCGTTTTCAATGACGATTTTCTTTTCGGGCGGAAGAACAAACGCGGCCTTCACATAATCAGCAGGGGGGTAGTCAAGATTTTCATCTTGTACGGAGGAAAACAGAGACCCGACTGCGGTAAGAGCCAAACCAGCACCTAAGGATGCAGAGGAATTGGTCCATCGACCGTCGAAGCTGTCGGCGATCATGAGGGAATTGGTCAGCGTTCCCGAAGAAGATGATTGATTCGGATTCAAAACGATGCGCGGCGGCTTCGGTGCCGTTTCAGGCGTTAGCTTGCCTTCTTTGCGAAGGCGGTTGACTTCTGCTTGATAGGCGCGTGCTTCGGCATAGTCTCGTTGCGTGTTGCGCTTAGCATCGAAGACCATCTTATCGGACAGGTCTTTTTCATCAGCCCACAGTACCGTATCTTCACAACCAAGGCAGTTGACCGTTGTTTTGATCACGGAAGCAACCTGCATGGCATGCGAACTTTGATTTGTAGTGGGGCGTGGTTCCTGGAGGTCGATGCCAGAAAGAGAGGGGGAGGTGACGGCACATCCCGTTAATGCCAGCGCGGAGGCAAGAGCCGAGAAGAGGGCGACTCGGCTGAAAGTAGGACAAGCAAACTTTTGCATTTTGGTGGGTCTGTAGTTGGTTGATGTTAGGGCAGGGCGTCAGCGCCCTTTGTCCAGAGGATTTTGAGCACCGTGAGAGCGGGTCCCTTGGGTTGAATGGAGCCGTTCTCCCATTTGTCCGTGGTGCTTTGGGCAACGCCGAGGAGCTTGGCAAATTCGCTTCGGGTCATTCTCAAACGGCTTCGTAGCTCACCGACAGCCTTGGCATCGAACGGTTCGGGAAGATCATTTTGTCGGCGTTGTGCTCGAAGGTTGTAGTGAACGGAATCGTGCAGATCGTTCACAAGGTCGTCTGAACGACCTGAAGTGGCCATGAGGTCGTATTGGGCAATTTCCGGATTCATCAGCTCAAAGATGCCTGGTCCGAGCTTCGCGATGGCACAGAGTGCGATTCGTGCTGTATTAGGGAGGGTTTCTCCCTCTGTTTCCCAACGAAGAACGGTTTTAGGGGAGACTCGCAGAAGTTCTCCCAATGCCTCTTGTGTAAGGTTGTGTTTTTCGCGGAGGCTCACGATGTCGCTGGGTTTGAAAAGAGGCCAGTCGATCTGGCCGTTTAGATAATCACGAAACATCATTTCAAATCGGGTCAATTTCCCGACGGCGTAGTCATCGCGAGATTGCGACGACGACATGGTTTTCAGGGCAGTGAGAGAAGACTGTTTCACGGCGAGATTTCGGTAATGATGGGATTTTCCGATAATCTCTCAAACTGTCCCCTTGTTACGTAAATTTTACACAAAAGCTCTCAAGAAGTCCAATATTTGGATATTAGGTCATAAAAAATACAATCTCTCCCCTCGTTGGATTCTGAAAATCCGAACAGGAAACAGGGGCAGGAGGACATTATGTGTGGGGAAGCGTGAGGCATTGTCTTCATGGTAGCAAAACCCGCTTTCTAGCCTGCCAACAGTTATGGCGGTCTGTTGAAGAATCACGAGGTTAGGCTCGTAAGAGCCGTTACCTGAAGGATTTTTCATGACAGACAGTACGAATGCCGAACCCATCGTGCCGGGCAACGGTTTGGGTGCATTGGTGACAACCGGCCTAGTCTCGGCGATTGCGGCCTTCTCCGCTACGCTTCTCTACTTTCACTATTTTCCGCCTGTGGTGGAAAAGCCCGCGCCCATTGCGGTTGTGGACATGGTGAAGCTCGGCATGGCTGTGACGAAGATGAGCGGAGAAGGCGATGCGTCGGCCTTCATGAACACGGGACGCGCCATTGCCATGCTTAAGGAGTACGGCTACATCGTTCTGGACAGTCGCATGGTCATTACGGCTCCCGATGTCTACATGAAGAAGCCTTCCGACTTGATCGAAGGAGCGCCGGACATGGACAACACGCAGGGCGGCTACGTACCTCCGAATTTGATGAACGGGGTTAAGGATGACAACGTTCGCAACTAAGTTCAAGGCGAAGTGTCGTGAGTGGGCTTCGCCACTACTGAATTCGACGGTGCAGGAGCGCAAGCGCTGGCTGTTCTTGACCGTGATCTGCTCCGCTGCGGCTGTCGGTGCGGAGGTCTGGTTCTATGACAACTATCGCATTGCTTGGGATCGCCAGATTCTACGTTGCCTTGATGCACGCTTCCTCCTTGTCGACTTGAAGAGCAAGCCAAAGCATGTCAATGCCATCGAGCGGAACAAGATCTACGCTTACACCTCGGCACAGTCTGCTCCGATCATCAAGGACGGCACGCTGGTGGGCAAATACCTGCGCGGGATGCCAGGAGATACGGTCGAAATTCGATCCGACGATACGGTTTGGATCAATGGTAGGAAGCTCGCCGAGGGTATGCCGCATCTGCGCGGCATGACGCCTAAGGAGCGTCAGAAGTTTTATGGGGTTTGCGTCCTGAAGGAAGACGAGTATTGGATGATGGGAACGAAGTACCTCTCCTTTGACTCGCGTTACTGGGGACCGATTCACCGCTCGCAAATCGTAGGGAGAGCCTATGTCCTCTTTTAAGCGTAGCCTTCTGGGAGCAGCGGTCGCAATGGCCGTTGTTTCTTTAAGTGCGCATGCCGCAGAATCTGAGTCGATGTTCAAGCATGCGCCTTCCATATCCGATTCTGAAACTCCGTCAATCGCAAAGAGACAGGGTAATTCCATTACGAAACGCACGTCGCCCTCTTGGGGTGAAGGCCAGGCAATGAAAACTCGTCGACTTCCTGATGGGCGTGTGGTCGTGTCAGGCAAGATGCATGGCGGGCGCGGAATTGACATGGAAGTAACCATTCCGAAAATCACGCCCGAGGTCCGTATGACAGGCCCAGCAGGCGTGGACGAAAACGGCAATCCCATGACGTGGCGTCAACGCAAGGATCGCGAGATGGCGTATCGGATGGTCTACGAGGGGCTGAAGGCTCAGGGCTATGACTATGAGACGTACAAAAAAAGCAAGGAAGGCGTCAAGACTCAACTGGACATGTGGAACGAATTGACAGAGGAAACTCGTCGTCAGATTAAGGAACACGGCCCCATCAACTCCAAGGACTTCATTCTTCCAGGTTCGACGCCGGAGTTGAGTGCTCAACTTTCCGATCCAGAGGTTGGGGTTCGCAAGGAAAACGGCAAGCTCGTTTACTACCTGAACGGCCAGCGCCTCAATATTTACCCGGAAGCCACGCCCAAGAAACGCATCGAGCCTACGCCAGTCACGAAAACGACGACGAAGGTGAGCAAGTCCCAACGCAAGCTGACGAAGGAGGAAGAGGTTCAAAAGAAGAGAGAGCTTGAAGCTCGTAAGGGCAGTCCTTTGGACGCTATGGATAAACCCGCCGTGGATGCCTTGCCGAAGGCTCCGCCGTCGACGGCGTACGAGCCTGAGCCTGACGAGGATCTGCGCCGTCGTCCGACCGACATCATTCTCGCTCCAGAGGACTTTCCTGATGCCGAAGAAGTTCGTGATCGTGTGGAAGACATGTTCCCGGATATGGGAAAGTTCGACTCATTGTCAATGAATGAGCATGGGGCAAAGTGGCCAGACGAAGGCGTAGCGCGGCTTCACTCGGGTGATCCGGGCTCGATGCCGGCGGTAGGCTCAATTTCGGAGCGCATTCTCTGCACCTTGTTGGGAATCTCTGAAGCCGTTGCTTCCGAGTCGGAAGATGACATCAGTGCAGCCAAGGCAATTCGTGTCGGCGAGAAGTTCCAGAATTTGGTGGACGAGATTGGTGTCGGCTCGAATTATTCTCTGAATAGCCGAGAGTATGCGGATATTCTGAAGGAGATTCGTGCTCATCATGACAAGGTTGCCAAGTCTGTCACTCAACCGTCGGAAACGCCAGAAGGCGAAGAGGATGGAGAGCCAACGTATCTCGGAACGGTGGAGGTGGAAGGCGAGCATTATGATCCTGCAGCGTTTGCGGCAGATGTTGTCAATCGAACGACCAAGAGTCTGACGCCCGAACAGTTTGAGGAGGACGTTGCCGCAGTGGTCGGCTCTCTGTCGGAGACGAAGGTTAACAGCGGGGTTGATGTTCTGTCTGTTCTGGAGGACATTCTCAAAGCCAATCCCGAAATTTTTGAGGCGATACCTGATGCAGACAAGCAGTTGCAACGTCTGAGAGGCGACGTCTACGACATCACGCCGCCCAACCCCAACGGCGAGCAGACCTTCATATTCGTTTCATATTCCTTGTCGGAAGATGTGCTCAAGGACATTATTGAGCGCAACGCCAATCGTTCGGATGTGACGCTCGTCATGCGCGGCGTACCTGAGGGAATGCGCATCGACAATGGAATGTTGAAGCTCCAGACGTTGATTGACGAAGCCAAATCGAGCGTGGCGCTGGTGCTGGATCCGCCGCTCTTTGACGTGTACGGCATCACTCAAGTGCCTGCCGTGGTTCGAGCTGGGCGAACGCCGTCGAAGTCCCTAATGACCCCCAATGACCCCAAGGGGCGTCGGTATGCAACGATGGTGGCCAAGGTGGAAGGTCTTCACAATGACCGATGGCTTCTGGAGCAGATCGAGGCTGGCGAACGAGGCGATCTTGGATTGCAGGGCAACGTCAAGGAAATTGCCGAGCCGAATCTCATCGACGAGATGAAGAAGCGGGTGGCGGCCATTGATTGGGATAAGAAAAAGAAAGAGGCGATCAAGCGTTTCTGGAAGAAGCAAACCTTCAAGGTCTTTCCGACGGCTGAGAAGGGGCGTGTGCGCGAAATTGATCCGAGCATTCTGGTTGAGCGCGACTTGAAGGATTTGGCAGGGCGTCCGATCCGTCGCGCCGGTGATATTGTGAATCCGCTCCAGATTCGACCCTTTACGCAGACGGTTCTCATCTTCAATCCGCTTTCGGAGGACGAAATGGAACGCGTAGCGGCCTTTAGGAAGGCTTATGAAGAGGTTGGAAAACTGAATCTGGTGTTGATCGCAACGCAAATGGACAAGGAAAAGAGCTGGGAAGGCTACAAGTCGCTCACGGATAAACTTGATGCGCATGTTTTCATGATGACGCCTGAGATTGAATATCAGTGGCACATTGAAAAGACGCCTGCTGTCATTACAGCCGACAACAACCGACACCTCTTCCTTGTGGAGGAGCTGGGGCCCGTGAAAGAGGAGGAGGTCAAATGAGTTTGACGACAAGAAAGGTGGAGGTGCTCGCGGCTTCATTCTTGTTGGCCACTTCGCCTGCATTCGCATTGGATGAGAGTGGTCCAGGTTGTTACGATGCTGAAGTGCTAGGGGCGAAGCTTCTTACTGCGGTTTGTTGGGATTGTGTATTTCCGATTCTCAATTCGAATGCTGTGATCATAGGTGATAAAGACCGCATTCCTCCTGGGGCTGCGGATGATAAATTCCTCGGTGCCTGCATGTGTTATGACAACCTTGGCGTACCGAAATTCGGCTTTCGAACTTCATTCTGGGAGCCTATTCGACTTGTGGAATTGGAGAGACAGTCCGGCTGTTCATCTGTTCTCGGAGGTGTTCGCCTGCCTTTTAATCGATTGAATCAGGGACGGCAACAGAAACTTAGTACGTCTGATGAGGTTGGTAATGACGGCAAGACCTATCGCCATTACCATTACTACACTTTCCCGCTCATGTACATGCTTGACATGTGGGTACCCTCGCGATGTAATCCCGGCGGCTACATGGACTTGGACTTGCTCTACTTCTCCGAAGTGGATCCGACTTGGAATAATGATGAAATAGCGTTCTTTACGCATCCAGAAGCAGCATTGATTGCTTCGCCCTTGGGTCCGATTGCGTGCGTGCCGGATGTTTTCGGAGCGAATATTGGTCAGCCGATTCAACAACTCTATTGGTGTGCGGGGTCGTGGGGCGTTATTTATCCGACTTCCGGCAACGTGTTGAGCCGAGAAGGGACGATGAAGACAACTAGCTTGATGGCTGCGCGTGCTATCTATGCACTTCATCGACGTGGCTTGGAATGGCGAAGCATGGGAGATGATGCGATGTGTGGTGGTAAGTTGGCTCCCTATTTCCCGAAGACGCAGTACCGATTCCAGACTTTTCATCCTGTGGCCGAAACCGAAGATAATCATGTTTTGGGAGAGATGATCTATACGTGGGGTCTTGGGCGATCCATTCCTGCAGTAGGAGAGGATCCGGTTTACCTGATTTGGCGATGGTTGGACTGTTGCAATACCGGGTCTTGAGTTGTTGTTTGAGTTTATGAGGTAGAAGGGATGAGAAAAAAGTTAGATAGTCGCATTTTGGATGAAATTGTCGGGCCGCCCTACGGTCGCTGGTTGGAGATTAGGGAGAACGGCGTCGATGAGTTGGTTCGGGCCGGGATGTTGCCGTCGACAAGTGCTCATATGACGGAGGATGCCGACAGGCGCGTTTTTGAGGAACATGCGCCCAACGTTACGCCGTTTGTTGAACAGGCGCTGAGGGTGCCGTTCTTCTCAAGCGAGGCGGAGGCTCGAAAAATGACGCTTGAACATTTCGTGCCGCCGTTCTTGAGAACCTGGCTGGAGCCGCAGTGGGCGATTCAGAAAGTTATTGGGGTGGTGCCTTCGAGTGAGCTTGAACAACTCTTGGGGACGAAGTGGTGGCGCGACTACACGACCGACTTCATTCTTGAGCGGTTCAAGCCATGGTCTATCTACATCAGCTTCAATGACATGGCGGATCCGACGGGGAGTGATCGCTTGTATGAAGGAGCCTATGTAACCTTTGATCGGCAGGACGGTGAGTTGCGTCTAGTGATTCAGCACATGACGCGCACGGGCGTGTGCAATCCGGCGCTTTACCATTCCTATCCCTTCCCGAAGGGTAGGAGCCTGGTGGAAATTGTTGAGAACTACGCTTACGACAGTCCTTACGCGCCACTTGTAGAAAGCCTTGATGTTGAGGGTGACATGCGTGAGGTCTTGCGCCACAGTGGTAAGGTCATTGCCTGTCGGGTTCTACCGCTTCTGATTGCGATGTTGAGCGAAGACTTTGAGCGCGTCATGCTCAAGATTGACATGAGGACCGGGGAGTATGACTTGCATCGAGCAGTCGAGTTGGCTGATCGTCCGTGGGATGGAGACATTCTGTCGACATTGAAGAGGGCCGACGATGACGAGGTTTCACTTTTGGTTGTGCGCCCGAGGGTGTTCGGTTTGGACGACCTTTTGAATTGAGCTTTTTGTAGGCTGATGATATGATACGGTACGTTGATATGTTACAGAGAGACTAAACGTGAATATCCAAGAAAAAGTGCATGCCATCCTCGACGAGGCCAAGGCGCATGACAAGCCGCTCCCGTCTTTGCGCAGTCTGCGTGCTCAGGTGGGTGGTGGCTCGCTGACGACGATCTCTGAAGCGGTTAAATCATGGCGTTTTGCGCAGTTGGAGGCCGCTGGTCAGATTCCTCAGATTTCCGAGAAGACGAAGGTGCAGCTCGCCGATGTCGTCTGGCAAGCCATGATGCCGATTTTGCAGACGCAGGTTGAGGGCGTTCGCCAGAAGGCCGAGGCGGGCATCGAGATCGAGCGCACGGAATCTCGCAAGCTCTTCTCTGCTTCGGAAGAGATGCTTCGCGAAGCTGAGTCCAAAGAGGCGATGATCGGTCAGTTGAATGATCGCCTGCAGCGGCAGAGCAGGGAGTGTGCGGAGCTTCGGACGAAGGTCGCAATGCTTGAGGAACAGTTGGCCGAGTCGCAGCAACAGCTGAAAGTGACCAAGGAAAGGGAACGTCAGGCGGTGGCTACCATCAATTCACTGCGCGAGTTGGCGGAAAGCCTGAGGACTCAGGCGCTGAGCATCCACGAATTGATCCCGGATCTTGTCGAAAAGATGCGCCGGAAGGAGGCCGGCAACTAGCAGGCATAGCAGGAAATCCTCTTCGGAATCTCTGCGGCACAAGCCTTGCAAAGGCATGCGTCTTCCTCGCCTTTCTGGCAAAATGCTTCTCAACAAGGAGAGTTTGCGAAGCATCTCAAATCCGCCCCACCTATCCGGCCAGACTCACGAAATTTTCGATGACGAGCCTTCGGCATCGGAATGGGGTCCCCGCAAGGGGTTCAAAAACGACAAAGCCCAGTGTTGGTAGCACTGGGCAGAGTCTTTGAATAAGGAAAGTAGGATGTTAGCCGCATTCATTTCCTTGTCAGGAAGTTTAGTACAGGCAAACTTCGCTTGGAACGGCGATATTATCCACTTTCATCATCACACGCACATTTATCCATCACCCACTCCTTCATGGATCTGGTTCAGGTCTGAGCGACTTCGAGGCTGACACTGAAAAGTCCGGTGGACGATCGCACTCAAGTTCCTGCGCCAGAAAGACAACGCAGACGCATTGCTCGAAGAAGCTGTCCACAGATTCGAAAGAGCAACGATGGCACAAACCTTTGATGCGAGCTGCAACTGTGTTTTCCGAGGAAAAGCGCGCGTTCGTCTGCTGGAAGAACGCTGACAGGGCGTGACGTTCTCGCTACCGTGAACAGCGCTGAGAACAAAGAGAAGCGCCAATCCCGCCATGCAAACAGCATCGGCCCGAGCAAAGGCCCGAGCCAGTGTTATGTGAGCACTGCTTCCTGTCCAAAGAGACGAAGATCAGCCTTCGGACTTCTTCATCATGAATCGGCAAACCAGTGCAGTCATCAAGCCCACGGCGCAAAAACCGAGCGCCATCATGCAGCAGGCTTCAAAGTCCAGGCCTGCCGCCTGCATCTCGCGCATGATAGTCGGTCCGCCGAATCCTGCCGCGGCAAAGCCGCAGAACATGATTCCGTAGTTGACGCTTGCATGTGCCGTCCCGAAGCGGTCCGCCGTGAAGCCCGGGTAGATCGCCATGAAGGCACCGAACGACAGGCCGACCAGAACGCAGCCAAGATAAAAGGCGGCATCATCACCCGTTCCCGCCGTCATGAGAACGCCGAGACCGCAGGCCGAAACCACAAGCGCGCCCATGAGCACCGAAAGGCGTCCCACTCGGTCCGAAAGCATACCCGCTGCAAGCCGACCGGCCATGTTGAAGAGCGCGATCACGCTGACCGCAGCCGCTGCAGCCGCTGGTCCCATGCCGATGCTGGTTTTGGCAATTGAGGCGGCCTGAGAAATGATCATCATGCCGGAAAGCGCACCGCACAAAAGAAGCACGATCATCGGATAGAAGATCGGAGACGCGAGCATCTCGCGCCACGTCTTGCCGCGAGCCGCCTGAACCGTGCGAACCCGCGTCATGCCGACCGGAACGAAGTCCGTCGGACAGCGCCGGCAGGCCAGAGCCCCCGTCATGATCACCGCGCCGAACATGCACCCGAGCACCATGAACGTGTTCATGATGCCCACGGCCTCAATGAGCCGCTGTGCGACTGGCGGTACGAGCACGGAGCTCATGCCGTAAGCCGCCGTCACGATGCCGCCCGCCATTCCGCGGCGATCCGGGAAATAGCGGATGGCCGTCGTAATGCACGCGCCGTAGGTCAAGCCGAGCCCCAAACCGAAGCATCCGCCGTAAGCCAGCGTGATGAAACTCGGCGAACCCGCCATCCCGCACATCACAAGTCCAAGCCCGATGAGCAGTCCGCCGCCCATAATCACTGCGCGCGGGCCGAAGCGGTCGTTGACCGCACCGCCGAGAACCATCGGAATCGGACCGACGGCATTGGCCACGCCGAAGGCGATCGAGAGATCGCCAGGCGTAACGGTCGTGCCTAGCTGAGCCGTGAAGTGTGCCGCAGCCGCAGATGCCAGCACGCTCCAGGCGTAGACGGAGCCCGCACAAAGGTTGATGAGACAGATGACCGCCAGAGTCAGCCAGCGGCGTCGGGTGAGTGTTTCGTCAGTTGCTTTCATGGGCGAATATGATTCTTCAGATTTTGGCAAGTTTTGCTTCGAGCGAGCCAGCAGCCTGTGCAGCTTCGTTCTGCTTGAAATCCAGCCAGCCCGACAGTCCGGCAAGGTGGAGTTCGGCCTGTTTAGTCTGAGTCTCAAGCATAATCGGCGAAGCGCTGCCGGGCGTACGGCGGCCGGCAAGAATATGCTCGGGTTCGATGACGGTCTTCAACAGGTCGTCGTTGAGCGGAAATACCAGGCTGAGGCCGTGCTCTTCGGCATAGCTCTTCCAAACCTCGTGAAGATCGGCAGGCTTGACAGTCTTGGGCGTCCAGCCGTTGGTGCGCGCAATTGTCACGAAGCGGGATGCGAACCCGTGGCCGGTCCTGAAATCAATGTTTGCGGTTCTCATGAGCACGTCGGCGATTTCCTGCGTGCAGGTCCATTCGCTCATCAGTTCATCGCGCGCGCGTTCGCGGTCGACATGCAGGGAACGAACAATGCCGGCAAAGGTTTCGATGACCGTTGCCGCATCTTCGGCTAGCGCCCCCATTGCGAATTCGTCACGCACGTCCGCCATGCCGAGCGTGAGGTTCTGCATGCGCATCATGACGCCCTGAGCTTCGCCGATCACAAGGCCGGCATCGCGACGGCAGTCGTTGATCAGTCCGGGATTTCGCTTCTGCGGCATGCTGCTCGAATGATAGACGCCGTTGCGGTCCATGCTGACAACCCAGGGCTTCACCTGCGCATACTGAACCATGAAGTCGGCGAGGAACGCATTGACGTGAAGCATGACGGACGTCACGATCTGGCTCATTTCGAGCGGAAGATCATTGCCTCGGATCTGTCCGGCGTCAAAAGCCTGTTCGACCGGCTTGGAAAAGCCAAGAAGGCCCGCCATTTCCGCCGTATCGAGCGGCCATCCGGTGCCTGTGCAGACGCAGCTGCCCATCGGGCAGACGTCGTGACGGAGCCAGCATTCGATCATGCGCTCGACATCGCGGGAAAAGGCATTGACGTGTGCAAGCAGATAATGTCCGTAAAGCGTCGGCTGGGCCTGCACGCCGTTCGTATAGGCGGGCACCACCGCATCGCCCTCGCGCCTGACGGTTTCAACAAAACTTTCGCAAAGACGAACGACGGCATCGGCGAGAAGCACCAGGCGCTCGCGATTCAAAGCCGCATTGCACGTTGCCAGAATGTCTTGGCTCGAGCGTCCGGCGTGAAGAATCCCGGCATCACGTCCGCAGCGCTTGAGGAGTTCAGGTTCAAACTGAATGTAAAGATTGAACTTCGAGCGCGCGCCTCGATCGGCCTCGTCTCTAATTTCATCAAGAGCCTTGTGAAGCCTGCGGGCGGCCTCCGGATCCAGAAGACCGGCCTTGACATTGGCAACCACGGAAGCGCGATTGATCTGCTGAAGCCAATACTCGGTATCGTGAACAATGCCGGTTTTGAGCGCCGGCATTTTCCCCATATGAAATCCCAACATGTCTATTCCTTTTTTCTGCAACAGTAGTCAAGCGCCGGCCGGAAAACAATTCATCCGGCCGGCAATCCTCCATTTCGTCAGAAGCGATGCATCATGCCGACGATTGCCTCGCGGGCGCTGATGCTGCCGTCCTGCCAGTCGGCATCCTGCCAGAAGCAGCCAGCGATGCCGTAGAGAGACGTGCGGCGGGAGAGCGGGTAAATGTAGCCGAGGCCGGCATTAATGCGGTCGTACTTATTGCGTTCGGAGACGTTGTTGTTCTCACCAAAGCCGTAGGCGACAGAAGCCTTGACGGTGCCGCCGGCTGCGGGAACATCAACACCCGTTGCGAACGCCCAACTGTCAAAGCCGAGATTCGTCGTCTGGGCCGCCTTCACGGGCGCCCATTCCTTGGTCGAATAGCCGCCGATCGAACGTGCGTTCTTGAGGTACTGCGCGGAACCGTAGAGCTTGAAGTCTTCGAACTTCATGTTGCCGCCCACGATTGCCTTCCAGGAATCCTTCTCGCTCTGCTTCACGCCGGAGGCCGTGTTGGAAGACCTGAGCCAGTCGACGGCCGCCGCAACGAAGGCGCGCTCGCCCGTCCAGGTGGCGCCCAAGGCCGTCCAGCGGTCCGTGTCGGCCGTGCCTTCCGTATCGTCATTCTTGTTGCCAAGCGAATGCTGGACATGCACCTGAACGCCGTTCATGACGGGCGTCTTGTAGTTCACCATGTTGTTCCAGCGGGCGGTGGCAAGAGAACCGGCAAACTTCCAGCCGCCGGTCATGTTGCCCCAGCCTGCGCCGAACGGATTGACGCGGCTGTTGAATAGGCCCGTCGTGCCGGAGCCCGTCGACATGGCCGGCATGCGGCCGAACTTCAATTCGCCCCAGGCCTTGGAGCGCAGGCCGACGGACGATTCGCGCTCGAAAAGCGGAGAGCCGGCGCCATAAAGCGTGCCGTCGTCCGGAAGGAAGCCGCTTTCAAGATGGAAGATGACCTCGAGATCGTCGGAGAGCTTTTCAGTGCCTTTGACACCCCAGGTGCTGACGTTGCCGGTGCCGAGCGTGCTCTTCGTCAGGGCGCCCTGCTTGCTCACGAGACCGTTGGCATCGAGAACGTTGGGAGCGGCCTGTCCTATAGGCTGGCCCATGCCCTTGTTCAGATCTTCGTGAACAAAGGACATGCCCTGATCAAGGAAGCCGAAAAGTTGCACGTCGGCGGCCATCGTCGGCGCGGCGAACATGAGAGCGATAGAAAAAGCGATAAGGTTGCGTTGATTCATGATGATTACCTTTAAATCTGTTTCTTAACAGTTGAAAGTGCGGTCAAGTGTGGGAATCCCTCCGGGAAGAACGCGGGCATTCAGGCCCCGGCTTCGGACGGCCTCCTCGCCGAACTTGGTCGTGAGAACCGTTCCGCCGCTGGCGACGACGGCGCCGTTTTGCAGGACCGGCCTTCCGCCGACGAAGCTGAAAACGGCTTTGCCGCACACCGGGTCATAGATGGTGATGTCGGCATCCGAGTCGACTCGCAGGCTGCCCTTGTCGTGGAGCCCCAACATGCGGGCCGGGATCAGCGAGGACTTGGCCGCGAATTCAAGCGGCGTCAGTCCGCCCAGCTTCATGAGCGCGCAGCCGCCCTCTACAATCACATTGCGGGGAAGCGAGCCGCCGTCTGTGCTGAGCGCATCCACGAGGAATGTGCCGTCGTCTCGACGGGCGCAGGCAAAAAAGGCTCGCGACACAAGGGGATTGACGCCCGTAAAGACGCCCTCCTTGACCAGCCCCGCGCGGAAGGCTTCAACACCGTCCTTCGGCTCGAGGAGCCCGAGAATGCCGTCGTTGGGCACAATGGCCCGCAAACGTCCGGAAGCAATCGCCGCGGTGATGCCGTCCGCCGAAGACTCGAACCCGAAGTGCTTGAGCTGCGCGGACACAACCTTCGACTTTGGAAGCCCTGCTTCGTCAAGGCCGAGTGGCGCGCCGCTTCGATCGGACAAATAGCTTTCGGTGACGATTTCGGGATGCGCCTTGAGGAGGTTCGCCGCCTCGAGGCACTCTTCGAGCACGTCGCGTCTGCGGCCTCGGCAGTAGGCATTGATGTGCGCCAGATGGAAGGGAAGACCGTCGGCAAGCTCAACCGCCTGCTTCATGCCTTCGATGTCCGATCCGGCCGTCGTCGTCCCGGCATGCCAGGCAAGGTACACCCCGCGCCCGGCGGTCGTGCGAACGGCCTCGGCCGTTGCATCGGGCGAAAGCGGGAAATGGCCGCCCAGGAGCTTGACACCGAAAGCGCCTTCGGCGAGCGCCGTCGTGACTGCGGAATCGATCTGCGCCGCCGAAGGATCGCTGTTCGGAAGATTGACATTGGGCACAAGAGCGCTGAGCACCGCCACATTGATGCCGGCCCCGGCTTCGCAAATGTGGTTCATAACTGCGGAAGCCGGACCCATCATGTCGATGCAGGTGGTCACGCCGCTCATAGCAGCCATGCGAAGGCCCATCGTCTGCGTCGAGACATGAAGATGCGTGTCGATGACGCCGGGCTGCACAATCAGGCCGGCAGCATCAATCGTTTCATGTGCCGCAGCCGTGGACCCCGGCTCGACGAGCGCAATGCGCCCGCCCTCAACCGCCACGTCGGCTTCAGCGAAGAAGCCCGTGGCGGGATCCGCAGCTTGACCGTTCTTAATCAGAAGATCAAACAAGGCCGTCTCCTTAGGCGAGGATGAACGCAGAGACGATCATGGCCGCGAACATGCCTGGGAAGAGACGCTTGGCAACGTTGACGGGATCGGCGGAAGCCATGCCAGCCACGATGATGATGCATCCTGCAAGCGGGCTCGCCGTGCGGCCGAACTGGCCGGCCATGATGGCGAGAAGACCCAGAGAATGCGATTCCATGCCGAAGCTCGATGCGAGAGGGGTCACGGCCTGGTTGAAGGCCCAGATCGCAGCCTCGCCGGAACCCGTGCCGACGGCCATGAGGAAGGGACCGATGGCGGCGCCCCAGCGAGCGAGATCGTTCGAGCTCTTGAGAGCTTCGATGCAGGCGCCGACCGTGCCCGTCGTCTGAAGACCCGCTGTAAACACGCCGGCGGCAACGATCAAGCCGATCACCTGCGCATAGCCGGAGCCCATGCCTTTGAAGAACGCCTTGGAAATTTCACTGGGATTCATCATCGTGATGAGCGCGATGACCACGATGCCGATCAGCATGGCGGCGACCACGTCGATGCCGGCCTTCGGGAACCAGACGGAGGCGCTCATGAGAATCATCAGCGGAACGAGCGGAGCAAGCGCGCGAAGATAGTTGACCTTGAAGGCTTCCTTGTCGGAAAGATTCAGGTTCGCCATTTCCTCGGCGCTCGGCTTGTGATCCTTGTAGTGGAAGATGGCCAGAGCGGCATTGACGATCGTGGCGAGAAGAACGAGGCCGACAACATAAGGCGCAGCCCAGCCGATGAAGGCCATGAGGTCCATGTTCGCCATCTTGGCAACATAGATGTCGTGTGCGCAGCCCGGGTTGAGCAGTAGGCCGGACATCGTGCCGCCGCCGACGGCAGCCGCTGCTGCTGCCGGACGAATGCCGGCGCGGATCAGAAGCGGAATGAAGGTGGCGCCGGCCGTCGCGGCGGTGCCCGCAGCCGACATGATGGCAATGTTGATGCAGAAGGTCAGCACGGTCGTCACGGGAATGAGAAGACCGCCCAGCTTCTTGAGAGGCGCCGCAACAGCGGCAACCAGATGCTGGTCGCACTTGGTCGCCGTCACGACGGCGGCAAAGCCCATGGCCGAACAGATGGCGGGCACGAGGTTGATGTTCGTCATGCCCTTCACAAACGCCTGAAAAGCCTTGATCGGCTCGCCGGCAGCCGCACACATCACCAGGCCGGCCAGAACAAGCACCATTCGGGTTTCGTAACGTTTGACGAGAGCCAGTACCGCCAGCACAATCACTGCACAGGCGAACCAGATTTGCCAAGTCATTTGAATTCTCCTTTATTGAACGAGGTAGTCGAGCAACGCATGTGGATCCGCAAATGCGCGTTCTCTCGACAAACGCGATTATGACGCTGCCTTTTGTTGCAATAAAGTCCACTTCAACAATCTTATGTTGCTGTTTTTTCAACGGATTGCCGCATTAACGCGGCATCATATTGAATTACAGGCAATCAATCACGCACGAGCTACAAGAAATGACAATTTAGGCTTGCCCTTTCGACAACAATTCGGGGAAAATCCCCATTGAGGATTGCTGAACTTTTTCAAGGAGGAACAGTCGTGGATCGTCTGGATGATGTGTACGCGTGGCGGATTTTTTGTGAGATCGTTCGATCCGAAGGCCTCAACGCCGCAGCCGAACGTCTTGGCATTGAGCCGAGCACGGCTAGCCGCTCCATGCGGGCGCTCGAAAAATCCCTTGATGCGCCGCTTTTCTCGCGTGCCTCGCGTCCCGTCAGGCTTACGGAGCTCGGCCGGGAAGCTTATGAAAAGGCCGTCCAGCTGACGGCGCTTCACGACGACATGATCCGCTCGCTCAAGGGCGACAAAAATGCGATGAGCGGCCTGATCCGCGTGACCTCGCACGCCGGCATCGGTCCGGCTGAAATCACGCCTGCTTTGGTGGAATTTCAGAAGATTTATCCTGGAATTCAATTTGAATTGCGGGAACTGTCCGCACAGCTCCCCGAAGGCTTTACGACCATCGACGGCACGCTCATCGACGTGGCCATCGGCTATGGCGGCGATGAGCCGCTCCCCGGCGTCATTCAGCGCTACAGCGGCGAGATGCCGTTTATTCCCTGTGCAGCGCAAAGCTACATCACTCGTCAAGGCTATCCGCGCCATCCGGACGACTGCCGCAGGCATAAGGGCATTCTGATTCACAGTCCCACGCGAAATTCCACAGCCATCCTTGAACGGGGCAACCAAACAATGGCCTTGAACTGGCGCAACACGCTGATCGTCCACAATCTGATTTCGGCCAAGTCCGCCATGGTGCTCGGCGCAGGCATTGTGCCCGACATGCCGCTCTTTCATTGCGCCGATGACATTCAGAACGGCAATGTCATTCCGGTCCTCGACGGATGGCACCGCAAGTCTCTGCCCTGCTACGTTTTTGCGCGTGAAGAGTCTTATGAAAAAAGACGAGTGCACGTGTTCGTCGACTGGATTGCTGAACGCGAGCATCAGGCCATGGAACGCCTCAAGGCCCGATTCCCTCAGTTCTATCGATAAAAACACGTTGCAGCCTTCTCGAATCTGGAAGTGCAGCTTCCCGGACAAGCTCCGTTTTCGTAGAATGGCCTGTGCAGCTTGGTGATCCTGCAAAAACGGGGATACCTTTCCCCCACAGATATCCCCGAAGAGCCCGATATTGTTGTCGTCATGTCCGGCGGAGGAGTCGACTGGCCTTGGATTTGCATCCTAGTGGCCATTTTTGGCGTTGTCTGGGTGATTGCTTCCCGCAAGCGTTAATGGCTTCTTAGCCAACGGAAACGGGGTCTCCGAAAGGAGGCCCCGCTTGTGCTTTAGGGCGGCGTATCGGCGCGTCCGGGACGATTACTTGATGCGCATATCTTCTTCGGTGTAGCCCGCTTCAAGCGCATCGACGAACCACTGCGGCTTGTGACCACCGCGCCCCGTCCATGTTTCCTCGCCTTCAGGGTTCTTGTATTTCGGCGGAAGTTTGGTCGATTTCTTGGCAACTTTCTTGCCGGACACTTCAAGTTCAAGATCGGATGCCGTGAAGTTGAAGAGTTTGCACAGTCTCAGGCATTCCTGACGCGCATCTTCGCGTACGGCATCGAATTCCTGCTGCCATTCGGCTTGCTTGGCCTGCACGGCCTCAAGACGGGCTTGGATGGTGGTGGAGGTGTTGTCCATGGGAAAAACTCCGGAAAGGGTTTTGGATAGGAGAAAAGGGGAAGCGGGCCTCAAGAGCGGATGCGAAGTTCGATCACTCGCCCGTTTCCGATGAGAAAACAGCCGCAGGTGAAGGCCATCGCCAGCTCAAGCCAACAGAGCAGAATTCCGTAGACGAAACGCCACGTGTTGTGTGCTGCTTCTCCTGGAATAAGCGAACGTGTGATGAAGTCTAAAAACTCAGTCGAGGCCAGTAGCGCAAGGAAGAAGATTCCGACGGCGATGAGCAGGCGCAGCCATGCCGTGCCTCGCGGCAGTCGGTAGCGATGCGTGATGGCAAAGTGCCATATGAGAACGACGACATTCAGAGCCAGGAAGGCGATGTTGAACGGCATGGCCTATCCCTCCAGAAAGTTCAGCAGGGGCCAATACACGGCCCAACCGACAGAGGCGAACGCATAGCCCACGACACGCGGGATGAGGTTGTACCAAGTCCAGTCGGTGGCGGCTGCGAGGCAAAGGGCATAGGTTGCGGGAACGGCGACGAATTGAATGCCGATCAGACCAATGAGGATTGCGCCTTCGAGTTCGAAAGCGAGCTTGCGGAGTTTGTCGAGCATGAGATTTATTGGTTTTGGACGAGTCGTTTCAGGGCTCGCCGAATGGTTTGGTGGGTCATGCCTTCGAGCGAGCGAATCGCTTTGGAGCGCTCGGTCGTGGTAATCAATCGAAGAAGCCAAGCACATGAAATGAGGGCGATGGCCTTGTCGAAGGTTTCGACGACCGTCAGACTTTCGCCATAAAACGGTGCGAGGCCAGTGCGCTCGATCCGTACGGCGTTGCCTCCAAAGCTCACAGAGATTTCTGGATGCGAGGCCACCAGATCGGCTATCCGTTTCATCTTGCGCTCGATGTTCATGCGGGCCTTGACCAACAGTTCATGAGCGCCCTCGTTCATCGGAAGGGGAATTTGGGCATAGGATTCAGCAAAGACTTTGGCCAGATGCTTGGCACGCCCGGAATAAAGGCAAATGACGGTGCTGTCGGAGGACAAGAGACGCTCCTTAATTCGGAAGTTGATGCCAGTAGGATTCGCTATGGACGAAGATGTCGAGGTGCGATGACGGTTGTACGTGGATGGGGTGCGACGATTTGCTTTGCAGAACAAATGAGCGCGGCGTCAGGCGTCCGTTTCGTTCAAGGTTTGACAGGACGCTGGCGGCCATGCGAAGCATCAAGTTCGCGATCAGCTCGACGGATTGCTCGATCAGAGATTCAGGTTGTGAAAGTTGAGAGAAGAGTGTGATCGCGGAGTTGGGGCGAAAGCGAACGGCAAAATGTGCGGATGACTCATCCTGCGCGTTGAGGAGCGTTAGGCGATTTTGCCCGTCGATTCGCAGACCGAAATGTCCCAGATAAATCTCGTCGTGCAGGTAATAGGAAATCCGCCTGTGGATTTCCACATGGATCTTGTTGTCCAACGTGTCCAGATAACGAAGAGCTCGATGCTTGGCTGTTGGCTTGGCGATGAGAGTCATAGGTTTTTCGATCTGCGGTTTTGTATTGAGGGAAAGCAATGCCGGCTTAAGCCGTGGCTTCGACGCGGGCAGGCTCTTCGACCTCTGAACCGACTTCTTGACGCGCCGGCGCAACTTCTTCGGTTTCCGAAGCCTTTGCGCGGACAGCTTCCTGTTTCGGAGCCTGAGTTTGGGCATCGGGATTTTCGGGCTTGTTGTCCTTCCGGGTCGTGACGATGTCGGTTTTCTCCAGATGTTCGTCGGCATGTTCGCGGCGGACCTTGGCCTCGATGGCGGCGGCGCGTTGTCCGAAGCCCGTCTTCCTTGCCTGATTGATGGCCTGAAGACGAATCTGGTGCAAATCCTGCACGAACTGCGAGAGATTCTTTTCCCAAGAGCGCACGATGTTCTTGCGCGTCTGGGCGCTCATGATGTGGTTGATCCAGCAGCCTTCGGCGCGGGAGATCAATCGGTCAAAGAGCTGCACGACGGTCATGAACTGCGCAGAGTGGGGCGTATGAAGCGGAGGCTCATAGAAGCGCTTGTGGTCATAAGCTGGAACCTGTTGGTCTTCGGCGATGCCCTTCACGGTTGCGATGCGCTGAAGTTCCTTGATAGAGGCGATCATCTGGGTTTCGAGCTCGCGGAACTCCTTCTCAAGCCGGAGTGAAATCTCTTCTGCAAGCTTGGTTCCGCCGATAGCCTCAATGACGAGCGTGCTGACGATGAGGCTCATGTTGACCCGCTCATAGTTGTTCTCAAAGAAAATCTGCGCACGGTCGGAGTAGAGGCACAGCGCCTGCTTCAAATAAGCTCGGGAGTGAGAAGAGCCGCCGTAGCGACGTTCGGAGCGTATGCGCGGAACGGTCTTGTCGGCATACATTTCGCGACTGGCCTGACGGGCCTTGCGCTCGCGCACTGCGCGGTTGTCCGCCTTGACGGGGGCGGGTTTTCTAATGTCGGGCAACGGCTGAGGTGCCTTTTCGGCGGTGTTCATGTCGCTTTTGACAAGTTCCAATGCAGCCTTTTCAACGATGGTTGTCTCCGAAAGGCTCTTGTCGGGTTCTTGAGTCATGGGGAAGGGCTCCCTGTGGGTTAGCGTGAGCAAAATTGCTCGCCTTCAGGGTAGCCGCCAATCGAAAGGAAAATGGCAGGCTAGGAAGCAGGTTTTGCTACGGCAAGCGTCATTCAAGGAGCGGAATGCAGGGAAGAGACGGAAGAGCGGAGCGCAGAGTGGTCTCGCAGGCCACTTTTCTTTCGAAAACGCGCTCCAAAAAGCAGGATTTGCTTCCAAGCGTGTCATCGGCGTTCGTTTGACGTGCTAGGATCCCTGCACCATCTGACAAACCTTCTGGTTTTGGACAGACTAACCGTCGCTTCGCGACCCTGAGTTTTCTTACTTTTATTGACTCTGGTTAATCCCAAAAAAGTATTGAGTGACTGTAGGCGCTTCTCCTATAGACGTAAACACGGCGGCTTCCTTCATGGAATCCGTGCTGTGTCTTCTGTTGCAGCCCGCATTGGTTTTTTGACTGATGACGATTGACTGCCGGTCGACTCAAAGTTATTGCTTTGTGTTCGGTCGTTAATGTTTGGCGGTTGTCGATATCCTTGGTTCGCAAGGAATCGCTTCATGCCCTCTGTAAACATCTGCCGCCGCTTCATGCGTGCGATTGAGATGGGCGCTGACGTTCGAACTTCGGTTTGAGTTTCATGCGTTTATGTGCCGGCGGGCGAAACCTTGTGTTTCGATGGCGTCGATGATGTCAGGCCAGTGCTGAACCCCTTGAGGGACAGTCCACTGCCGAATTGCCCTTCAAGCACCGGAACTTGTTTCGGCGCGTATCCTAGGGCGCATTGTATGCATCAAGCCTGCAATGTTTTCAATAATCAACGCATTGTCGAGTTTCACTCCTCAATGACGCTTTTCAACATAGTTCGTAGCACCGCTCCATCCTCCAAGGGAGACGAACGGCGAGCGAATTAGCTTTCGGCAATTTTGCCTATCAATGATCCCCGTGGGAACAACTGATTCCCATAGGGGCGTTCGGTTGTCTTCGGGGTTCACAACCTACAGGAGACAACTATGTCAACGACGACTTCCGACAAGAACACCGCCACTGTCCTCAACAACGGTCCGGTCTATTACACGGAAATCACGGGTTCCGCCTTCGAACATGTCATCAACGATGACGGCTCGGAGTACAAGTTCAATCCCGCCTGGAAATGCACCGGTTTCGCCGATTCGACGAATTCCCGCATCCCCAAGCGTGATCCGAACTACGTGTTCAATACGACGCTTCTGCAAGACCTCCTCATCTTCCTTCTGTACCCGCAGGGTACGGCCCTCTGGCTTACCGGCCCGACGGGTTGCGGCAAGACGAGTGCGGTGATGCAGGTAGCAAGTCGTTTGAACTGGCCCGTTTTGGACCTGACCCTCAACAATAGATTCGAGTTCGGCGACCTTCGTGGTCAATGGGGCTTGACTCAAGACGAGGGACAGGAACATGCCACCATGAAGTACATCCACAACGCATTGCCTCTCGCAATGAAGAACGGATGGATTCTGGTACTCAACGAAGCCGACCTTGCCTCTCCAGGCGAGCTCTCGGCTTTGAATGACGTGATCGAAGGCCGCAACCTTCTGATTGCTGAGAATAAGGGTGAAGCCATCAAGCCTCACCCGATGTTCCGTCTGATCGTTACTGGCAACAGCAACGGTGCGGGCGACGACTCTGGTCTTTATCAGGGCGTGCAGCAACAGAACGTGGCCGCCATGGACCGCTACAGAATGCTCAAGGTTTCCTATCCGACTGCCGGTGTGGAAGAGGGCATTTTGAAGAACGTTTCCCCAACGATTGATGCCAACATTCGCAAGCTCATGTGCAAGTACGCACAGGAAATGCGCAAGGCGTTTATCGGTACGGAAACTTCGCAGGCGACCATTTCGATTCCGTTCTCCACGCGCAGTCTGGTGAATTGGGCTTCCACGCTTCAGTTCTACACGATGGCGAAATGTCCCCTCAAGAAGTCGCTTGAACTCTTCTTCCTCAACAAGTTGAGTCCTGAAGAGTGCCAAGCTGCCAATGCCATTGCTCTTACTGTTTTCGGTGAGACTTGGAATCAGGCATAACTTCTCGATTGGCATAGTCGCAATCATGGCTACGCTTTCTTCCCTGCACTAGCGGGGATGCTTCATGACCTCCCTCGGGGATGCAAAATTCCCGATTGGGAGGATTGTGTCCCTGGAGGAGGTTGTTTTTTTCAACCTTCCTTCATAAGGACACATGTCATGACTGAAATGACGCAAACCCCCGCTGTCGCGCCTGTTGCTCAGGCCAACGCCTCTTCGAAGTCTCTCTCCCTTGTGGAACGCATGGCCGAAAGACTCAACGTCGAATCCGGAAAACTCTGGGCGACGTTGATTCAAACGTGCTTCAAGCCCAACAAGGACGGAGAAGGCTTCACCAACGAAGAAGTCATGCTCATCCTCCTCATTGCCGAACAGCTCAATCTCAATCCGCTTCGCCGGGAGATCTGGGCTTTCCGTGGCAATGGCGGCGTGCAGCCCATCGTCAGCATCGACGGCTGGAAGGCCATCATGCTGCGTCAACCGTCGTTCGATGGCTATGAAGTCCGATATTCGGAAACGCTTGTGGAAATCGAAGGGTTGGGCAAGTTGCCGGAATGGGCCGAATGCACCATTTGGTTGAAGGGTATTTCTCACCCGACGACCGAACGCGTGTATTTGAGCGAAGTCTTCATGCCTACGAGCCCTGTTTGGCGCAAGTCTCCGCGTCGCATGCTCCATCATCGCGCCCTCATTCAGGCGATTCGTTTCTCCTTCCAAGTCACCGGTATTTCCGATGTCGCTGTTGGAGATGACGGCTCCTTGATTGATGGCAACGATCTCATGTACGGCAGCGTGAATGCAGGTCAGGTTCAGCCGAATTTGGTTAGAGCCATCCCTGCGAAGCCGGCCAAGCTGGTAACGGTGGACAAGGAACGTTTCAATGAAATTGCAGAAAAAGCCATCACCATGGCTCGATCCCGCAATGACTACGTTCCTGCGTTCAAGTTTGCCGAGACGCTTGAAGCGACTGCACGTGACTACGTGAAGGGTCGGCTTCAGGAAGCACGAGATGCAGATCTTCGTGCAGCCATGATGACGGTGGAACCTTCCGAGTCCGGCGGCGATGTTGAATCATTCTTCAATGCCGTTGACGCTCAGGAAGTGCCTCAGCCCCGCATGGACGCCTTTGCATAAGACCGTGAGACCCTCGGGTTGACGGTTCTGTTATCTGCCCTCCGGTTGCATGCCTCGTGTTTGCAGCCGGGGGCGCATGAATGGAGATGATGATGTTTTACATCGAGTTGGATCAGCGCAGCGATGCGTGGTTTTCGTGGCGCGAAAAAGGAATAACGGCAACTGAAGCTGTGGCGATTTCCAGACATTCACCCTATATGACGCCTTGGCGCGTATGGGCGGAAAAAACGGGTAGAGTCGCACCGGCGGACTTGTCAAAAAATCCCAACGTCCAGTATGGCATCAGCCATGAGGACGAAGTTCGCAGCCTTTTCATGCAAAAGCATGTTGATGTCGTCATGCCAACGTGTGGAGAGTTCGAAGACAACCGAATTTTCCGTGCTTCGTTTGACGGCCTCAATTCATCCGGGGAACCTGTGGAAATCAAGTGTCCCTCGGATTCGACCTTGGAAGATGTACTTGCACGCCGAGAAAAGTCTGATGCCTATCAGCTTTATCAGTGGCAGGTGCAGTGGCAGATCATGGTCGCCGGCGCAAAGCGCGGATGGCTGGTGTTCTATCTCGGCAACGACAAAATCATGGATTTTGAAGTGGCCAGGAATGACGCCATGATCTCGGAAATGCAGACGGCATGTCAGCAGTTCTGGGAGAAGAACATCCTGCGCGACAAAGCTCCGGACAAAATTCCAGAGCGCGACGTGTTCGTACCCAAGGGCGATGATCTCATCGCTTGGGGAAGGGCCGCCACCGACTACCGAAGAATCAAAGAGGAGATTGATCGACTCACGGCTCTTTTGGAGGAACCCAAGCAGCGTCTTCTGACGTTGATGGGGAACTACAAAAATGCCGATTTCTACGGGGTCACCGTCTGTCAGTACACGCAGAAGGGAAGCATCGACTACAAACAGGTGCTTGCCAAACGCGGTTTGCTTCTGACGGAACAGGAATTGGACACCTGCCGACGCAAGTCGAATGAAGTTCAAAAAGTGAGTTTGAGCAAGAGTGAGTTTCCTCAGAATTTCATTCCTGAAAAGAATGAGGAAATTTGCGAAGCCATTCGCACGATCCAGACAGATCGCAACAATCTGTGCTGGTAGTTTTTGAGTGTTGTTTGAAGCGATGAGTCCATCGTCGCCGTTTCCTCCTCACCGCATGCGCCCCCTGCGCCGGTTCCACAAATTTCAGAGATGAAATGGAATCGAGGCGCATGACGCCTTGGTGAGGCCCCGAAGAAAGCAATTTCGGAGGGTGTAAAACAAAACCCGCTGTCTGGTAAACAGCGGGTCTTGGAAAAGGAGATAGCGATGAAACTCACAATCACCTCGCTAATCTCTACTGACATCATAGCACACGGCTTTTTGCTGGACATCCCCGAAAGGTGGATTCTGGTGGGGCTGGTACTAGTTGTCATTAGGGTGACAAGACGGTAAGCGCAGCCGCAAGGCATTTGTGAACCGTTCGGGATCGTGTTGATAAAGCACGATCTCGCACTCTTTTTTCTACGGACAAGGTGGTTCTGCGTTAAATCGCAGGCTCCGAATCCACAATCGCCCGACAGGGGACCATTCCCCTACGGGTGAATTGTGTCCCCTGAAGGGTTTCTTTTAATCCTTAAGGAGGACATTATGTCGAACAACGTTAAAACGAGCACGAGTGAAGCCGCCGCCAACTGCGTAGCACTTCCCCAGGACTATCTGACTAAGAATTTGGTGATTTTTTACCTGTTCTTCCGACAGTGGACGGGTTCCGTCGCCATGACTCGCGCCGATTATTCGGACGGGATCAAGGACGGTACGCTGCCGCCTGACGAAGTGACGGCAAATTACGGCCAGAAGAGAGTCATCGACCCGAAGCATCTGAGAATTTTCGAAACGCTCAAAAAGCGCGCCGAAACGGTTCTGAATGACAATGGGTTGCCGTTCTGCAAGGGCTATGCCATTCCAGTCGACAAGGCCCAGGAAGTGGCGGATGCGATCAGAGTCATTGCCGAGGACTACAACGCCAAGCGCGATGAGTTCGTTCGGGACATGCCTCAGCGCTGTCAGGAATGGATCAATCAGAATCCGGCATTTGCCGCGAGAATGGTGGTCCCAAGTCCTGTCGTGATTGCAGAGCGCATCAATGCGGACTTCTCACTCTGTCAGTTCATGCCGGTGAACGCAACCATCGACAAAACTGGTTCTCTGAATCGAACTGTCGGCGGTTTGTTCGAAGAAGTGCTTCGCGACATTTCCAAGCGGTCAAAGTTGCTTCTCCATCGTTCGGTTGTTGGCAAGCAACCAGAGGATCTTTCTCAGAGAACCCTCTCGACCCTGAAGGTCATGCGTGAAAAGCTCACGAGTCTTCAGTTCCTCAACAGCGGCGTTCGTCCGTTGCTTGAGCTTCTGAATCGTCTTCTGGCGATCATGCCGACCAAGGGAAAATTCTCGACGCAGCATTTCAACATCCTTTCGGGGGCGTTGGGTCTGATGTGCGATGAATCACTCCTCAATGAGGTCGCCACCGGTCGTTTGACGCTCGACCAATACATCAGCAATTCGTTTGGGACCACCATCATGCCGATGTCGAATCCTGATCCCGTACTGTTGAATGCAACGCCCGTTGCTTCGCAGCCCGAGACGGCTTCGATGTTTGTGATGACCCCGACTGCCGATGAAAAGGCCGAAGTGACTGCACCGACGAATGTTGTTGCAGAAACTGAGGCAACCGCAAAGGTTGAGGAAGTGGCCAAGGAAGCTGAAAAAGCCCCTGAAGCGACTGTTCTTGACCCGACCGGCCTTGATGATGTGGATTCCGTGCTGGCTTCCTTCTTCGGATCGCCTTCCGAAGATGCGAAGGTGTCCGAGTCCGAACATGAAGAATCGACTGAAGAGGTTTCGACCAATTCTGTTGAGGAAAACATGCTCGACGAAGATGTCCCGCCGGCCCCGCCCGTCATCCATCTCTCGGCTTTCTAACGAAAAGCTGTTCAACAACCTCCCGCGCTTGCGAGAACCTTCTCGCAAACGCGGGGTGTGTTCTCAATGGTGCGGGTTCCTTTTTGGAGTTCATAACCATGAGAATGCAATCTGACTTTCTTAAAAGCCTTCCCATTACCGCTGGCATTATCGGTAACAAGCTTGGCGTCGAAGTCTGCATAGGCAACTGTGCGAAGACCGACGGTCAAACCATCACGTTGCCTGCGACGCTCGATGAGCGCGACATCTCACGCAACGAACTATTGGGTTTCCTCATTCACGAGGCTGCTCATGTTCGCTTCACGAAGATGTTTAAGCACAGCGAGTTGTCCAACTTGCTTGCACAGTGTCCCATTGCGTTTTCGTTGCTCAACTGCATCGAGGACGCACGCATTGAGAAACTGATTTGCAAGGAGTATGCCGGTGCGAGATTCCTCCTCGATCAGGCTCATGAATCGGCATTGGTCGAAATGTGCTCACCCGAGTACAAGTGGAATGCGCCGACCGCACTGGGGATGTACCTTCTGCTCCGCTGTGAACAGTCGTATCACCCGGAGGTCACGCCGACCACGGACGCCGTGCGCAACAAGTTCGTCCAATTCTTTGGCGAAGACATTGCCAAGGCTGTCGATAAGGAGCTCGAATGTTTCCCGAAACTGACATCCACCCGCGACGTAATCAAGTGCGTCAACCGCATCATTGCTCTCTTGCAGTCCAAATTGGACGATATGAAGCAGGATGCACAACAGGACGGACAGTCGGGTTCGGGGCAGGAGGACTCGGAAAACGACAAAGCCGGTGAACAGCAAGGTTCATCCGGCCAGTCCAATGCCTCTCAAAGCTCGGACGGCAGTTCTTCTCAACAGAACTCTGGCGACGGCAACAGTTGCGCAGGTTCTCAGGAAGGTTGTTCGGGTCAGGAGTCGAATGCAAATTCGTCTGCTGAATCCAATGATGGCGACGGCAATTCATCAAGCTCGGCTGAACAACAGCAGAGCGGGAAGAATGGCTCCGCCACTACCGATGACAAAGCTGGAGCAGGCAAGAAGAAGGGCACAAAAAAAATCGAGCGGTCTCTTACAAGCACTTTGAGCAATCGTTGCCGCATCGACGAGTCGTTCGATTTGTCGAAGGCGATCCAGAAAAAGCTCAATGAGCTCAAGAAAGATGACCCCGATGCTACAGGTTGTGGCAGTTCAAGCCCGACAACTTATGGCAAGGTTGTGCCGCCGATGACTTACATCCCGTCGATGGAAAATCGACAAACCTTGAAAAAGGGCAATGAAAGACTTGCAAGGGCGAAGATGGACAGCGTGGTCGCTCGCAGAGCGCTCCTCGGCATCCTTCAAGCCAAGTCACGCGAAGGTGTCTACACGGCCAATTCCGGACGTCGCATCCAAGTCTCGCGTCTATCTCGTTTGACGACGGGATCGACGAAGATCTTTGAGCGTCGCGAGGAAGTGCCGGCCATTGACACGTCGGTCAGCCTGCTCCTCGATCTTTCGGGTTCGGTGGGTAAGGCAGACGGCATGGCCATCCGTGCTGCATTGGCACTGATTTATGCCATGCAGTCGATTCCAAAGACGAAAGCGGCGCTCACGGTTTTTCCAGGGTGCATCGGCCAAAGGGGAGAAGCGTGCGTCACGATGATCCCCTTTGGAAGCAAGCCGGAAAAGTATGCACACGGCATCGGCTCACTGACGTCTGGGGGAAGTACGCCGTTGGCGGAAACCCTCGTACAGACGTGTGTCGAGCTCTCCAAGCGACATGAGCATCGAAAGATCATCATCGTCGTGACGGATGGGTGTATCAATGAAAACGCAAGAACCATGCTTGCAAAAGTGGCCAAAAGCGGCATGACGCTCGTCGGCATCGGTGTAGGCCAACACTTGGCTTCAAAGTTCTTCAGTGAGGCCTTCCCGATCAGTGCTGTTATCAAGGATTTTTCTGAACTTCAGAATGCCTTGATGAACATCAGCAAGCAGGTTCTTCTGCACAACAACTGAGACTCCTTTTCGAGTCGCGGTCTTTTCTTTCTTTAACCCCGTGGGGAAACGGATCCCCATGGGGGTGAAGTTCCCCGCATCTTCAACTATGGAGTTTCAAATGTTGAACTATCGTTCTTTCGCTCAGGTCATTCTGGTTGGTGTGTTGGGTCACAACGCCCAGGTCCGTCAAACCAAGTCTGGTTCCGCCATGCTCACCTTCTCGGTTGCCACCAAGTCGTCTGTCAAGCAGGCGACCGGCGGCTATCAGACGGTGACGACTTGGCATGACTGCCTGATGTTCGGTCCCCGCTCGGAAAAGCTCGCATCCGCCCTTCTCAAGGGAACGGTCGTGAGCCTTCAGGGCAGCCTCAACTATCGCGAAGTGGAACTGAAGAACGGCTACAAGGGCAAGACCTGTTCGATCCTCGTCGAGGACGTGCAGATTCTCGCAGAGGGCAAGGCTCAGGCTCCGGCTAGAGCTCAGGCCGCCAGAACTGCCGGTGCGCCCGCACAGGCTTCTGGAGCGCCGGATGAAGTGGTTTACGCCGCGTCTTCCGGCATGGTCTCCGAAGACGAGATCCCTTGTTAACTTCAAATCGACCGTAGGTCGATTGCCCTTTGGGGACGCATATCCCCGAAGGGGCATCACTGTGTTCCTTTTTTCGTTGATTCCCTTCAGGGGTTTGACACCCCTTGAAGGGTGCCACGCCTCTTGAAGGAATCGACTCAATTCTTTTCAAGAGAGTGAGAAAAATGTCACAGTACAAGATAGATGCTGAAGTGGTGTTGAAGGCGGCCTCTGGGCGTTGGGACGAAGTGTTGAGCAGTCTTGCTCCCGCACTCCGACCAGCACTCAAAGCCGCCCCCAACCACGTTGCCTGCCCGATCCACGGCGGAGAAAACGGCTTTAGATTCTTCAAGGACTATAGAGTGTCCGGCAGTTGCATCTGCAATACCTGCGGAGCATTTGACGGCATTCATATTCTGATGGCGGTCAACAGCTGGAACTTCTTCACTGCGTTGAAGGCGGTCAACGATTTTCTGCGGGTGCCGGAAGGCATCTCGCCGGAGTCTCAGATCGAAACAATCGACGGCAAGGTGACGTTCATCGGGATGAGCAAGCTCAAGAGCGGCAGTTCCTGTTTCAACGTCGTGCTGAATCTCCAAGACGGCACAGAGAGGAGACTTTGGGGCAAGGATCTGCAAAGAGCCTGCGCTGAATCCGAACTCGCCGTTGGAGATAACGCTCGTCTTTCTTTGCTCGGCACGCGTACGTTCACGTACAAAGGCCGGGAATGCCAGCAAAAGCTCTGGTCGGCAAGAAAGATGCCATCGGATCGCGAGCTTGAGGAAAAGGCCCAGAAAGCCAACGATGAGGCACTTCGCAGAGCGAATGCCATCAACGACAAATGGATTTCTGCCAATCCTGTTCGCTCGTATGAGGCGTCTCAGAAGCCGCTTCTGACGTATCTGGCCAATCGCGGGATCACCCCTGCGAGAGGGTCCAGAATCCTCAGAAACATGCGCTTTCTGCCCGCTGAGACCTATGTGGATGAACACGGAAAGACTGTCGGGAAGTATCCCTGCATGGTCTGTGCGGTTCGTAACGTAGAGGGGAAACTCATCACGCTGCACCGCACCTACCTTACTCAGGATGGCGTGAAATTGGCGGGCTACGGTCCGGCCAAGAAGCTGATGGCTCTGCCCGAGGGTGAGACCATCAATGGGGCCTTCATCAGTTTTGGTGAAGTGAACAAGGAAGACGGCATTCTCTGCATTGCTGAAGGGGTCGAAACTGCTCTTTCGGTCGCAGTGGCTACCGGCTATCCGTGTGTCTCCTCCATCTCTGCGCATGGGATGACTGCTATCGAACTGCCGGAAGCCGTCAAGGCTGTCTTTATCTTCGCGGATAGGGACAAGTCGCAGACGGGGCAGAACGCAGCAATCAAGCTTCGAGACCGTCTCCTCGAATCCGGGATTCCGTCAGTCATTTGTCTGCCGAGTCCCGACATGCTCGTCTTGAATGAGAAGGGGGTTGATTGGAACGATGTCATTCGACTTCGTGGCTCATCTGCCTTCCCTTTCTATCGCGAGCTTACGTGTGAATCTTTCTAACTGAATTCTTCAGGCAGGACGCTTCACTTTCATCATCAACCCAAACGGGAAGATCCAACTTCCCGTAGGGAAGATGGGTTTTCCTCGCGGGACAACTTCCAAAAAGGAAAACCAAAATGTCGTTCAATACGAATCATCATGACTACTCCAAGCTTCTCGCAAACCTTTCGGCACGTCTCGAACGTTGCCTGAAGGCCGAACCGAAAGTGGATCATCGTCATGAACTTGCGCTCATCAGTGCTGAAGCGCAGATCATCAACCGCCATCTCCTCGATCAATTCATCGCGAGCCTCGACAACGAGGACTCCGAAGACTTGGCCGAAGCGAGCAATGCGGCGGGCAGACTGGCTCACATCGCGTACAACCATACGCTCAAAGCCTGAAGTCCGACTCTTGTCGAAACCGTCTTTCGTCGTCCCATGGACGACGGAAGACGTATCAAGGGAGATTGATGATGCAATGCACTGGTGCAGTAGCAATCAGAGAATCCGTTCGAGATTTTTCGAACGAACTTCTCAGGCTTGAAACCGATCCCTGCCGCATCGAACGCGTCAAAACGCTTGCGAACCAAATTCGCAATCTGATTTTGCACGCGTCCGTTAACAGGGAACCGCTCTTGGATGAGGCTCGATGTTGCGCAGAAATGCTCAACCGTTTGAGCCGACTCAAACGGAGGTGAGGAATGGCGATACGTTCATTTCTGCACCCTGGTCTGGAACGGTTTGCGAGAACCGGAGACACCTCAGGCATCGTGGCACAGCACGCGCCGAAGCTCAATCAACTGCTCGCGCAGTTGTCATTTAGCGGCGGTTCGTCTCTACACCTGAAACAGGTCCCCGGTTTTCACTCGGTCAAGCTGAAATTTCAAACCGAACTTTATGCGGTCAAGGTCAACGCAAGTTGGCGTCTGATTTTCCGGATTGAAAACGGTGAGATTTGTGATTTGGATTATGTCCAGTATCACTAACCCAATAGAGAGAAGCTGTTGATTTTGCAGCCGATCTTTGTCTCGAACGCAATTTCATGCGGTCGCCCCGCGCAAGTGGGATCCTTCTTGTCAACCCTATGGGGATGCCTTCCCTGTAGGGGCTGGTATCCCCTTCCATTGGAGATAGCAATATGAAAGAAGAACTCTACCGTGAGTTCGAGCGCGTCTGTGCGCTCTTCTTCGAAGATCTGGACAGATTTGTCCAAGCTTCCGAAGCGGAAGTCAAACCGATGCTGTTCGACGATCTGCGTCGTCTGACGCCTCTGGCTCAAGACGAGTATGGCAAGCGTGATCCTGTTTTTCTCAAACAGCTTCGCAACCGCCTGCCGTCCGTTGACGTGAGTCACGCTCTCTGGAATCGACTGATCTGGGATTGCCATTTCGCTGAAACTCTGCTCGATCAACTTGACAGCCATCCAGTTGCCAAGAGGATTGTCGAAGAGTTCCGGCAGAAGGCAAGAACAGCTGTCGATGCCATCGACGCTTCCGGCTGGGGCGCATGGGATGAAATGGATCAACCATTCTTCCAAGTGCCCTAAAACCCTAACGGGGACGCAGCTCCCCTTCGGGGTTGAAGTGTCCCCGTCTTTTTTGGAGAAAGCCATGAGCTATCGCTCATACGTTGCCCTGGCCATGCCCAAGGGCGATTGGCAGGAACTCAAGTTCGAAGGAAGGAAACTTCTGGAAAACAATGAGGACTGCAAATACGAAGATTCGATCTTTGAGAACATTGACGTGACCATTGAGTTCACCAACCCGGCTGACCACAACACCATGTGGATCATCCTACGTTGGGAACGAATTCTGTGGGTAACGCTGTTCGCGGACTTCGCGGATGTCACGTATGTCCAGGACTACGTTGACCACAATCGCGGACCTCATGAGTTCATCAGAATTGGTGAGGATCCCGAAGACATTGAAGAACACTCGTTTACGAGAAGATTTCACTGCCTTTCGCTGCGAACAATGCTTGATTCGATTGAATAACTTTTGTTAACCCTAGCGGGGATGCAAACCCGCAAGGGGTTGTGTCCCTGCATTTTTTGTGGAGACACACATGAAAGAAGTAACCACAAATGGCTGTCAGAGGCTTTCCGGTAACTGTCGATGAATCGTTGGACGAAGCCTTCGCCGGCCATGAAAAACAGATCCATTGGCTGATTGACAGCTGCGGCATTGCCGAAGCTCCACAGTCGTTGGAAAGACTTTGGGGACCCGATTGCGGCTATTTCTACGCCGCATCGATTAATCCTCAGGCGATTCTGGATTCGTGGATCAGACTTGGGATCATTGATGGGAAGGGCAGCCTTCTTCCTCTTGATCGCAAGGAGAACGGCCATGTCTGAAGTCGTTGCTGAAAGCGTGCAAACGCAATCCGACGGAACGCTTTGGGCCATCACGGTGCAAACGGTCGACGCAGGTGATTTCGGTTTCGAAGTTGAGTCTCAGGTCAAAGACCCGGATTCGATTTCGTGGAGGTCGCTCGATGTCGTCGGCCCCTTCAAACGTCTCGTAGAGGCGATTGAGGAGGCCGAACGTCTGTACCGAGGGCACAAGTTGCTGCTCGTTTAACTCACCCCTTGGGGAACATGCTTCCCCATCGGGGCAGGTGTTCCCCTTTTTTTCCTTAAAGGAGAACACTATGCTTGATATTCAGTACACCCGTTACGATGCAACTCGTACACGGAAAATTTACGTTCAATATCAGGATTTCTTCGACGAAACTGCAATGCAGGATGTCGTGTACTTCGGCCTTCGAATCTACACGCGCAACGATTCTGTTGCAGAGATCTTTGGTGTTGAGACGGCAAAAGACGACGCTGTTGTGCGCGCAGCTCATCTCGAAGCCCTTCGCAGAGGGGATCACGTCTTCTTCATGGAGTTCGGTCGCCATTCCGGTGAGTGGTTTAGACTTCATCAGACGCGACCGACTCGGAGTTGGGATTCAGCGTGCTGTGGCATCTGCATCGTTCCTCGCGACAAGTGGCTCGATGCCATGCCCCGCAAGACGTATGCGAAGACATTTGTCTTCAAGACGCTTTGCAACGCGTTCAATGAGCGCGTGACGGGCATTCTCAATGGCTGGGTCTATGAAGCTATCGTAACGTTTGAAGATGGCGATTCGTTCTCAATGGCAAACTTTCTCAGTCCCGAAGAAGCTCTTGAATGTGCGATGTCCGAGTATCCGGACATCAAGTATTCCGAGTGGGATTTCGAGTGCGAGCAAGTCTACCGGTTGGCAACGAAAGCCACTTCTCTAGCGGCTTAAGTGGCCAAAGGAGAGGTTGACACTGTCGCCATGTGATTCAGTTCGCAAGAACTGTCTGCTCAAAAGGCGCACACTTCCCGAAAGGGCGGTGATGCGCCTTTTGGCGTTTTTAAAGTCCCAGATTCCATTGATCGTTGTAAAGCCCAACCCAACCTCTGCCTTTCTCGTGGTAAGGAACAGCTTTAAGTTTGGCCTTCTGTTCATCCGTGAGAAAAGATGCAGTCAGAACCTCCATAGGCAAAATGTAATCCGCCCATTTTTGCATCGCCTCGGTGCGCATGTCCATGAAGTCGTCGCGCAAATAGGAACGTGTGGTGGCGTTTGGACTAACGGCGTGCATGAGTGACAATTCGGCGACCTCGTACGAGATGTTGTTGCGCGCACACCAATTCCTAAAGTTAGACCTCGTGCCATGAAGACTGGTACAAACCGTTCCCATGAATTTGCGAACATTGTCCTTATGTAGTTTAGTGCCGTCGTTTCTTAAGAAAATGAGCGTTGAGGAATTGGTATTGAGATTTCGAATTTCATTAATAATCCAAAGAGCTTGCTTGGATAGTGGGATTACAAAAGGATCTCCCGTCTTGAATTTCTTTCTCTCTTTTGGCAAGACGATTGTGTTGTTGTTTAAATTGATTTCTGTCCAGGAGAGGTCGCAACATTCATTGACTCTCGACGCTAATACAACGGTTAGCATGATCATCAATGGAAGTAATGCTTCAGGGAACCACCAATGCCACACCGCCATAAGTTTGAGAAGGTGCTGTAACTCTTCATTTGTTGTGCAACGTTGATGTTGTGTTTCATGTATCTTTCCATAAGGAGGAAGATACATATCCAAGTTGTGTTTAAAAACAGCAGGGTTGTCGCCTTTATATAACCCTTCTTTTTTGGCATAAGCAAAAATAGATTCAAGTACAAGACGCAATTTTAATGCTGTGGGAGGTATTCTCAGCCACAAAGGTTTGAGAAAGTTGGCAATATCTTCTGTTGTTATCTTGGCAATGGGCATATCACCCAAGGCAGGCATAATATATGTGTACGGTAGATGAGTATATTTGCGTTTTGAATTTGCTCCGTGCAATTGTTTTGCATCTAAAATGATAGGGAGTAGTTGGTCATAATATTCATGTAATGTGACGGTTTTACGTTCAATTTCTTTTTTATTGTCGTCACGAACTTCCTTTGGGTCTAGTCCCTGAATAAGCAACAGGCGGCATTGGGCGGCCTTCTGTTTAGCAACTGTAAGAACTTCTTTTGAAAGAGCGCCGAGATATATTTCCCGTCGCTTCTGTGCGAACGTGTAGATGAATGAAATGTAACGACGAGCGTCTCGTACGATTAGGTAAAGGTTGTCTTCCAGACGATACTTCCCGGGCGGGAGTGTTCTCATCTCTTTGAGGGTGTACATAACGCAATCTCTCCAACAAAAAGGATGATTAATTGTGTGCCCCCTCAGATTGCCCCACAGGACCTCGATGATCCATCAATGCCACAGGAGAACGGAGGGAGAACTCAAAAGTGATGATACAGGGGGTAAGCCTGTTAGACAGGTGAATGCGGCCGAGAAGAGAACCACATCGGAACTAGAAAATGTTTGGATACTATTCTTTTCGAGAGCGGCGTGAGGATCGAGGCGCTGTGCGACGTGACGAATCCCCTGTGCGGCCCGAACGGCTCCGCGAGGGTCTTCGGCCCCCAGAAGGGCGCCACGCCCGAGATGGTCGAGACGATGGAGGCCGGCATGGCGCATCTGGCCACGATCTTCGAGCGCAACAAGGGCCCGAAGCTCGCCGACATGCCCTGCGCGGGCGCGGCCGGCGGCTGCGGCGCGGGCGTCGTCGCCTTCCTCAACTGCAGGCTTCTGTCGGGCAGCGATGCGCTTCTTGACCTGATGAACTTCTCCGCCCTTGCGGCCGATGCGGACCTCATCGTGACGGGCGAGGGCATGGTCGACGACCAGACGGCGGGCGGCAAGCTCGTCAGTGCGGTGGCGGCCCGTGCGAACGGCACGCCCGTCGTCGTGCTCGCAGGCGGCATCGCAGAAGGCACGAACCTCGAGGCCCTGTACGAGAAGGGCGTCACGGCTGTGATGCCCGTGACGAGCCGTCCGATGACGCTCGGCGAAGCCATGTCGAGCGGCGCCGAGGGCGTGCGCCTCACGGCCACGCAGCTCTTCAGGCTCGCCGGGGCGCTCAAGGCCTGACGGAGAAGACGTCCGAACCATGATTCGAAAGGGGCTCCCGCCTGAGGCGGGAGCCCCTTTCGAATTTTTGCAGGATGAAAAAGGCCGTATCGCAGCGACTGCGATGCGGCCTTTCGGTGACTTTCGATGAAGGAGGTCTTATTGCTGCTGGAGCTTTTCGACGGCGGCCTTGACCTCGGCGTTCGAGGCGGCGCTGCTCTTGAGGAGATCGCGGATTTCGCGAAGGAGCACGACGTCCTCGGGCGTGGGCGCGGGGGCGGGGGCGGGAGCGGCGGCCTTCTTCTCCTCTTCGGCCTTGAGAAGCTTGGCGGCTTCGGCCTCGAGGCGCTTGCGGATGGTCGTGACGACCTTGATGAGCCAGAAGATCACGAAGGCGAGCAGCAGGAACTGCACGACGGCCGTGAGGAAGGCGCCGTAGCCGAATACCGTGGCGCCGGCCTTGACGAGGGCCTCGTAGGTCTGGGGGCCCGTGTAGCCTTCGACGGGCTTGAGGACCACGAAGAGGTTCGTGAAGTCGGGGCGGCCGACGAGCACGCCGAGGATCGGGTTGACGATGTCCTTGACGAGCGAGTTGACGATGTTGGAGAAGGCGGCGCCGATGATCACGGCGACGGCGAGATCCATGACGTTGCCCTTCGAGATGAACGCCTGGAATTCCTTGAGAAAGTTGCGCAATTTGTGTCTTCTGGCTGTGGTTTGAGGGTTGAAGTCATCACCGTGGCGTCCTCTGGGAACGCCTGCAGGAGGATATTTTAGGCATGCCCGCCTCTCTTGTCGAATGAGGCGTGGAGCGCGTTTGAGCCGTTCGCCTTCGAAGTGCGCCATAATGATCAGATTCTGTTTTCGGTTTTGCGGCGCCGTCAGGCGTGCCGGGCCGTTCAAAGTGAAGGAAGAAAGATGCTTGATTTATCCACGGTGCGCATTGCGTTTTTGGGCTTCGGGAACATGGCGTCGGCCATGGCCGACGGCTGGATCCGTTCGGGAGCGGTGAAGCCGGAGCAGCTCGGCGCCGCCTCCCGCCGTCAGGACGTGCTCGAGGCGCGCACGAAGGCGCGCGGCATGAAGGCCTTTGCGACCTGCGAGGAGGCCGCACGCTGGGCCGACGTGGTCGTGGTGGCCGTGAAGCCCCATCTTGTCGAGGGCGTCGTGAAGCCCATTCGCGGGATCCTGAAGGACAGGCTCGTCCTCTCGGTGGCGGTGGGCAGGCTCTTTGACTTCTACGAGTCCATCCTCGAGCCCGGCACGCGCCATCTCTCGACGCTTCCCAACACCCCCGTGTCCATCAACGAGGGCATCGTGATCTGCGAGGCCCGCCATTCGATGACGCTCGACGACGAGGCGTTCGTCGAGCAGCTCTTTGCGAAGCTCGGCCTTGCCGAATTCGCCGACGAGAAGATGATGTCCGCCGCGGGCACGCTTGCGGGCTGCGGTCCGGCCTTTGCCGCCATGTTCATCGAGGCGCTCGCCGACGGCGCCGTCAAGCACGGCGTACCGCGCGCGGCCGCCTATTCGCTCGCCTCCCAGATGCTTGCGGGCACCGCAAAGCTCCAGCTCGAGACGGGCGCGCATCCCGGTGCGATGAAGGACGCCGTCTGCTCGCCCGGCGGAACGACGATCGCGGGCGTCGCCGAACTGGAGCGCAAGGGCTTCCGCGGTGCGGTGATCGATGCCATCGACGCCGTTCAGCGCAAGAAACCCGTCTAAAAGACGGGTTTTAGGGAGCGATGGGCAAGTCTTCCGGCTTCCTGTCCGGTTCTGCGCCCGCCTAAAAGGCGGGTTTTAGGGGCGGACGGTGGCTTCGGGACGCTTGTCATCCGGTTCTGCGCCCGGGGCCGGGAATCGTTTTTTGGGGCTTCGGGACGAAGCGACGCCGTTTGCGTCCGAATGGAAAACCGCCGGACTTTTTCGAAAGTTCCGGCGGTTTCTGTATCGGGGACTGCCCTATCGCACCCGCAGCGAGCGTCCGATGCGCAGCACGGTGGTCGACTTGATGCCGTTCAGGCGGCAGAGGTTCGTCACGGTCGTTCCGTAGCGGCGGGCGATGCCGCCCAGCGTGTCGCCCGAACGGATCCTGTGGTATTGCGCCGAAGCGAGCGCTTTGCGGGCCTCCTCGGCTCTCTTTTCGTCGTTGGCTTCGGCCTCCTCGTCTTCGAAGTCCTGCGAGGCGCTCGAATGGATGTCCAGATAGCTCTTTTTGAGCAGGAAGGTTTCGCGCCGCAAGTTGCCGCTCTGGAAGTCGATCAGTCGTTCGGGGTCGAACGACTGTCCGCAGTAGCGCGTCTCGAAGTGGAGATGCGGGCCGGTGCTGCGTCCCGTGCTGCCGCCGTAGCCGATGATCTGCCCCGCCTCGACCCATTCGTCGGCGTGGACGATCCGCTCCGAGAGGTGGCCGTAGAAGGTTTCCAGTCCGTTGTCGTGGCGGATGACGATCAGGTTGCCGTAGCCGCCGGATTTGGACGACGGGATCGAGATGCGCACCTTGCCGTTGAAGGTGGCGTAGATCGGGTCGCCCGTTTTCAGCGGCAGGTCTACGCCCTGATGCTTGCGCCGGCGGCGCATACCGAACTTCGAACGGATGGCGGCCTTGTAGGGATAGTGGTAGCATTTGAGCGAGTCGACCAGCTCGATGTCCACCGAACGCGGCAGGTCGGCGAGCTTCACCACGTCGCGGTAGGGAAAGAGTTTGGTCGTGTCCCAGCAGCGGGTGTAGATTTCGCTGTCCTTGACGCAGTCGCGGTTGCGGAGGTATTTCCATGTGTTGTCGTTGAACAGGACGATCATCACTGCGTCGTTGCCCGAAGGGAGCGTGTCGACGGCGATCACCCCGTCGACGTATTCGGTCGATTCGACCGGCTGCGGCTCTTTCCGCGGTTTGAGCGTCTCGGCCTGCTCCTTTTCGAGGCAGTCGATCTCCTGCTGGATCTCTTGCAGGAGTTTGCGCATGTGGTCGATGCTCTGGGCTTGCAGGGGCGCGGCCGCGCCGGTGAAAAGAAGGGCGGTGAAAAGATAACGCAATTTCATCGAGTGTGTGTTTTAGTTTCGCTGAATCAAAATTAAGGTCTTCGCTCCTGTTCGCGCAGGAACTCTTCGGCCGCTTCGAGCGCCCGGTAGAACTCTTCGCTGAAACGCCGCACGATCGGCTCCCGAAGGGCCTTGTAGACGGGGATGCCCAGCCGGCGGCCGCACTCCACCGCGGGCCGGCAAACCTCCCAGCGGTGATAGTTGAGGCCCAGCGTACCGTTCGAGAAGCGCACGACGCGGATCGGATAGAGGTGGCACGAGATCGGCTTGCGGAACGAGCACCGTCCTTCGCGGAAGGCCCGTTCGACGGCGCAGAGCGTCACGCCGTTTTCGGTGTAGGAGTAGGCGCACTCGGCGTCGCCGACCAGCGGTGTGGTGTAGTCGCCCTCGTCGTCCACGACCATGAAGCCCTGCCGCTCGACGGCGGCGATGCCCTCTGGGGTCATGTAGGGCTTGTAGGTCTCGTACTGGGCTTCGAGCGTTGCGACCTCCTCGATTTCGAGCGGTGCGCCGGCGTTGCCCTCGACGCAGCAGATGCCCTTGCAGCGGCTCAGATCGCAGGCGAAGCACTCGCGCAGCAGGTCGAGGCTTACGATCTTGTCGTCGATTTCGATCATGGCTTGCGGCCGCACGTGTCGGCGATGATGAGGTCGTAGAGTTCGCCCAGCGTCATGCCGGCGGCGCGCACCTGCTTGGGTACGATGCTGCCGGCGCTCATGCCGGGAATGGTGTTGATCTCGATCAGGTAGGGACGGCCTTCGGGCGTGACGATGAAATCCACGCGCACGATGCCCCGGCAGCGGCAGGCCTTGTAGGCCGCCAGCGCGAGACGGTGGAGTTCGGCCGCGGTCTGCGGTGCGATCTCAGCCGGCGTGATCTCGTCCGAATAGCCCGCCTCGTATTTGGCCTGGAAATCGAAGAA
>ERZ831634.218-NODE-218-length-72466-cov-3.935493_pt1 | contig 72466 bp, 71 predicted proteins | sample MGYA00519953_ERZ831634 | MGnify/ENA primary metagenome ERZ831634 (study PRJEB31850, sample SAMEA3708718) | human gut metagenome | biome: human gut; feature: human-associated habitat; material: faeces | place: China | collected 2014 ... | reverse complement strand
GATTATACAAAAAAAAAGAGGAATAGACCGTATTATGTTGATTACGGAAAGAGAATTTCCTGCTTATTACTTTTATCAGAAAAATGGCTTTAAAGAACAATCATCACAGGTTATCTTCATGAAAGAGTATTAAAAATACAGGTGTGTACTTTTATGTACGCACTTTTTTGTCTTAAAAAACGTATAATTTTATCTTTTGATAACAAAATACGCCCTATAAATTCCATATAATTACTATCATTTGTAAAATGAAAGCGCTATAATAGTAGTGGTTAAAATGTATTGTAAGGAGATTGATAATATGAAACTATTAGAACCAATTAAAGTAGGTCCAATCACATTGAAAAACCGTATCATGTTCCCACCAATGACAACTGGTTATGAAGAACGTGATGGTTCAATTTCTAAACAGAGCTTCAACTTCTATAAACGTATTGCAGAAGGTGGCGTATCTTATATCGTACTTGGAGACGTAGCACCAGTAAATACTGTTTCTCCAACACCAAAATTATTTAAGGATGAACAGATTCCAGCTTATAAAGAATTAGCTGATGCATTACATAAATTTGATTGTAAATTAGGTATTCAGATTTTCCATCCTGAATATGATGTTCAGGCTCTAGCTGAAATGTTTAAGAAAGGTGATATGCAGGCAGCACGTGCTAAATTACATCATGATATGCTTCATTTCACTGATGAAGTCACTCCAGAAGCATTAGATACAATTCTTACTCAGATGGGTGAATGTGTAAGACGTGCTTATGAAGCAGGTGTTGACGTAGTAGAAGTTCATGGAGACCGTTTAGTAGGTGCTTTATGTTCTACAGTATTAAACCATCGTACTGATGAGTATGGAGGAAGCTTCGAAAATAGAACACGCTTCGCTTTACAGGTAGTAGAAAGCATTAAGAAGCATGCACCTCATATCTGTATTGATTACAAACTTCCAATTATCACTGATAACCCATTAAGAGGTAAAGGTGGATTAAAGATTGATGAAGCTGTAGAGTTTGCAAAGAAACTTGAAGAAGCAGGCGTTAATATGATCCATGTTGGACAGGCTAACCATACTGGTAATCTTAATGATACTATTCCAGCAATGGGTACTCAGCCATATTGCTTCATGCAGTCATATACTAAGAGAGTTAAAGATGCTGTAAGTATTCCAGTATCTGCGGTAGGACGTATCGTTACTCCACAGAATGGTGAAGCATTAATTGAAAATGGTGTATGTGATATCGTAGGTTATGGACGTTCATTATTAGCTGATCCTGATTATGTTAAAAAGATTGAAGATGGACAGCCATGCAGAATCCGTTTATGCATGATGTGTAATAAGGGATGTACAGACTCTATCCAGAACAGAAAGTTCTTAAGCTGTGTCCTTAACGCAGAAAATGGTTATGAATATGAAAGAACAATTACACCTGCTGATACTAAGAAGAAGGTTGTTATTGTAGGTGCAGGACCTGCAGGTTTAGAAGCTGCGAGAGTTGCTGCAGTGAAGGGTCATGATGTTATTGTTTATGACAAGGATACTCAAGTAGGCGGACAGTTAAATATTGCTTCTGTACCACCTAGAAAAGAAGAAATGAATCGTGCTATTCATTATCTAGCAAATGAAGTAAAAGTATTAGGCGTTGATTTACGCTTAGGTAAAGCTGTTACTAGCGAAGATATCTTAGCTGATCAGCCTGATGAAGTAATTGTTGCAACAGGTGCTTCTAACTTCATCTTAAATATCCCAGGTAAGGATATGCCTCATGTACAGGATGCTTGGAAGGTACTTTCTAATGAACAGTTCCCAGCAGGAAGAATCGTTGTCATCGGTGGTGGATTAGTAGGTGCTGAAACAGCTGAATATCTTGCACTTAGAGGTAATGATGTAAGTATCGTAGAAATGATGGATACTATTGCGAAAGAAGAATCAACTACAATTCGTCCAGAAATGATGGCTGATTTTGAAAAGCATGGTGTTAAACAGTTCACTAATACTAAGGTAACAGAAATCACTGCAACTACAGTTGAAGCAGAAACTGCAGAAGGTAAAGTTTCTCTTCCGTGTGATTATGTAGTATTTGCAGTAGGTGCTCGTTCTAATGCATTTGATACAGCTGCATTAGAAGAAAAGAACATCCATGTGCAGACAATCGGTGATGCAAACAGGGTTGCAGACATCAATTCAGCAATTGAATCTGGTTATCTTGCAGCAAACGCATTATAAGATGCTTAAGACAGGCGGTGCCTGTCTTTTTGTGTTATAATAACTTTCTCAAGGAGGAGATTATGGCGCATGTTCCAACATATCTAGCGATAGATATTAAATCATTTTACGCATCTGTAGAATGTCAAGAAAGAGGACTCGATCCACTAGACACCAATCTCGTTGTTGCGGATGCCTCACGTACAGAAAAAACCATATGCCTTGCCGTCTCACCAAGTCTGAAATCCTATGGATTACCTGGTCGTGCAAGACTGTTTGAAGTTATCGCTAAACTTAAACAACTTAATCGTCAAAGAGAACCATTGGATGGTCGTTCATTTCTTGCCTCAAATCTAGATAAAAATAAACATAAAGCAATAGATTATATTATTGCGAAACCTCGTATGTCTCTCTATCTTAATTATTCGACACGCATTTATTCAATATATTTAAAGTATTTCTCGCCCGATGATATTCATGTCTATTCTATTGATGAAGTCTTTATCGATGCAACACATTATCTTGATACTTATGAATTAGATGCCTTTCATCTTGTTCAGAACATTATTCACGATATATATAAAGAAGTAGGTATTACAGTGACAGCAGGTATAGGAACGAATCTTTACTTAGCTAAAGTGGCTATGGATATAGTAGCCAAGCATAAAGAGCCGGATGAAAAAGGGGCTCGTATTGCATATTTAAACACATATGGCTACAGAAAACTTTTATGGTCTCATACGCCTTTGACTGACTTCTGGAGAGTCGGTAAGGGTATTTCTACTAAACTGAACAATATAGGGTTATACACAATGGGAGATATCGCAAGATGCTCATTAGAAGATGAAGAAAAGCTCTACAATCTATTTGGTGTCAATGCAGAATTACTCATCGATCATGCCTGGGGATGGGAACCTTGCACAATGGCAGCTATTAAAGCTTACAAGGCACCTTCTAAAAGTATTGGGACAGGGCAGGTATTATCATGTGCCTATGATTATAGGAAGACAGAAATCATTCTCAAAGAAATGATTGAATCCTTAAGTTTAGATCTATTTGAAAAGCATCTTGTCACAAACAAACTTGTTCTTACAATTGGATATGATATAGAAAACATGAAAGACTATCATGGAGAAATCATGGAGGATCGTTATGGAAGGAAACTTCCAAAACATCTACATGGAACAATTCATCTAGATAGATATACATCTTCTTATAAGCTCATGTGCGATGCCTTATTACGTTTCTATCATTCACATATTAATCATGCACTTACAATTAGAAGAATCCAACTCAATGCTTCGCAGGTAAGAAGTGATGATGATATTCCTGTAACTTATAAGCAGCTTTCTTTATTTGATGAAGAAAAGATAGAGGTGGATTTATCTAAAGAAAAGAAACTGCAGGGTGTAACACTTGATATTAAGAAGAAATACGGCAAGAACGCATTACTTAAAGGGGCTGATCTTCAGGAAGGCGCGACAACTAGAGAAAGAAACAAGATGATAGGAGGACATAATGCATGAATTACGACGATATAATCAATATGAAACATCCTACTTCTCCTAATCATCCTAGAATGCCAATGAATAATAGAGCGGCTCAGTTTGCACCTTTTGCGGCTCTTAAAACACATGTAGATAAAATTAGTGAAGCTAGCAGACTTACAACTCAAAAACGCATCTTAGATGAAGACCAAAGACAGATATTAAATAGAGTACTTAGTGATCTGCTTATTCACAAAAAAGAACATCCCTTTATTACAATAGATTACTTTGTAGAAGATGAATATAAAGAGGGTGGTTCTTATATGACTGTAAGAGGACAATTTAAAGATATAGACGAAATAAATAAAAAGGTAATTCTATTAGATAAAACATTAATTCCAATTGGAAATATCTATCGTATAAGTAGTTCGTTGATGAAAGAGCAGGACTGATTCTTTTCAGTCTTTTTAATTGTCTAGCACTCAAATGTTGACAATGCTAAAAAAGGTGTGTATACTGTCTTTAGCATTTAAAATACTAGAGTGCTAAAGGAGCGTATAAAAAATGTCAGATAAGAAAGAATTTAAAGCAGAGTCTAAAAGACTACTCGATTTAATGATTAATTCTATTTATACTCATAAGGAAATCTTCTTAAGAGAATTGATTTCAAATGCAAGTGATGCAAGTGATAAGCTTTACTATAAAGCATTACAGGAAAATATTACAGGTTTCTCTAGAGAAGATATGGCAATCAACCTCATTGCTGATAAAGAAAATAGAACTCTTACAATTGCCGATGAAGGTATCGGTATGAATAAGGAAGAACTAGAAGAACATTTAGGTACTATCGCTAATTCTGGTTCTTATGAATTCAAGAATGCCTTAGAAAAAGGTGTAAGCGATGTTGATATCATTGGTCAGTTTGGTGTAGGTTTCTATAGTGCCTTCATGGTTGCTGATGAAGTAGAAGTTTATTCTAAGAAATATGGTGAAGATAAAGCTTATTTATGGAAGAGCGATACAAGTGATGGCTATACTGTTGAAGAAGTAGAAAAGGCAGAACATGGTACTACAATCATTCTTCACTTAAAGAAGGATACAGAGGAAGAAGATTATAGTAAGTATCTTGATCAGTATGAAATCGAAAGACTTGTTAAGAAATATTCAGATTACGTTCATTACCCAATCAAGATGGATGTTACTACTTCTAGAAAAAAGGAAGATAGTGATGAATATGAAGATGTTGTAGAAAACAAGACTTTAAACTCACAGGTTCCTTTATGGAAGCGTCAGAAGAAAGATATCACAAAAGAAGAATATGATGAATTCTACAAAGCTAAATTCAATGATTTTGAAGCGCCTCAGAGAGTCATGCACAATGTTGTAGAAGGTGCTGTTTCTTATACATCATTGCTATTTATCCCATCTAAAACACCTATGAATTACTATTCACAGGATTATAAGAAAGGGTTACAGCTTTATTCTCGTGGGGTCTTCATCATGGATCATGCAGAAGATCTAGTGCCTGAACATTTTAGATTTGTAAAAGGTCTTGTTGATTCACAGGATTTAAACTTGAACATCTCTCGTGAAATGTTACAGCACGATAGAAAGATGAAGGTTATTGCAAATAAGATTGAAAAACGTATCCAGACTGAGCTTGAGAAGATGCTTAAAAATGAACGTGATGAATATATTACATTCTTTAAGAATTTCGGTATGCAGTTAAAGTTTGGTGTTTATAACAGTTATGGCATGTTGAAAGACAAACTTCAGGATTTATTGATGTTCTATTCATCTGATAAGAAAGAACTTATTACTTTAAAGGAATATGTAGAAGCTATGCCTGAAGACCAGAAGGAAATCTATTATGCTTCTGGTGAAACAGTAGAAAAATGTGATTTATTACCACAGGTAGAAGCTGTTAAGTCTAAAGGCTATGATGTTCTTTATATGACTGATAATGTGGATGAATTCTGCTTACAGATGATGAGAGATTATGATTCTAAGACATTCAAGAATGTCACTCAAGGTGATTTAGACTTAGAAACAGAAGATGAAAAGAAAGAACTTGAACAGAAGACTGAAGACAATAAGCCATTACTTGAAATCGTTAAGAAGGCTTTAGGTGATAAGGTACAGGATGTTAAGTTATCTCATCGTTTAAAATCTCATCCAGTATGTCTAGCAAGTGGTGATGGTGTTTCATTTGAAATGGAAAAAGTGTTAAACCAGATGCCAGATGCACAGGGTATCAAAGCAGGAAGAATTCTTGAAATCAATCCGGATCATGATTTATTTAAATCATTACAGTCTGTTTATGAAAAAGAACCTGTAAAGATTGATGAATATGCATCTATCCTATTTGATCAGGCATTACTTATTGCTGGATTCTCTATTGATGATCCAGTAGATTTCTCTAATAAGATTACAAAGCTTATGATTGAGGCTTCTAAATAACAATTTGATTTGATATAATGAGAGCAGAAAAGAGGGATTTTTATGAAATTATTCTTATCTGCTCTTTGTTTATGTGCGAGCGGGTTATTAATATTTGTTTCTTATAAATTGATTTATGCTTATACAATGATTGATCAGTTTCATGCTGCATCATTAAAATGGATTCAAGCACTCAAAGAGAAGGATGAAGACTTAGAAAACATCCAGATGATCTTGTCTCAATATGAAAAACCAATTAATTTTACTTATAAAGTTTTTCATAAAATACACTCTTTTGTGAAATAAATCTTTCGAAGTTTGCGATTAACATAAATATATATTGAAAATGTAGTTTATACATAAAAACATCAAAAATATCATTTTTCTTGTTGACAATTAAAATCGTCTGATTATAATAAGACACATACATAAGAAAACTCAATGACAAAGAGAGTAGTTTAACTGGAAATCGCAGCGAGCTGATGCAGGTGAGAGATCAGCATGGAAGGTTGAATGAACCGCACTTTTGAGAGGATAATCTAAATACATAGGATTATCGGTATTCCGCCTTAAGGATAAGAGAGGATTTAGGAATAAATCAAGAAGAGTGGTACCGCGTTAATTGACGTCTCTTGCGAAAGCAAGAGGCGTTTTTGTTTTCTTAATATTAAAAAAGGAAGGGCATATTTATGAAAAAATTATTAAGCGTAGTATTAGTTATGTTACTTGCTGTTGGAATGACTGGCTGTGGATCATCATCTAATGGTAAAACTGAATTATTAATTGGAGTATCTCCAGACTATCCACCATATGAATCTTATAACAATAAGAAAGAAGTAGTTGGATTCGACGTTGATATGACTAAGGAATTAGTTAAGATCATGAATAAGAATGGTGGTAATTATTCTTACAAATTTAAGGCTTTAAGCTTTGATGCTATTTCATCTTCAATCACTTCTGATCAGGTTGATTTAGGTATTTCTGGTTTCACTTATCATAAAGAATGGAAAAATATTCTTTGGTCTCATGCATATAACACTTCTGAACAGATTGCTTTAGTAAAAGGTGATTCTACTTTCTCAAAAGTGTCTGATCTTGAAGGCAAGAAGATCGGTGCTCAGTTAGGTGCAACTGGTGTAGATGCTGCTAAGAGCGTTAAGGGTGCTACTGTTACAACTGTTAAAGATGCTAAAATCTTAGTAGAAACTTTAAAGTCTGGTGGATTAGATGCAGTTGTTCTTGATGGTGCAGTTGCTGAAAACTATGCTAAGAATGCTGGTTTAAAGATGATTGATGAACCATTAATCAAAGAAGAAAACATGATTATCACTAAAAAGAGTAACGACAAGTTAATGAAAGACGTCAACAAAGCAGTTGATGAATTTGTTAAATCAGATAAATACAAAGAATTAAAAACTAAATGGGGTTGCTAATTTAGTGAATATAAGTGCAGACATGTTCTGTCTGCACTTAATTTTTTATTATAAAGGAGTCAATGCGAATGAAAACAATTATGGATATTCTTACGCCGTCTAATATTCAATTCATGATTTTCACTGGCGCAAAGTATTCTCTATTACTTGCAATAGGGGCTTTGTTCTTTGGTGTTATTCTTGGAATTATTGGAGCGGCTTTAAAACTTTCTAAACATTTTGTATTAAGAGCCATTGGTAATGTATATGTAGAAATCTTCCGTGGCACACCAATGCTATTACAGATTATGTTCTTATACCTTGCAGTACCTACTGTTGTTCAGTCTATTACAGGACAAAGATTCCAGGCTGATCCATATGTATGTGGTTTAATAGCTATGAGCTTAAATAGTGGTGCATATCAGGTAGAATTAATCAGATCTGGTATTTTAGGTGTTGATAAAGGCCAGTGGGAAGCATGTGAAACAATTGGTTTAAATTATGTTCAGACTATGCGTTATGTTATCTTGCCACAGGCATTTAAACGTATTATTCCACCACTAATTAGTGAGTTTATTACATTGATCAAGGACTCATCACTTATTTTCACAATTGGTGCAGTAGAACTACTTGCCACTGCAAGTGTTATTGGTGCCAATACATTTAATTATCTTGTACCTTTAACTGCAACAGGTGCCATCTATTTAGTAATGACACTTTGTATTTCAGCCATCGCAAGATATGTAGAAGGGAGATTAGCTGTCAGTGACTAACGATATCATGATCCAGGTGGATCACATTACAAAAAAATTTGGTAAATTAAAAGCTGTAGATGATGTATCTCTTACTTTAAAGAAGGGTGAAATTGTCTGCCTTATTGGACCTTCAGGTAGTGGTAAAAGTACAGTCTTAAGATGTATTGACCATTTAGAAAAGCCTGAGGCAGGTTCTATCTATATTGATGGTGAACCTTTAAAAGAAGGAACACCTGAATATAATAAGTTAAGAAGTAAAATGGGATTCGTATTCCAGCACTTCAACTTATTCCCTAATATGACTGTATTAGAAAATCTTACTCTAGCACCACTAAAGGTTATGGGTATGACTGAAGAAGAAGCCAATGCTGTAGCTATCAAGTACTTACAGAAAGTAGGTCTTGAAGATAAGAAGGATACTTATCCTAATAAGTTATCTGGTGGTCAGAAACAGAGAGTTGCAATTGCTAGATCTCTTTGCTTAAATCCAGAAGTTATGCTATTTGATGAACCTACAAGTGCATTAGACCCAGAAATGGTTATTGAAGTATTAGAAGTTATGCAGGATCTTGCTAAACAGGGTATGACTATGATGGTTGTTACTCATGAAATGGGATTCGCTAGAACTGTTGCAGATCGTGTTATTTTCTTAGAAAATGGAAAAATTGTAGAAGAAAATGATTCAGAAACTTTCTTCTCTCATCCCGAAAGTGATAGAGCGAGAGATTTCTTATCTAAGGTTATGCATTAATAGATAAAGGAGAAAGAAGACGTGTATTTAAAGGAATTTGATGTAGAAACATGGATGACGAACCATGAACAAAATTGTCAATACAATTTAGCTGATACATGTGTATCAGATATGTCCATTCATGAATTAGAATCCCTGATTCACAAAGATCTTATGGGAGATCTTATGCATATGCGTATGGATTATGGACCTATTACTGGCTCTGATTCTTTAAAGGATGCGATTCTTTCTTTATATAAGACAGGAACAAGAGATAATATTGCAGTCGCTCATGGGGCAATTAATGCCAATGAACATGTGATGGATACTTTACTCAATAAAGGAGACCATATCATTGCATTAACACCTTCCTATGAACAGTTCTATTCTTATCCAGCATCTTTAGGATGTGATTATGACTTAGTAGAACTTGATGAAGATAATAACTGGGAACTTGTCATAGAAGATTTTAAGAAGCTTATTAAGCCTGAAACAAAGATGTTTATATTAAATAGTCCTAATAATCCTACGGGTACTGTAATTAAACAATCTTTGATGGAAGAATTAATTGAGCTTGCAAGAAGTCATTCTATTTATATTCTTGTGGATGAAATCTATCGTGGTATGAATAATACTCTATGTGATAGTATTTCTGATATGTATGAATTAGGTATTGCGACAGCCTCTTTATCTAAAGTCTATTCCTTTGCAGGTCTTAGACTGGGATGGATCAAGGGGCCTAAAGAACTCATTGATGAAATCAATTTTAGAAGAGATTATACAATAATCTCTACTGGTCCATGGAATGATTATTTAGCTACTGTTGTATTAGAAAATAAAGATCTAATACTTGATAGAAGCAGACATATCATTGTTGAAAACAAAAGAATATTAAAAGAATGGCTTGAAAAAGAAAACCTTGTAGAATGTGTTATACCAGAAGATGGTACTGTATGTTTCTTACATTATTTATTTGATATGCCCTCAAAAGAATTATGTGAGAAATTACAGAATGACACAGGTGTATTCTTTGTGCCAGGTATGGCATTTAATAGGGAATATCATTTACGTTTTGGTTTTACTTCAGATTCAAAAATAATCAAGGAAGGATTAGAAACATTCTCTTCCTGGATACATTCGCATATTAAAGAAGCATATTAAGTGCTTCTTTTTTATTATGTGCAAATCATTTGCATATTCATTGACTTAGAAACGAGAATCATTATAATACAATATGCAAATCATTTGCATCGGAGGCATTCTATGAAACAATATCGTACTAAATATAAAGATGTTATTATTGACTATATGAAAAAGAATGAAGATCATCGTTTATGTGCTAAGGATATCTATCAAGCATTAGTTGATAAAGGATTAAATGTGAATCTAGTGACAGTTTATCGTAATTTAGATAAATTATCACAGCAGGGATTATTACAGAAGCATACACTTTCAGATGAAGACTGTGTTTATTATCAATATGCCAGAGAAGAAAAGTGCAATCATCATCTTCATTTATTATGCAAGAGATGTGGGAAAATTGCTCATCTAGACTGTGATTTGATGGATATCATTCGTACTCATTTACTAGAAGATCATGGCTTTGAGATTGATTGTAAGGATTCTACAATTGTAGGATTATGTAAAAATTGCAGGGAGACTACTCGTGTTTAAAAAGATTAGTTTATTGATTCTCTCTTTATTATTGATGACAGGCTGTGCAACGTCGACTAAAAAGAAATCCTTTAATATCGTTGTCACTAATTTTCCTTGTTATGATTTTGTTCGTGCAATTACTAAAAATGATCCAGATGTCTCTATAAAGATGCTTATTAAACCAGGAATGGACTCTCATTCCTATGAACCAACACCTCAGGATATGGTTGCTATTAAAGAGAGTGATCTATTCTTCTATGTAGGAGGAGAATCAGATGAGTGGGTAGATAGTCTGCTTGCAGATATGAATCCTAATAGAATTGTAAAGATGCTTGACCTTGTTTCAAATCTTCAGCTTGAAGAACATGTTGAAGGCATGCAGGAAGAAAAACACGAGGAACATGAAGAGCATGAAGAATATGATGAACATGTCTGGACAAGTCCTAAAAATGCAATGGTGATTGTCGAAGGCTTAAACAAAAGAATGTGTGCCTTGGATCAAAATCATGCATCAAAGTTTAATAAGAATACTGAAAACTATATTGAACAGATTGCATCTGTTGATTATTCGTTTAAACAAGTAGTTAATAACGCGAAAAGAAAAGATATAGTTGTAGGAGATCGTTTTCCTTTGCTTTATTTTGCAAAAGAATATGGTCTTACATATAGTGCTGCATTCCCTGGATGTTCTGAACAGACCGAGCCAAGTGCATCAACAATTTCATACCTCATTGATAAGGTCAAGAGGGATCACAATCCTGTTATATTTAAAATCGAATTATCCAATGGACAGATAGCACGTACGATTTCTGAAGAAACAGGCACAAAAGTACTCACTATTCAAAGCATGCACAATGTGAGTGCTGAAGATTTTAATAATGGTGAAACATATGTTTCAATCATGCGTAAAAACGTAAAGGCAGTAAAGGAGGCACTTCAATGAAGACACTTATAAAAGTAGATCATTTACATCTAGGTTATGACAATCAAGAAGTAATCAATGATTTATCTTTTGATATACAACAAGGTGATTTTATTACAGTGTTAGGACAAAATGGTGCAGGTAAAAGCACCCTTATTAAGGGGCTGCTTGGCCTTATCAAACCTATGGCAGGAGAAATCACTTATTATATGAATGAAAGAGAAATAGGTTATATGCCTCAGGAAACTAAGGTAGATCGCCATTTTCCTGCCTCTGTATATGAAATAGTATTATCCGGTGCATTAAATAGAGTAGGTTATCGACCATTCTTTAATAATAAAGAGAAGAAACTTGCAGTAGAGTGTCTAAAGACACTACATATAGAGAATTTAAAAAACAGTTCTTTTGGAGAATTATCAGGAGGACAAAGACAGAAGGTCTTACTCGCAAGAGCCCTCTGCGCTACAAGAGAATGTCTTGTTCTTGATGAACCTTCTAATAATTTAGACTATGATTCTAAAGAAGAATTCTATGCTGTCTTAAAAGAACTTCATCAAAAAGGTCTTACTATTATTATGATTACTCATGACTTAGCCTCACATGAAGTCATTGGCAACAAAATTCTTCATCTAGATAAAGATAACTATAGAATGGAGGAAGTAAAATAATGAGTACATTACTCCATATGTTCAACTATACATTTATTATTCGTGCATTTATTGTCGGTTTACTCATTTCATTATGTGCAGCGATGCTCGGCGTAAATCTTGTATTAAGAAAGAATGCGATGATCAGTGACGGTTTATCCCATGTCTCTTTTGGTAGCTTTGCGATTGCGACAGTACTTGGCGTAGCACCACTTTATTTAGCTGTGCCAGTCGCAATTATTGCAGCAGTGGCTATTCTTAAACTCAACAACAATCATCATATTCATGGTGATGGAGCGATTGCAGTTTTATCATCTAGTTCACTGGCTATTGGAATCATGGCTATCTCACTCACAAGTGGTGTCAACACAGATATCAATAACTACTTATTTGGTAGTATCCTCTCACTCAATAATCAGGATATGATAATTAGTATTGTATTGTCTTTGGTTGTATTAATACTCTATGTCTTCTCTTATCACAAGATGTTTGCTTTGACTTTTGATGAAGACTTTGCGAAAAGTACAGGTATTAACGTAGAATTCTACAACATCATTATTGCGATACTTTGCTCATTGACAATTGTACTTGGTATGCGTATGATGGGCGCATTACTTATTTCAAGTTTGACAATCTTCCCTTGTCTTACATCCATGTATTTCTGCAAGGATTTCAAACATGTTGTTATTTCATCGGCTATCCTTTCTTCTATTTGTTTTATTATTGGTTTATCTATTTCTTATCTCTATGCTGCTCCAACAGGTGCTTCTATTGTCATTGTGAATCTCGTTGTTTTATGTATGACACAGCTCATACATAATGTCAGTACAAAATAGTAATTAAGTCTTTTCATTATCTTATAATTCTTATATAATGGTTACTCGTGGGAGCTTAAGAATATGGAAATCGATTTATCAAAGCCGCTTCCTGATGAAGTTGTATTTATCCTTCGTTCTAAAGCCTATGAATTTCAGAAGGATGGCGTAGAAAAGATTGTTGCAAAAGATATTGAAGACTATCTAAGAAATGTCACATGGAGAAACAAAATAGCTCTTTCTTTTTGCGATATGATTGATGATATTATGTCTTTGCAATTTTCAACAATTTTTGAATATCTACAAGCTAAAGTCATTAAGGAAGCAGAAACTAAAAACTTAGCAGACTTTCAAAGTCTGATCATGAAATAACTCATTATTTCAAATAAAGGTGGCTTAACAGCCACTTTTTGATTAGAACACTTATTTTGACTTTTATGTCGATATTGATTAATATGGTAAGGTAGTTAATTTTTAAAGAGGTTATTTATGAAATATAAAACAATACAATTAAGCCATACAGAAGAAATTATGCAGAAATATGGTGTCAATTCTTTAATGGCTAAAGTAATAGAAAGTAAAAAATTAGATCAAAAACAATTTAAAGCCTTTATGGATCCTCATCTTATTTATCATGATTTTTCTTTGTTTGAAGAATCTAACGAAACACTTGAACGTATTGAAGAGGCCATAGAGAATAATGAAAAAATTTGCATTTATGGAGATTATGATTGTGATGGTATTCTTGCAACCACTATTCTTGTACAGGCTTTTCATGAACGTGGTGTAGAAGTAGGCTATCATATTCCAAATCGTTTTACAGATGGTTATGGACTCAATGCGACAAGAGTAGAGCAGATGGCAGAGAAGGGATATTCTTTGATTATTACTGTAGATAATGGAATCAAGGCATTTGATGCAGTAGAAAAAGCAGGAGAACTTGGTATGGATGTTATTATAACTGACCATCATGCGTTTGATGCTGAAGTACCTGTCGCTTATTCTATCATTCATACGAAGATGTCACCCCGTTATCCTTTTAAAGAAATATGTGGTGGTTTTGTAGCTTATAAGCTTGCGGCAGCTCTTTTAAAACATCATGATCCTTATTTATTTACTTTAGCGGCTATTACAACTATATCTGATATGATGCCACTATTAGATGAGAATAGAAGCCTGGTAAAACGTGGCTTACAATTCATGAAACAATATAAATACCCTGCATTAGAACTGTTAAAAGGAAACAGAGACTATGATGTGACAACCATTGGTTTTACAATAGCACCTCGTATTAATGCCTTTGGCCGCTTACCTGAACTCGTAAATCCGGTATGCCTAGTAAAGTACTTTTTAAAAGGAACAAATCCTTCCTACTTAGAAAAGGTATCAAATTATGCATCTAAAGTGAATTCTAAGAGACAATCTATGACGACTTCTTTATATAAGGAAGCAGTGACTGATACTACCTCACCTTGTTTATTCTATGGATCAGAAGATATGCATGAAGGATTAGTAGGACTTGTAGCTGGTAAGTACGCCAGAGAATATGAACAGCCGGCTTTTGTCATGCATTATGATTCTAAAAAAGAAATATATAAGGGTAGTGCAAGAGGAATTGATGGTTTCAATATCTATGATTTTTTTAAGCATCATGAAAATCTCTTTGTGCAATATGGTGGTCACGCGATGGCAGGTGGTTTCACTATCACGAAGTCAAACTATCCCTTAGTTTATGATGCTCTTGTCAACGACTTACAGGGCTGTCATTTTGAAGCGAGTGAATCAGTGATTCCTATTACTCTTGATGATACTACTATGCATAATGTAGAAACTTTGAGTTTACTTGCTCCTTATGGTGAAGAAAATAAAGCACCACTCTTTATTATGGAAGATGTATCATGTAGTAGAGTAGACCGTTTATCTGAAGGAAAACATTTAAAATTCCATTTAGGAGATGAACAAGTTTCTGCCCTTGCTTTTAATAAGGGACAGAAGTATGAGGAAGTTGTACATAAAGAGTCTATGACTTTGGTGGGTACTTTATCTATCAATGTCTTTAGAGGAAATAAGTCAATTAACTTTATTGTAGAAGAAATCTTATAATTCATGTAATCTGTAAGGATTTATTTTTGAATTTATACAGTTTTCATCATTTTGTGATGATATAATAATATACTGTATAGGAGGATTCGTTATGGATTTTAAACAGCATATTGCATCTATTCCAGGATTTCCAAAAGAAGGAATTATTTTTAGAGATGTAACACCTTTATTAGAAGACAAGGATGCATTCAAAGCTTGTATTGATGATTTAGCAGCACATGCAAAGGATTTAGGCGCTGACATCGTTGTTGGACCTGAATCAAGAGGATTCATCTTTGGATGTCCAGTGGCTTTAGAATTAGGATGTGGTTTTGTACCAATCAGAAAGCCCGGAAAATTACCAAGAGAAACAGTGAGCAAGAAGTATGATCTAGAATATGGATCAAATGAAATCTTCATGCATAAAGACAGCATTAAGCCAGGTATGAAAGTATTGATCGTTGATGATTTACTTGCTACTGGTGGAACTGTAGAAGCAGCAGCTGCACTTATTGAAGAAATGGGTGGAGAAGTTGTTGGTATGGAATTCGTTATTGAACTAGAAGAATTAAAAGCAACTGAAAAATTAAGTAAATACAATATTTATTCTCAGGTTAAATATTAATAGAAAACTCCTTTTCTGGAGTTTTTTTACTTAAATGAATTTAAATTTTTGAATAACATAAATAAATAGGAAATATCAGAATTAGTGAAGTGATATTTGTATTATTCCTTTCTTAGTCTCTTCATGTTAGTAGGGAACTATGTTATAATTGAGGTAATATATGAGGGGGTGTTATTATGAAATATAAAGGTGCAGGGGACCCAATGAGTTACGACGACGTCCTTGCTCTTGTTAAGACATATATCACAAAAGAAGAAAGCTTGGCTCTGATCCAGAAGGCTTATGATTTTATCATGGTGAAGCATAAGGAACAGAAAAGAAAAAGTGGTGAACCCTATACAATTCATTTGATCTGGGTTGCTTATATTCTTGCAACATTACAGACTGGACCAATCACTATCGCTGCTGGGTTACTTCATGATGTTATGGAAGATTGTGATGTACCTCGAGAAGAAATGGTTGAAAAATTTGGTGAAGAAGTCACTACTCTTGTAGAAGGTGTTACAAAGATCACTAAGATGCCTTATATGGAAGAAAGTGATTTTCATGCTGAAAATCATCGTAAGATTTATATTGCGATGGCCAAGGATATTCGAGTTATCTTGATCAAATTAGCCGATAGACTTCATAATATGCGTACACTTGAATTCATGAGACCGGATAAGCAGCAGCGTATTTCTAGAGAAACGCTGGAAGTTTATGCACCAATAGCGCATCGTTTAGGTATTAATGATATTCGAGTAGAATTAGAAGATTTATGTTTATTCTATCTTGATCCAAAAGCTTATAAAGAAATTGCTGCACTTCTTGATAAGAAGAAGAGTGAAAGAAAAGATTCAGTTGATGCAATGATTAAGTCAGTAGAAAAGAATCTTGTAGGCACAAATATCAAATATCGTATTAAGGGGCGTGCAAAACATATTTATTCTATCTATAAAAAGATGGTTTATAAGCATAAGCGTTTTGATGAAATCTATGATTTAAATGCTTTACGTATTATTGTAGAAACTAAGAATGAATGTTATGAAGTATTGGGTATTATGCATGAAAAGTATCGTGCGATTCCTGGACGTTTTAAGGATTATATTGCCATGCCTAAGCCTAATATGTATCAGTCATTACATACATCTGTTATTGGGGAAAAGGGCTATGTATTTGAAATCCAGATTCGTACTGAAGAGATGGACGAACTTGCTGAAAGAGGGGTTGCCTCTCATTGGCGTTATAAAGAAGGTAAGAAATATAATGCCAAACAGGAACAAAAGGAAATTGGAGAAAAGCTTCAGTGGATGAGTGAGTTCATTACTGTAAGTGATGAAATGAAGGATAATGAAGCCAAAGATTTTTATAACACTTTACAGCGTGACATCTTTGAAGCCAATGTTTATGCTTTAACACCAGCAGGGCGCATTGTAGAATTACCAAATGGCTCTACACCGATCGACTTTGCTTATCGTGTTCATACAGAAGTAGGACATCATGCGGTAGGTGCACTTGTGAATGGTGTTATGGTTCCTTTTGATACCAAATTAAAAACAGGTGATATTGTAGAAATCAAGACCAACAAGAATTCTGGTCCAAGTGAAGGCTGGCTGAAGTTTGTAAGAACAGCAGGTGCTCGTAATAAGATTCGTCAATATATCACAAAACATGAAGAAGAAAATAAAAAACAGATTATTGAAGAAGGAAGAAAACTTCTTAGAGATGAAATCCGAGCAAGACAGCTTGATGAGAAGACTTATATGAGCCCAGATACTTATAGAACATATCTTGGATCATTTGGAGCCAATACGTTTGATGATGTACTTTTCGCATTAGGTAAGAAGCATGCGACTGCTTCTACACTTTTAGATAAGGTAGCTCCACAAAAAAGAGGGTTCTTTGATAACTTGTCTCAGATTCTTCGTCACAATAACAATATTCAGGAATTAAATAAGAAACATGAAAAGAGTATTGGTGTGGCAGTCACTGGTGTAGATGGATTAAAGATGCAGCTATCTAAATGCTGTAATCCTATTCCTGGTGATAAGATTGTTGGTTTTGTATCTAAAGGACAGGGAATCAAGATTCATCGTGCGGATTGTCCAAACGTCAAGAGTGTCGCAAAAGGACGTCTTATCGATGTTTATTGGGACTATCCTAATATTGAACAGAAACGCTTTAATGTGGATCTAGAAGTCGTTGGACTAGACCGTCCTAATTTATTAAGTGATATTGTGACATGTTTGAGTCAGGTAAAGGTCAATATTCTTAAGATTAATGCAAATATTATGGATTTAGATGCCCATATTCGTCTAACATTATCTGTGGAAAATGCAGAAATCTTACAGAATACAATTGATAATATGAATAAAGTACAGGGTGTTGCAGAAATTCGCCGTGTTATTCATTAGTGCATAGGTTTACCTATGGGATGAAAGCCACATAATTTTTACAATTTACAATTGAGATTCATAAAATCAAAGTATTGAATAGTGAATCAAAATAGTATAAACTAATCGTTAGGGAGATTGATTATACTTCCATATCGTAAGATAGAAATTTACCGTTGATGTGGTTATTGGACTGCTTGGTAATAGAAGTTCTTACTTAAATAGATTTACACTTGTATTCCAAAGTCTGAAAATGATGTACGATTACAAGCTAAACTTGACAGTAAGAACCCCACGGGCTTGCCCGTGGGAGTAATCAGTCATTAGTGACTTGAATTAAATATACTTTTGATTTATAATCACCTTATATTCAGTGAAGAAGATTAAATAACGGACATTCATAGAGAGGTCATGGCTGGTGGAAATGACCAATGAGAAGTTATGGGACACTTTGGAGAATGCTTTAAAAAAGCACGTTGGTTACGTTATAACTAAGTAAAGTGCATGATTTATTCATGAACTAAGGTGGTACCGCGTATTAACGTCCTTAGATTAAGGACGTTTTTTTATTTTTATAAAGGAGGAACTTATGAAATACAATAGACCAAGAGGGACAGTAGATATTACCCCTGAAAATTCAGAAAAATGGATTGAAATGGAACAGCTATTAAGAACTGTTGCCGCAAATTACAACGTAAAAGAAATGCGTACACCAATCTTTGAGCACACAGAATTATTTAGCCGTGCAGTTGGTGATACTACAGATGTAGTAACTAAAGAAATGTATACATTTAAGGATAAGGGAGATCGTTCTCTTACTTTAAGACCGGAAGGAACTTCAGGTATTGCAAGAGCTTATGTAGAAGATAAGATGTATGCTTTACCTGAAAAGTTACAGAAGGTTTACTATATGGGGCCAATGTTCAGATATGAACGTCCACAAAATGGTAGACAGAGACAGTTCCACCAGTTTGGTGTTGAAATGTTAGGTGTTGAATCACCTTATGTAGATGTTGAATGCATGTTGATGGCAGTGACAATCGTAGAAGCATTAGGCATTAAGAATATTAAACTTCATATCAACTCATTAGGTGATGATGAATCAAGAACTGCTTATAGAGAAGCTTTAAAGGATCATTTCAGACCTGTGCTTAATGATTTATGTGAAGACTGCCAGGCTCGTTTTGAAAAGAACCCATTAAGAATTCTAGATTGTAAAGTAGATGCTAAAAATCCAGTCATGGCTTCTGCTCCTCGTACAATTGATTACTTAAGTGAAAAAGCGAAAGCACATTTCGATAAAGTATGCAGCTTATTAGATGATTTAGAAATCGAATATGTTGTAGATACGAATTTAGTAAGAGGATTAGACTACTATTCTCATACCGTATTTGAAATCATCAGTGATGATCCAAAGTTAGGGGCTGGTTCTACTGTTGGTGGTGGAGGACGTTACAATGGTCTTGTTGAAGAACTTGGTGGTCCTGCAACACCTGGTGTAGGCTTTGCATTTGGTATGGAAAGACTTATGCTTGCATTAGATGATGAAGAAGATGAAGAAAATGGTATTGATGTGTATGTCATGCCATTAGGTGATGAAGCAAGAGATTTAGCAATGCAGATCATCACAATGCTTAGAGCAAACGGCTTTACTTGTGATATGGATTATGCAGGTAGAGGCTTAAAGGGACAGTTCAAGTCTAGTGACCGTTTTGGCGCTCATCTTTCTATTATTATTGGTGAAGATGAAGTGAAGGGTGAATATGTAAATATTCGCTGCAATCATTCTAAAGAACAGAGTGAAGTTAAATTAGAAGATATCTTAAGTTATATTGAAAATCATTATGAAGGAGATCATGAACATGAATAGAACTCACAACAATGGAGAACTAAGAATCACAGATGTTAATAAAAAAGTAGAACTTATTGGCTGGGTAGCTAAAAAGAGAAACCTTGGTGCTTTAGTCTTTGTAGACTTAAGAGACCGTCATGGTATTACACAGGTAATCTTTGATGAATCTTTCAATGAACAGTTAAAAGATGTTAAGAACGAATATATTCTTGATATTAAAGGTACTGTAGTAGAAAGAAGCTCAAAGAATCCAGATATGCCAACTGGTGATATTGAAATCCAGGCTGAAGAAGTAAAGATTGTCAACAAAGCGGCAACTACTCCTATGATTATTGCGGATGAAACTGATGCCTTAGAAGAAACAAGAATGAAATATCGTTATCTTGATTTAAGACGTCCATCTCTTCAGAAGAACATCATGAGACGTGCTAAGATTGTAAGAGCTATTCATGAATATTTAGATAGTGAAGAATTCGTAGAAATTGAAACACCATATTTAAATAAATCTACACCAGAAGGAGCAAGAGACTTCTTAGTACCTTCACGTGTACATAATGGTTCATTCTATGCATTACCACAGTCTCCACAGCTATTTAAGCAGTTATTAATGGTTTCAGGTTTTGAACGTTATTATCAGATTGCGAGATGTTTCCGTGATGAAGACTTACGTGCTGACCGTCAGCCAGAATTCACTCAGGTAGACGTAGAAATGAGTTTCATGAATACTGATCAGGTGATTGGTATTGGTGAAGGCTTAATCAAGAAGGTTATGAAGGATGTTATGAACATTGATGTTCAGTTACCATTCCCAAGAATGACATGGCATGATGCGATGGAAACTTATGGTATCGATAAGCCTGATACACGTTTTGATTTAAAGCTTGTTAATTTAAATGAAACAGTGAAGGATGTTAATTTTGCAGTATTCAAGAGTGCGCTTGTTGCAGGAGGACATGTAAAAGGTATTAATGTCAAGGGTGAAGCAGATAACTATTCACGTAAGAAGATTGATGCTTTAACTGAACTTGCTAAGAAATATAAGGCTAAAGGTCTTGCTTGGTTAAAGGTGACTGATAAGGGTGTATCTGGTCCAATCGCTAAATTCTTTACTGAAGAACAGATGAGCGCGTTATTAGAAAAGATGAATGCCCAGACAGGAGACTTATTACTATTTGTGAGTGATACTCATTATATGGTTGTATGTGATGCTCTTGCAGCAATCAGAAATCATTTAGGTAAAGAATTAAAGTTATATGATCCTTGTCAGTTCAACTTCTTATGGGTTGTTGACTTCCCAATGTTTGAATATTCTGAAGAAGATGGAAGATACTATGCAATGCACCATCCATTCACTCGTCCAAAAGATTCTGATCTAGATAAGATTGATACAGATCCAGCTAACTGCTTAGCAGATGCTTATGATATCGTCTTAAACGGTTTTGAACTTGGTGGCGGATCTCAGAGAATCTATGAAGAAGAATTACAGGATCGTGCCTTCAAGGCTTTAGGATTCACACAGGAAAGAATTGATGCACAGTTTGGCTGGTTTGTGGATGCATTTAGATATGGTGCACCACCTCATGCTGGATTCGCATTAGGATTAGACCGTTTCGCAATGTTACTTTGTGGATGTGATTCTTTAAGAGATGTAATTGCCTTCCCTAAGAACACAAGTGCAACTTGTCCAATGTCAAAAGCACCTACACCAGTAGACAATGATCAGTTAAAGGACTTAGGAATCGAGGTTACTGAATATGAATCAGAAGAGAATAAATAAAGTATTAGAAAAAATGGAAGAAAGAGGCATTGACTATTTATTAATCACTGATCCTGTTTCTATCGATTATTTATTAGATTATGTCAATCATCCAGGTGAAAGAATGTATGTTATGGTTCTTTCTTCTAAAGGAAATCATCAGTTATTCTTCAATAACTTATTCTATGTAGAAGAAGACTTAGGTATGCCTATTACTTGGTTTGATGATACAGATAATGGTCCAGCATTACTTGCAGATTATTTGAAGGATGCAAAGGTGATTGGTGTAGATAAGAATATGCCAGCACGTTTCTTGATTCCTGTACAGGATACAGTTGATGCTAAATATGTTTTAGGATCACTATGCGTGGATGAAGTAAGAATGCAGAAAGATGATGAAGAAAAGGCACTTATGTTTAAAGCAAGTGAAATGAATGATACTGCTATGGCAGAAGTAAAAAGATTACTTGCAACAGATAAGACTGAAATTGAAATGGATGAAGCATTACTTGCTTATTATAAGTCATTAGGTGCTTCAGGACATTCATTTAGTCCAATCATGGGTTATGGTGCCAATGGGGCTAACCCTCATCATTCATGCGATGATAGTCGTTTAAAGCCAGGAGATTCTATTATCGTTGATATGGGATGTATCTATAAAGGATATTGTTCTGATATGACAAGAACATTCTTCTATAAAGAAGTATCCCAAAAGCAGAAAGAAGTATACAATCTTGTATTAAAGGCAAATGAAGCAGCTGAAGCTGCCATCAAGCCAGGTATGAAATTATCAGAAATTGATGCAGTCGCAAGAAATATCATTACTGAAGCAGGTTATGGTAAAGAATTTAATCACCGTTTAGGTCATTTCATTGGTAAAGATGTACATGAATTTGGTGATGTATCTTCTGTTAGTGATATTATCGCAAAGCCTGGTATGATCTTCTCAATTGAACCTGGTGTTTATTTACAAGATGATTTTGGAGTTCGTATTGAAGACTTAGTTATGGTAACTGAAGATGGCTGTAAGGTATTAAATAGTTATCCAAAGGAATTAACTGTCATTGAATAATTAATGTAGAAAGGATAGTTAGGATGTAGATTCTAGCTGTCCTTTTTTTGCTTGTTGAAAGATTTATTGAAAAAGTGAAATGAGTTGAATACATCGATATATTATATATAATTTGTTATAGAAAGGTTATATACAAATTAAAGATTTGTCTTGTATTGAATCTAGGGGAGGTGTTTTACAATGAAAAATAATCGTAGACAAGTACAATTCTTACTAAGAAGTATAACTGAAGATGTCCCACAACTTCTGTTAGAAGAGAATAATTTGGTTTTCAGAAATGAATTGAAAGAAGATATTTTGATTCCTTTCAGCAGTATTACAGGCATTAAGATTTTACCTATTAATAGAATCTATAATCCCTCTGCTGGACTTTTAAAAGATGGGATGAAAGGGTTCATGGCACATCGTAATGCGGGAGTATTTAGTATTTATTTTAATTATTATGTAGATTTGAATGTTGTGACTACTACAAATACTTACTTATTTGAAAGTCTTGATCTTGAGAATGCATCTCAATTTGTCTTGAAATTAAATGAAACCATCAAGATTATTGATGATGTGAATCTTATTGATTTATTCAAAACAAAATCTATTAATGAATTGAAGGAATATATGGATCAGCATTATAAAGACTGGGCTAAAAAATATAATTTGGAGAATCCACGTACGACATTAGATGAAAACATGGTAAGATTAGCTCATAACAAGCATTAGTATCTTTTGAAAAGGAAAATAATAATGAAACAGTATGATTTCAGGTTTGATACAAAGTTGATTAAATCATTTTTAGGTAAAATATTCACAAAATACAAACATGCAGATTTCATCGTTACAGATTCTGTGACAGGTATCTTGGGAATTGAGATTAATCAGCAGGTATTTGAATTAGTGAACAATTATGAGGAATTAGATTATTTTGGATTAGATGGTGAAGCAACTATATTAAGTATCTCTAAATCCAATTGGACAGAAGTTGAGTCAAGGTTTAATAATGATATCAAAGAAACATATATTGATGAGGTAGTACAGAAAGTTATTCTAGTCAATGATCATACTTTTTCTAAAAATTATGATATGTGGGAGACAAAAGCTATTGTCTTCTGCTTTAAAAATTTTGAAATCTGTTTTGAAAAACAGGATTGTTGGTTTTCAATGGAAATTGAAATCCATAAAGGACATGATTCATTGAATATGATAGATGATGGTAAAGATATATTGAATGATTTTGATGAGAATCCATTTGTTTCGATAGAAAGAACAATAGTAGAAATTGTGTAATATGGGGGTCTGGATTTTTTCAGACTCTTTTTTGTGTTATGATATAAATCAGAGGAGTTCACTATGGAAATAAAAAAAGCTGATATGACTCATATAGATGAAATAATGAGTCTTTATAAAGATGCGAAGATATTTATGGATAATCATGGCAATAAAGATCAGTGGCCTGTATGTTATCCTTCAAAAGAATTGATTACTAAAGATATAGATAAGATGTATTTATGCATGTATGAAAATCAAATTGCGGCTGTTTTCTATTATGCGATAGAAGAAGATCAAGATTATAAGGAAATAGAGGGACAATGGCTGAATGATGCACCTTATGGTGTGGTACATCGAGTTGTCTCTGCACATATTGTGAAAGGGGCCTGTAAGTTCATCTTGAACTGGGCTTATAGTCAGATTCCTAATTTAAAGATGGATACCGGAATCAAGAATATTCCTATGCAGAATCTATTAAAATCATGTGGATTTAAACAGTGTGGGAAGATGGTAAATAAGCAAGGTATAACGTGTCTTGCATATCAAAAAGGAGAAACAAATGAAATATAAATGTTTGATACTAGATCATGATGATACGATTGTAGATAGCACACGTACAGTGAACTTTCCTGCATTCTTAGACTCATTAAGTAAATTGCGCCCTGGTGTTACTATGACTTGTGAAGATTATTTTAAGTATAATTATAAGCCAGGCTTTACTTCTTTATGCTTTGATATACTAAAATTCAGTGAAGAAGAAATGTGTATTCAAGAAAACAACTGGCAGTCTTATATTCGTAATCATGCACCTGTTAGTTTTGATGGTATTCATGATTTATTATGGCGTTATGTGAATGAAGGTGGCACTATCTGTGTTATTTCTCATTCAATGAAGCATACCATTATTCGTGATTATAAGAATAATGATTTACCTGAGCCTTCTATTGTATATGGATGGGAATTACCACCTGAAAAGCGTAAACCATCTACTTGGCCTGTTGAAAGCATTATTGAAGAACTTCACTTAAATAAAGAAGATATCTTACTTGTAGATGACTTATTACCAGGTATACAGATGGCACGTGATGCACATATAGATGCATGTGGAGCTGGATGGGCGCATGATATCAAGGAAATCAAAGAAGATATAAAGAATAAATGTACATATTATGTGGAGTCTGTAAAAGAGTTAGAAGACTTAATATTTGAAGGAGAATAATGATGGAGTTAGAGGCATTTTTATTAGTAAAAGAACCATTAAATGACAGAATTGATTATATTGGGCATCCATTAGATGAGGAAGTACGTCTTAATGCGGCTTTAAGCAACTTTATGTGGGAAGAGGCAGATGCATGTACTAAAAACCATATGAATATGATTCATATCCATAAGACAATTGAAACAATTCAGACAGATTGTCCTTTATTTGTAGAAGAAGTCTGTTCAAGAATTGATGAGAATGTCGTAGGAGTTTATATGAATGATGTTATCTATGAACCATCTTTTTATCATACAATGGCCAAGATGATTGATCAGGATATGTTTCCTATTTACAACATCGTCTGGTTTGGTTTATATCCATTAGACAATGGAGTAGGGGCTTATACAGATGGTCTTGAAAAACTAGGTTATCATGAAATAGAACTTACTTCTATTGGTGAACCTATGGACGTATTAGACTTCATTAAAGACACTGCACTTTATGTTATTATGAACAATGTGGTATTTAAAGATGGTGAAACTATTGGGCTCACTATTGAACAGGTATTGACTATTCATTTAGGTGAAAGTGAGATATTTGATACACCAACTTTTAGGATAGACGATCCTTTTCTTACCAATTTATGAAAATACTTTCATTTTTAAGTGATATCTATGTAATCATTATTTAATTTGTGTTAATATATTATCGAGGTGACAAAATATATGTATTATTTTATTGGTATTAAAGGTTCAGGAATGGCTTCTCTTGCAAGAATCTTATATGATTTAGGCTATGAAGTAGCAGGAAGTGATATTGATAAGTATATCTTCCTTGAAGATGGCTTAAGAGAAAGACATATTCCTATCTATTCATTTAATAAAGACAACATTAAAGACGGTATGGATGTTATTGTGGGGAATGCATTTGACCGATCTAATGAAGAAGTGGCTGCTGCAGAAGATAATCCTAATGTAACAATTCACCATTATTATGATTTCCTAGCTAAGCTTATGGATGATCATATTACTATTGGTATTGCAGGTACACATGGTAAGACTTCTACTACAGGTATGGCTTATCATTTATTTAAAGACTACGATAAGACAAATGTATTAATTGGAGATGGTACTGGTTATGCGACTAAGGGTGCTAAGTATTTTATAGCTGAATGTTGCGAATATAAAGATCATTTCTTATGGTATCATCCAGATTATTCTTATATCAACAACATTGAAATGGACCATGTAGACTATTTCAAGTCAATGGAACAGTATGAACAGTCTTTTGAAAAATATGCTAATCAGGCTAAAAAGGCTATTGTTATCTGGGGTGATGATCCACATCTTCCTCATTTAAATTATACAAAGAGAGTTGTAAAATTCGGTGTAAAAGATGGCAATGATGTTCAGGCTAAAAACGTTATTAATAATGAAAAAGGTCTTTCATTTGATGTATATATCTATGGTGATCTTTTTGGACATTTCAATTTGCCATTCTATGGTATGCATACACTTTATAATACACTAGGTGTTATCACTTTAGGATATCTTGAAGGTATGGATTTTGAATATATGCAGAATCAGTTAAGTACATTTGAAGGAACTAAGAGACGTTATGCAGTCAAAGAAGTAGGAAATAACGTATATGTTGATGACTATGCACATCATCCAACTGCTATAAAATATGTTATTGAAGAAACTAGAACACGTTTCCCTGGTAAGCAGATTGTTGCAGTTTATCAGCCAGATAGATATTCTCGTGGCTTAAGATTTGCGAAGGAGTATGCAAGAATTATGGACACAGCAGATCATCCATATTTTGTAGATTTCCCAGCAAATGCACCTAAGGAACCAGGAATCGATATTGATGTCAGCGTTATTACTAAGAACCTGCCTCGTTCTAAAGTAGTGACTGAAGATGAAGCAGGTGCTAAGGAATTGGCACAATATGATAATGCAGTATTCTTATTTATGAGTCCTAAGGATATTTATAAGTTAGAAGATCTAGTTATTAAGGAAAAAGAAAAGGCATAGGAGGACATCCCATGGATATCTTAACAATTTGTCTATGTATTCTAGTGCTCGCTGGTGTATTTGCATTAGTGTCTCTAGGAGTATTTCTTATCCATGCACTTACAACTTTAAAAGATGTCAGTCATTTGGCACAGCATTTAGAAACAACAGTATCTAAAGTAAATGTCACAGTGGATGATATCAACTATAAAATGGATAAGCTCAATGAACCTATCAACGTGGTAAGCGGTATTTTTAATAAGAAGAGATCAGGCGCAGGCGTTTTAGGAACGGTATTAGGCTTGAAAAATATCTTGAAGAAAAAATAGGAGGTATAATTATGAAATTCGGAAAAGTATTATTCGGAGTAGGATTAGGTGTTTTAGCAGGTGTATTATTTGCACCTAAGAAAGGCAGCGAATTAAGAGAAGACATCAAAGCGAAATCAAAGTCTACTTATGATTATTTAGCAAGTCTTACTAGAGAAGATGTTGAAGCTAAATTAGGAGAAACAATTGAAAATATTAAAAAGTCAGTAGATGAATTTGATCCTGATGATTTTAAAGAAACTACTAAAGAAAAAGTAGATGAAGTACAGAAAAAGTTAGAAATTCTAGCAGAAAAAGTAAAATCTAGTGAAAATTTTGATAAGGTGAAAGACTCAGTTGTAGAAGTTACTGGACGTGTGAATCAGAAAATCGACGAAGTGAAAACAATGATTAATGATAAAGCTGCCATGATTGATGGAGATGCGATTGATCAGGAAATTGATGATGTTGAAAAACAGTTAGATGAAATGATTGAGGAAATCAAGGACTAGTATGAAGAAGAAAGTAACAATCTATGATGTTGCAGAAGCAGCTGATGTTTCACTTGCAACAGTTTCAAGAGTCATTAATGGTTCAAATGTTGTAAAGCCTGCGACAAGAGAACGTGTACTTGAAACAATTAAAAGACTCGATTTTAAGCCTAATCAGATTGCAAGAGGTCTTGCAACTAGTAAAACTACAACTATTGCGGTTGTATTCCCACAGTCATTATTTGGACATGTAAAAGATATGATTGGTGGTATTGGAGATACTGGACGTACTTTAGACTTCAATATCATTATGTATACAACTGATGAACTTGGTTTAGGTAACCCTATTGAAGAAGTTATTGAAAAGGTTATTAAATCAAGAGCTGATGGTGTAGTATTATTCAACAATAACTGTATTGATAAAGAAATTGATCTCATTAAAAAATACCGTATTCCTGCAGTTGTTGTTGGATATAAGATTTCTGATGAAGATATCTGCTCTGTATATGTTGACGCAAAGAGTATCGCTTATGATATGACAAAACAATTCATTGAACAGGGTAAAAAAGATATCTGCTTTGTAAGAGCAACTCAAAACCTAGTTGACTTAAATGATTTTGCGAAGGGTATTGAAGAAGCATTCAAAGATAGTGGTGAAACACTTCCTGAAGCCTATATTGTAGATGTCTCTAACCATTATGAAGAAAGCTATCCTCAGTTAAACGAATACTTTAACGCTCATAAGCATGATGTTGTTTTAACAGGTTATGATAAGGAAGCTGTGGCAGTTGTGAATGCAGCTATTGATCATGGAATCAAGATTCCTGAAGATATGCAGGTTGTTGGTATGATGGATACAAGCTATGCAACTATTTGTCGTCCACCTCTTACAACTATTCATGTACCTGTATATGATATGGGTGCAATCGCAATCAGACTTCTTACAAAGATATTAAATCATGAAGAAATTGATGAAGCAGAAGTGCCAATGCATTATACATTCATCAAGCGTGATACAACTAAATAACGAAAGAAGGATGCTGAGGCATCCTTTTTTACACGTTTGTATTGTGCTAAAATAATAGCGGTCATTATAATTACTGGGAGGGTTATATATGCTTAAAAAACAATCTGATACTGCAAACATAATACAAGAAAGAAGTAAACTTAATAAGCGTTTAGCCTACGAAGGTTTACTTGTAGGTATCGTGTCAGGTGCTGTCTGTATCGTATATCGTCTTGTTTTATCAAATGCGGAATCTATTTATTTTACTATAAGGGACTTTGTGGTAAATAATGTGTCTTACTGGCCTTTATGGATCATCGCACTTATTGTATTAGGTCTTATTATTTCAATCTTTTTAAAGTGGGAACCAATGATCGGAGGTTCTGGTATCCCGCAGTTAGAAGCAGAAGTACAGGGTCGTATTGATGAATGCTGGTGGAGAGTATTGCTTGCTAAGTTCTGTGCAGGATCACTTGCACTTGTAGGTGGCTTATCACTTGGTAGAGAAGGACCTAGTATCCAGCTTGGTGGTATGGTTGGTAAGGCTCTTGCGAAAAAAGGAAAACGTGTAAAAACGGAAGAACGTTATTTGATGACAGCAGGAGCAGCTGCTGGCCTATCTGCTGCATTCAATGCGCCTCTTGCCGGAATTATGTTTGCCTTAGAAGAAGTTCATAAGAACTTCTCTACAAGCGCACTTGTTTCTGTTATGATTGCATCCATTACAGCGGATTTCTTAAGCAGAAATATCTTTGGTTTATCGCCAACTCTTGCTTTTTCTATTAAAGAAACATTTCCATTAAAGAACTATATCTGGGTTATTATTCTTGGTATTATTGCTGGTGTATTGGGGGCTTTCTATAATAAAATCACAATGGGTACAATCAAGCTTTATAAGAAAGTTCCATTTCTTAAAAAACATCAAAGAGTCATTATACCTTTGGTGTTATCTGGAATCTTAGGATTCTATTGTCCACTTGTCATGGGTGGAGGACACAAACTTGTAGAATACCTCAATGAACCAAATCTTGTTTTATCTACTCTTGTCTTATTATTTATATTAAAATTATTAATTTCATGTGTTTCATTTGGTTCAGGTGCAGCTGGGGGAATCTTCTTTCCATTACTTATTCTTGGAAGTCTAATTGGTGCGAGTGTGGGCAAGGTAGCGATTATGTGTGGTGTTCCTTCAGAATATTTCATGAATTTTATTATTATGGCTATGGCTGCTTATTTTAGTGCTATTGTAAGAGCACCTATTACTGGTATTGTATTAATAGCTGAAATGAGTGGAACTTTAAAAATGCTTCTTCCAATCGCACTCGTATCCTTTGTTTCTTACTATGTAGCTAATCTTTTACATAGTGAACCAATTTACGAAAGTCTTTTAACAAATCTTTTAAACAATCAGCCTTATCATTCTATGGAAGAATATGCGGATAGTAAGGAACTCATTGGCTATACTGTTGGCTTTGGTTCAAAAGCGTGTGATCAGTATATTAAGGATTTACAGTTGCCACGTCGTAGCTTGATTGTTTCCGTTATTCGTGGTGGAGAAGAAATCATTCCAAAAGGGGATACCAAGCTTATTTCAGGAGATCGTGTTATTGTGCTAGTCGATGCATTCCATCTTGATGAAACGAAGCTGATGTTAGAAAGTGTCTTTACAAGCTGATATTGACAAACATCATGAATTCATGTAGACTTTTAATTGCGATGAAGAAGACAAGTAATTCATATGCGCTGGTTTAGAGAACTTATGGCTGGTGAAAATAAGAGCAGCAGTATGAATGAATACACTTTGGAGCTTCTAGATGCAAAGTCTAGACGGTGAGTACACCGTTATCAACAAGAGAGCATGTCTATGACATGAATAAAGGTGGTAACGCGAGAATTCGTCCTTTGGATGGATTCTCTTTTATATTATAGGAGGAAATTATGACATTTTATGATGAATTAGTGTGGCGTGGCCTCATTAAAGATGTAAGTTCTGAAGACTTAAAAGACAAATTAAATGCTGGAGGAATGACATTCTATATTGGTACTGACCCAACTGGGGATTCTTTACATATTGGACATTTCTCATCTTTCTTAATGTCTAAGAGATTAAAGGATGCAGGTCATCATCCAATTCTTTTAGTCGGTGGTGCAACTGGACAGATTGGGGATCCAAAACCAACAACTGAAAGACCAATGATCACAAAAGAACAGGTACAGCATAACTTCGACTGCTTAAAGAAGCAGGCTGAAGACTTATTCGGTTTTGAAGTAGTCAATAACTTAGACTGGTCTAAGGATTTAAATTTCATTGACTGGTTAAGAGATTATGGTAAATATTTTAATATCAACTACATGTTATCTAAGGATATTATCAAGAGAAGATTAGATGAAGGTATTACTTTTACTGAATTCTCTTATATGATCATGCAGGCAATGGACTTCTATTACTTACATGAAAATAAAGGCTGTGATCTACAGGTTGCTGGTCAGGACCAGTGGGGAAATATCACTGCAGGTATTGAATTAATTAGAAAGAAGACTGGTGATGAAGCATATGGATTCACTATGCCTTTACTTACTAAGAGTGATGGTACTAAGTTTGGTAAATCAGAAGGAAATGCAATCTGGTTAGACAGAGAAAAGACTTCACCTTATGAAATGTATCAGTTCTTCATCAACAGTGAAGACAGCAAGGTTATTGATTACTTAAAATACCTTACTTTCTTATCTAAAGAAGAAATTGAAGCATTAGAAGAATCAAATAAGAATGAACCACACTTAAGAAAAGCACATAAAGCACTTGCAAAAGAAGTTATTACTTTCATTCATGGTGCAGATGCTTATGAAGAAGCTGTCAGCATTTCTGAAAAATTGTTCAGTGGTGATATCAAGAGCATGACTTATGAACAGGTTAAGCAGTGCTTCAATGGTGTTCCAAGTATTGATGTTACTGAAGATGAACAGATTTTAAATGTATTAGTAAAAGCAGGTGCTGCTTCTAGTAATCGTGAAGCAAGACAGTTCGTAAAAGGTGGAAGTGTTCTTGTAAATGGTGAAAAGGTAACTGATGAAAAGTTTGTTGTATCAAAAGACAATGCTTTTGGCGGCAAGGTGACTGTTATTAGAAGAGGTAAGAAGAAGTACTTCGTTATTAATCATATCTAAGCAGACAATAGTCTGCTTTTTTTAGGAAGGATGTGAGTAGATGGATGGTATTATTTTAATTAATAAACCACAGGGTGTGACAAGTCATGATGTCGTTAATCGTGTGAGACGTATTATGCATACTAGAAAAGTAGGACATTGTGGGACTCTTGACCCTATGGCTACAGGTGTTTTAGTTGTTGGAATTAATAAAGCCACTAAAGCAATGCAGTTCTTAATGAGTGAAGAAAAAGAATATCGTGCTACACTTAAACTTGGCAGTGCGACAGATACATATGACTCGGAAGGTAAGGTTCTAGAAACCAAGCCTTTTACTGGTTATGATAATCTAGAAGAAGTATTATCTTCATTTAAAGGGGATTCCTTGCAGAAGCCTCCAATGTATTCGGCTATTAAAATTAATGGTAAGAAGCTCTATGAATATGCTAGAGAAGGTATAGAAGTAGAGGTTCCAGAAAGACCAATCACTATTTATAAACTTGATTTAGTCGATGCACATGATGATGAAATAACTATAGATGTTAAGTGCTCTAAAGGAACATATATCCGTTCTTTATGCGTAGATATTGGAAAGGCCTTAGGCTATCCTGCTCATATGAGTGCACTTGTAAGAAATCAGTCAGGGCATTTCACTATTGATCAGGCAGTAACATTAGAAGAACTTGAAGAAAACAATGGACCAGTGATTCCGTTAGAAGAAGTATTCTCTTATTATGATTCTATTGTCGTAGATGAAAGAATTGTCATGACTGGTCAGAAAATCAAGAGTGATATAGATCATAATGTAGCTGTTTATTCAAAAGAAGGTAAATTACTTGCAATATATGGCCCAGATGGAAAAGGTTCTTTAAAGAGCTTGAGGGGGCTTTTCTAATGAAGGTCATAAAAATGGAAGAGGTGAATTTAAAAGAACCTCTTTCTCTTGCGATTGGCTTTTTTGATGGTTTACATCTTGGTCATATGTCTTTGATTAATGAAGTACTGAAATATAAAGGAGAAACAAAAACAGCTGTCATGAGCTTTGATGTGCATCCTTTAAGTGTCTTAAAGGGTGAAAAGAGACAATCAATTATCACTTTAGAAGAAAAAAAAGAACTTCTTGAAGAGATGGGTATTGATTATCTTTTAGTTATTCATTTTACTAAGGAAGTCGCAGCATTAAGTCCACAGGCATTTATTGATGAATATTTAAATAAGCTTCCTTTGAAAAGACTTGTATGTGGCTATGATTTCCATTTTGGGAATCATAATAGCGGTAATATAGATGATCTGAAAAAACAGTCATTTGAACTTATTGTGAAAGACGCTGTTATGTATAATGAAACAGAAAAAGTATCTTCAACTCTTATTAAGAAACTGATGGATCAGGGAATGATTGAAGAAGTCAATACTTTGCTTGATAGACCGTATGAAGTGAAGGGTGTAGTCATTCATGGAAAACAAAGAGGACGCTTGATTGGTTTTCCTACATTGAATATTGATTATGGCATGAAATACTTACCTAAACGAGGGGTATATGGCACAATTGTTGAAATCAATCATCGCTATTATATAGGCATGGCGAATATTGGGATGAATCCTACATTCAATGATGTCAAACGTCTTTCATTAGAAGTCAACGTCTTTGATTTTGATGAAGATGTGTATGGTAAAGAAGTAAAGATTACTTTCTATTTATATAAGCGTGAAGAAACTGTTTTTAATGGATTAGAAGGACTAAAAACACAATTAACAGAGGACAAGAAATATTTAAGTCAAGTTATGAAAAAGTATTTGACTTTATATCAAAATAGTGTATAATAAGTTTTGCAACAATGTCTAGGATATTTGTACCTCTTACATCTAGCTTGGATATTGCGAAGAATATATTTTAGGAGGAAAACATAATGTTAACTAAAGAAGAAAAAGCCAAGATCATGGCTGAATATGGTCGCGTAGAAAAGGATACTGGTTCTCCAGAAGTTCAGATTGCATTATTAACTGCTGATATCAACAAGTTAAACGGTCACTTCAAACAGCATCCAAAGGATAATCATTCTAACAGAGGTCTTTTAAAGAAGATCGGTAAGAGAAGAGACTTATTAAAGTATCTTAAGAATGAAGATCTTGACAGATATACAGCTTTAACTGATAAGTTAGGATTAAGAAGATAAGAAATAAAAGCCCTATGGGGCTTTTTTTCATGTCCCTATCAAATAATTGTTTGTGTAATACTTGATTTATGATATAATTTTGAGGAATATGAGGTGAATTTATGGCAAAACAAATTTTTAGTATGGATTTCTATGGTAAGAAAATCCAGGTTGAAGTCGGTGAAATGGCTAAACAGGCAAACGGCTCTTGTTTAGTGAGATATGATGATACAGTTGTTCTTTCTACAGCATGTGCTGGGAAAGAACCAAAAGATGTAGATTTTTTCCCTTTAACAGTAACTTATGAAGAAAAACTATATTCTGTAGGTAAGATTCCAGGTGGATTCTTAAAACGTGAAGGCCGTCCAAGTGAACATGGTACATTAACTGCAAGAATGATTGACAGACCTATTCGTCCATTATTCGCAGATGGTTTCAGAAATGAAGTACAGGTTGTTAATACTGTACTATCAGTTGATCAGGAAGCAACTCCAGAAATGGCAGCAATGCTTGGTGCATCAATTGCATTATGTATTTCTGATATTCCATTCAATGGTCCAATTGCAGGTGTTAACGTAGGTTTAATTGATGGTGAGTTTACTGTCAACGCAGGACCTGAAGATATGGCTAGAAGTGAAATCAATCTTGAAGTAGCAGGTACAAAGGATGCTATTAACATGGTTGAAGCTGATGCAAAAGAAGTTGACGAAGAAACAATGTTAAATGCATTGATGTTCGGTCATGAAAAGATTAAGGAATTAATTGCTTTCCAGGAACAGATTGTAGAAGCTGTTGGTAAGGAAAAGATTGATGTTCCACTATTTGCATTAGATGAAAATATTGTGTCTAGCGTAGAAGCAATGGCTAAGGAAGAAATGATCAAAGCCATTTCTATTCCTGGTAAGCTTGAAAGATATGCTGCTATTGATGAATTAGATGCTAAGGTTGTAGAATCTTTTGAAGAAAAAGAATATGCAACTGTTGAAGAACATGATAAGACAATTAAACAGGTTAAGATGGTTCTTGGTGATCTTGAAAAAGAAGAAGTAAGACGTCTTATTACTGAAGAAAAAGTAAGACCTGATGGTCGTAAAGTAGATGAAGTACGTCCATTAGACGCACAGGTAGATTTATTACCACGTGTACATGGTTCTGCTATGTTCACTCGTGGTGAAACTCAGGTATTATCTGCTTGTACACTAGGTGCATTAGGTGAAGTACAGAAGATTGATGGTCTTGGAATGGAAGATCAAAAACGTTTCATGCATCATTATAACTTCCCACCATATTGTGTAGGTGAAACAGGAAGAATGGGTTCTCCAGGTAGAAGAGAAATCGGGCATGGTGCTTTAGGCGAAAGAGCCTTAAGACAGGTTATTCCTTCTGAAACAGAATTCCCATATACAATCAGAGTTGTTGCTGAAGTATTAGAATCTAACGGTTCTTCTTCACAGGCTTCTATTTGTGCATCAACTATGGCTTTAATGGCTGCTGGTGTTCCAATTAGTAATCCAGTTGCTGGTGTAGCTATGGGTCTTGTTAAAAAAGGCGAAAATTATACAATCTTAACTGATATCCAGGGTATGGAAGACCATCTAGGTGATATGGACTTCAAGGTTGCAGGTACAAAGAACGGTATCTGTGCATTACAGATGGATATCAAGATTGATGGTATTACTAAAGAAATCTTGCAGGAAGCATTAGCTCAGGCAAAGGTTGCAAGAGGACAGATCATGGACTGCATGATGTCAGCAATTAGTGAACCTAGAGATCACTTAAGCCCATATGCTCCTAAGGTTGCTATGATGAAGATTGAACCTGAACAGATTAAAGATGTAATCGGTAAGGGTGGAGATATGATCAATAAGATTATTGCGGAAAGTGATAATGTTAAGATTGATATTGATGATGAAGGTAACGTTACTATCTATCATTACTCTCAGGAAGCGATTGACCATGCAATGGGTATGATCAAGGATTTAACTAGAAAAGTTGAAGTAGGCGAAATCTTTGATGGTAAGGCTGTAAGAGTTGAAGAAAAGTATGCATTTATTGAATTATTCCCTGGTACAAATGGATTCTTACATGTAAAAGATGTTGCTTGGGATAGAACAAATAAAGTCAGCGATGTAATCAAGCTTGGCGATACAGTAAAGGTTAAAGTGACTCAGATTACTGATAAGGGTGTGAATGTTTCTAGAAAAGCATTATTACCAAAACCAATCGTTAAACATGATGCACCTGCCCAGGAAAAGAAATAATGAAAGTTATTCTTGCAAGTACTTCTCCTAGACGAAAAGAACTGCTTGAAAGAGAAGGCATTGATTTTATTATCGATGCCTCTTCTATTACTGAATATCTTGATTCTTCTCTAGAAATAGAAGAAAGACTTAAGAAACTCGCATATGATAAAGGTATTTCTATTCATGAGAAATATCCTAATGATGTTGTAATCAGTGCGGATACAACAATCTATCATAATGGAAAGATTATTGGTAAAGCTCACAGTGCTCATGAAGCAAGAGAAATTCTTAAATCATTAAGTAATGATACACATAGTGTGTTTACATCAGTGGCTGTGTTCTATAAAGATCAGGTTTGTACATTTGTAGATGAAACAAAGGTAACCTTTAAGGATATCAGTGATATGATTGATGATTATCTTTCTATTGATGAATGGAAGGGTAAAGCTGGCGCTTATGCGATTCAGGGTGTTGCAGGAAAATTCATTGAAGAAGTGCAGGGAGATATTGATAACGTCATTGGGCTCCCAGTAAAGCATGTAATAGAAGTCATTGAAACTTTGACTAAGAAGCCATTATAGGCTTCTTTTTTAGTACCTATATGTAAGCGCTTCATATTTATATTGAAAACGCTATCAGTTTAATTTATAATAGAGAGTGGGATTTACATAAGGAGGAAATATCATGAATTCAAAAGTTAAAAAAATTGCGCTATTATCTGGCGGAGGAGATTGTCCAGGCTTAAATGCGGTAATCAGAACAATCACTAAGATTGCGATTGAAAAATATAATTGGGAAGTCATTGGCTTTGTATATGGTTATCGTGGATTGTATAATAATAATTATGTAGAATTAACTGTAGACAAGGTAGAGGATATATATAAGGAAGGCGGAACTATTCTTTATAGTTCTAATAAGGATAACCTATTCGATTATCTTGTAGATGATGGAAATGGTGGAAAAGTAAGAAAAGACGTCAGTGATGTAGGCGTTGAAAATCTTAAGAAAGATGGTGTTGATGTATTAGTAGTGTTAGGTGGCGATGGTACATTAACAAGTGCTAGAGATTTCAGTAGAAAAGGTGTCAATGTCATTGGTGTACCAAAGACTATGGATAATGATTTAACTTCTACAGATTTAACATATGGTTTCATCAGTGCGATGAGTGTTGGTACTGAATTCATAGATCGTCTTCAGACAACTGCAAAATCACATCATCGTGTTATCTGCTGTGAATTAATGGGAAGAGAAGCAGGATGGATTTCATTATATGCAGGTCTTGCGGGTAATGCAGGTGTTGTATTGATTCCTGAAATTCCATTTACTATTGAAAACATTGCGAAAGCAGTTAAGAAACGTGATGAAGCAGGTCTTCCATATACTGTTATTGCGGTAGCTGAAGGAGCTAAGTATGCAGATGGTACAAAATCAATTGGTAAGATTGTAGAAGATTCACCAGACCCAATTCGTTATTCTGGACTTGCTGCAAAGGTGGCTGATGATCTAGAAAAGGTGATTCCTAATCATGAAGTACGTTCTGTTAACCCAGGTCATATTATCCGTGGTGGTGATATTGATGCTTATGACAGAATCTTATCTATTAGATTTGGCAATAAGGCATGTTCTATGATTGATGAAGGATTATTTGGAAATGTTGTATCATTAAAGGGTGGCAACATGGAGTATACTTCACTTGAAGAAGTTATCGGTGATGCGAAGTTTGGTAAACAGAAGCTTGTTGATCCTAATGGAGATCTTGTTCAGGCTGCTAAGGCTATGGGCGTATCATTTGGTGATGAATAATAAGACAAGAACCTTACATTTTGTAAGGTTTTTTAATTATGTTGACAGATAGTCTAATTTTGATAAAATGGAAACTCAAGGAGGCAAAAATGATAGAAGAACTTATTGAAGAAGGCCAGTATCAAGTCGCATTAAGTCGTTTGACAGATATGGATGACGAGATGACTAGATATTATCGTCTTGTATGCTTGAATGCATTAGAAGATTATCAAAGATGTATGCAGGAAGGGGCCGTTGCAAAAATGCAGGCCAATAACACTTATTATGAAGTGACTGCTTTATATTTAAATGCTTTAAAAGAACTTGAAGAATATGAACAGGCAATTAATATTCTTGTTGAAGAATTATCCATGCCTTATATCCCTCAGCAGTATGAAAACTTATTCAATGCAGTTTATGATGAAATTATTCTTATGAAGCAGGAAAAGAATTACCAGCTAGAAAACAAGAGTACCATTATGTCTGCACAGGAAATTGGTCGTCTGCTTGATAGAGATGAAGTGAATGATGATTTAATTTATATGGCACTTGATCAATTACAGCAGTTAAATATCCGTATGATCATGCCTGAAGTAGGAAGATTTTTAGAAAATTCTCATAAGTCATCTTTTGCGAAGACACTTATTATGGAAATTCTGATTGATCAGCAGGTGGATGAAGAATTCACTGTAGTGAAAGGTAATGAAACATATTATTTTAATGGCTCTTATAGTCCTTTAGTATTAGAAAGAGAATGTTACACATTGATTGGTAAATCTCTTTCAAGAGTATTAGAAGATGATAATCCTACGCTTCTCTCACAATGTCTCGATTATTTGGAATATTATCTTTATACTCTCTATCCTAAAGATATTATGCCAGAAGACTGTGACCTAGTTGCAGCAACTATACATTATTATGTTGCGACTTTACAGAATATGCCAGTCGATCCATCTGATATCGAAATTGATTACAATTGCGATTTATCAGACGTAGAAAAAGAAATATTAGCACTCAAACAATTAGAGTGTTAAATTGTTGCATTGCTTGAATCTTTCATGTATAATAGCAATTGCAAATAGTAAAGGAGATTAAGAAATGAATACAGAAGTTAAAAAACTTGAGAAATCAATGGTTGAAATCAAAGCCGTTTTCGATACAGAAGAATGGGCAGCTGCTCAGGAAAAGGCTTTAAATAAGTTAGCTGGTTCAGTTAAGTTAGATGGTTTCAGAAAGGGACATGCTCCAAAGAATTTAATCAAAGCTAAGATTGGTGCTAAGGCATTAAGAGAACAGGCTGTTGAAGAAATCTTAAGCGAAAACTATGCGAAGATCTTCGTTGACAACAATGTGACTCCAGTTGCTCAGCCAACTGCAAACATTGTTAAGTCTACTGAAACTGAATTAGAAGTAACTTTCACTTGTCCAGTTAAACCTGAATTCGAATTAGGTGAATACAAAGGATTAGAAGTTAAGAAGACTCAGGTAAGAGTAACTAAGAAAGATGTTGAAGAAAGATTAAATGACTACCAGAAGCAGTTCGCTGAATTAGTAGTTAAAGAAGAAGGAACAGTTGAAGAAGGCGATACAGCTGTTATCGATTATGAAGGTTTCAAAGATGGTGTTGCTTTTGAAGGCGGAAAAGCAGAAAACTATTCACTTGAAATCGGTTCTCACTCATTCATCCCTGGATTTGAAGAAGGTCTAGTTGGTATGACTGCTGGTGAAGAAAAAGAAATCAACTTAACTTTCCCTGAAGAATATCATGCAGCTGATTTAGCAGGTGCTGAAGTAGTATTCAAGGTTAAAGTTCATGAAATCAAAGCAAAGGTTTTACCTGAAATTGATGATGAATTAGCAAAAGATGTTAACATCGAAGGTGTTGAAACATTAGAACAGTTACAGGAAAAGATTAAAGATCAGATCAGAACTATGAAGAAGGCTGAAGCTGAAAACAAGTTCAATGAAGAAGTAATTAAGGCTGTTGTTGCTAATAATACAATCGATGTACCAGATGCAATGGTTGATAGCGAAGTAATGAACATCATTAACGAAATCAACCAGAACTTATCTCAGCAGGGATTAAACATTGAATTATACACTCAGATGACTGGTAAGACAATGGATGATATCAAGGCTGATGTTAGGGATCAGGCTGAAGAAAGAGTTAAGTTAAACTTAATCCTTGATCAGATCGTTAAGGCAGAAAACATTGAAGTGACTGATGCAGAAATGGAAGATGAAATGAAAGAAATCGCTACATACTACAACATGCCACTTGAAGAAGTTAAGAAGGTTCTTGGTGGTCAGGAATATGTAGTAAAGGGTGATTTAACTCACAGAAAGGCTCTTCAGTTAATTAAAGATAATGTGAAATAAGACGCCTACGCGTCTTATTTTTTCTAAGAAAGGAGAAATAGGTTATGGAAAATTTAAATGTAACAGTTGATCTTCCTGTTATTTGTACGCGCGGTATGCTTGTATTTCCAGGACATGAATTGTCTTTAGATGTAGGACGTACATTTTCCTTAAATGCAATGGATTTGTCTGTAAGTCAGCATGATTCTAATATTGTATTAGTATCACAGATCCATCCTTTAGAAGAAGAAATCAATTTTGATATGGTTTACCACCATGCCACACTTTGTAAGATTACAAAGCGTATTAAAAAAGATAATCATGGTACTATCAAACTTACAGTAGTAGGTGAAAAGCGTGTTGAATTAGAATCACTTTATACTGAAGGTGAATGCTATTATGCAAAGGTACGCTATTTAGAAGATATCCATGGTGATCAAAATGAAGAAATTGCTTTAGTACGTAGAATTACTGAACAGATGCAGTCAATGAATGGAGCAAGTCAGCTTTTACCTAGAGAATTGATTGCAAATATTACTCAGGGCTTATCAGCAAGTGAACTTGCTGATACTATCGGTCATTATATTAACTCTGAACTTGTTGAAAGAGAAAAGATTCTTGCTGAGCCTGATGTTAATAAACGTCTTTTATTAGTTCTTGCATCTATGCAGAAAGAAAAGGCAATTAATGAAATTGAAAATTCTATCAATAATCGTGTCAAGAAGAGTATTGATGAAAACCAGAAAGAATTCTATTTAAGAGAAAAGCTTAAAGCGATTAAAGAAGAATTAGGTGATACACCTAATGGTGAGGATGAAGTTGAGAGATTCCGCTCTATGATCAAAGATAATCCTTATCCACAGAATGTTAAAGATAAGTTGACTGAAGAGTTAGCACGTTATGAAATGATGCCTTCTACTTCACCAGAAGCCAATGTCGTTCGTACTTATCTTGATTGGATGACTAAGCTTCCTTGGTTTGAAATGACTGAAGATAATCAGGATATAACTAAGGTAGAACAAATTCTTGATGAAGACCATTTTGGTTTAAAGAAACCTAAAGAAAGAATTGTAGAACAGCTTGCTGTAAAACAGATGACTCAGTCTTTAAAGGCACCTATCATCTGTTTAGTGGGTCCACCAGGTGTTGGTAAGACTTCTATTTCTAAATCTATTGCACATGCATTAGATCGTAAGTTTGTGAAGATTTCTTTAGGTGGTGTCACTGATGAATCAGAAATTAGAGGACATCGTAGAACTTATTTAGGTTCAATGCCAGGTAGAATTATTCAGGGTATGAAAAAAGCAGGTGTTATGAACCCTGTCTTCTTACTTGATGAAATTGATAAGATGGCAAGTGATTATAAGGGTGATCCTACAAGTGCGATGCTTGAAGTATTAGACCCTGAGCAGAATTCTATGTTCTCAGATAACTACATTGAAGAACCATATGATTTATCACAGGTCTTATTTATTGCGACTGCAAATGATTTAGGAGGAATTCCTGGACCACTACGTGATAGATTAGAAATCATTGAATTATCTTCATATACTGAACAAGAAAAACAGATGATTGCGAAAGATCATTTGATAAAGAAAGAACTTAAGAATCATGGTTTAACTGATGAACAGTTAACTATTACTGATGAAGCTATTATGTATATGATTAGACACTATACACGTGAAGCGGGTGTCCGTCAGCTAGAAAGACTTATTGCGGCAATCTGTAGAAAAGCAGTATTAAAGATTCTTAAAAAGACAACTGATCATGTTGTTGTAGAAGTTGGAGATTTAGAAGAATTATTAGGTAAAGCACCATTTGATCATACAAAGAAACAGCCAAAGCCTCAGGTAGGTGTTGTAACTGGTTTAGCATGGACTCAGTTTGGTGGCGATATTCTTCCAATTGAAGTGAACCACTTTAAAGGCAGCGGTAAATTTATCGTGACTGGTCAGCTTGGTGATGTCATGAAGGAATCTGCATCAATTGCTTTAGACTATTTGAAGGCTCATGCTGATAAGTATAGCTTGAAGGATATTGATTTTGATAAGCAGGATATTCATATTCATGTACCTGAAGGTGCAGTGAAGAAGGATGGACCAAGTGCTGGTGTCACTTTAACAACTGCTATTTATTCATCCTTTACACAAAAACCTGTACGTGATGATGTCGCTATGACAGGTGAAGTGACATTAACTGGTAATGTATTACCAATTGGTGGCTTAAAAGAAAAATCAATTTCAGCACATCGTTCTGGCATTCATACAATCATTATTCCTAAGGATAATGCCAAGGATATTGATGATATTCCAGAATCAGTAAGAAAAGATTTAACTATCATCACAGCAGATCATATTGATACTGTTTTAGAAAATGCGTTGGTAAAGTAGTATGTATACGATTAAAAAAGCCGAATTCATGTTATGTGCAGCCTGGCCAAGTCAATGGCCAGATGAATCATTACCTGAAGTAGTCATGGCTGGACGTTCAAATGTAGGGAAGTCAAGTTTTATTAATACAGTAACCAATGTACAGGGGCTTGCGAAAGTGAGTTCGACTCCTGGTAAGACGCGTACTCTTAATTTCTTCAATATTAATGATGAATTAAGACTTGTAGATGTGCCAGGATATGGCTATGCGAAAGTGCCAAAGAAGATGTTAGAGCAGTTCTCAGAAATGATTGACAATTACTTACGTAATAGAAAGAATCTTAGAGCGATGATTCTAATTGTAGATTATCGTCATAAACCAAAAGATGATGATGTAACAATGTATGACTATGCGAAACATTTTGGTATTCCAGTTATTGTTGTCGCAACGAAAGAAGATAAGCTTAAACGTAATGAACTTGTTAAGAATGAGAAGCTTATTAAAGAAACATTGGATTTTGATCCGAATGACCACTTTGTACGTTTTTCTAGTTTAAAGAAAAAAGGCGTCAGAGAAGTCTGGGATTGTATCTTAGAACTATGCGAAGAGAGATGATAAATCTCTCTTTTTTCTTTCTTCACAAATGTCTTGTTTTAGTATATAATGTGTCGCAAGAAGGGAGTTTTTTGATGATTAAGATTTTATTATGCTGTGCATCAGGGATGAGTACAAGCCTGCTTGTAGAAAAGATGAAAAGAGCAGCAACTAAACAGAATGTAGAAGCCAAAATTTGGGCAGTGAATGCTGAAAATACAGATTTAAAAGATGTAGAGGCTGATATTATATTTCTAGGCCCACAGGTTCGCTATGCAAAGGATGAAATTCAAGAAACTGTTGGCTCTATTCCAGTTTATATGATTGGTATGAAGGACTACGGTATGATGAATGGTGACTCAGTACTAGAACAGGCTTTAGAATATCTAGGTAAATAAGTTCATTGACTTTGGACTATGCCTTTGGTAGAATAATAGCAAGCGTTGAAGAGGAGGAGTACAGTTATTCTTCTTAAAGAGACCTCTTGGGTGGTGTGAAAGAGGAGAGTGAAGACTGGAAGGTAGCCTTGGAGCATATTTGGTGAATAAAGTAGCCAGATACGTAATACTGCGTTAAAGTAAAGAGACATACAGAGTATGTGAAATAAGGTGGTACCACGATACAGTCGTCCTTATGCACATGCTCTTTTTTATTTTCAAGGAGGAACTATGAAATACAGAACACCGATATTAGTGGCTTTTGCTCTATTTGTAATCACATTAGCTTATTTCTATTATAAAAAGAGAAAATCCATTAAAGACAAACAGATGGAAGAAGCATTACGTTTTGCAGATTTTAAAGAAGAAAACAAGCATTTTACATCAGAAAAGTTTGATGCCTGCAGTGATCAAGATTTAGTGAATCTAATTGTTGCGCGTATTGGAGATTTAGAAGATGAAGATGAAAACTTCCTAGATAAGTTAAATATGGAAGAAAAAACTGTCTATGGTATCAGTCAGTTAAATGAATGTGTAAGTACTACTAAAACTATTCGCTCTTTTTTTGAAACACCTGCCTATTCAGTATATGCGGATGAATTAGAAACTTATTTCAATAATGTCCGTGAACCACAGATTGCTGAATTAGTAAAGAGTGCAAAGAGATTAAATGAAATCATGGAAAACGGTGAAGAAGACGAAGATATGGGTGATTATTCTTCTTATAATTTCTCAGACTTCACACATGAATATATCACTATGATTGCAGGTACGGATTTCATGCCTAAACTAACTAAATATATTAGAGAACATAAAGAATCATTTATCGAGGGGGACGAACAGAATGAAGAAAGAGTTACCGACTAAATATGACCATTTAGCTGTAGAAAAAGGTAAATATCAGCAGTGGTTAGACAAGGAATATTTTAAGGCTGGTGATTTAACAAAGAAGCCTTATAGTATTGTTATTCCACCGCCAAATGTAACTGGTAAATTACATTTAGGTCATGCTTGGGATACAACTATGCAGGACATGATTATCCGTTATAAGAGAATGCAGGGGTATGATGCATTATGGTTGCCAGGTATGGACCATGCTGGACTTGCAACTCAGGCTAAGGTAGAAGCAAGACTTAGAGAACAGGGTATTTCTCGTTATGATCTAGGAAGAGAAAAACTTGTTGATAAGATCTGGGAATGGAAAGAAGAATATGCAGAAATTATTCGTGCACAGTGGGCTAAATTGGGATTATCACTTGATTATTCTAAGGAAAGATTTACTTTTGATGAAGGTTTATCAGATGCTGTTAAAGAAGTATTTGTTAGATTGTATGAAAAGGGCTTAATCTACCAGGGTGAAAAGATCATCAACTGGGACCCAGTACAAAGAACTGCTTTATCAAATATCGAAGTATATCACGAAGATATTGAAGGTCATATGTATTACTTCAATTATCATATCGTTGGTTCTGATGATATTTTAGTGATTGCCACTACACGTCCAGAAACAATGTTTGCTGATCAGGCAATCTTTGTTCATCCTGATGATGAAAGATATAAGAAATATGTTGGAATGAAGGCTATTAACCCAGCCAACGGTGATGAGTTACCAATCATGGCTGATAGCTATATTGATCTTGATTTTGGTACAGCCGTTATGAAATGTACACCAGCTCATGACCCAAATGACTTCCAGCTTGCTAAGAAGTATAATCTTCCAATGCCTAAGTGTATGAATGAAGATGGTACTATGAATGATTTAGCTGGCAAATATAAAGGTATGGACCGTTTTGAATGCCGTGAAGCTTTATTAAAGGATTTTGAAGCAGCAGGTGTTGTTGATCATATTGAAACTATTGTCCATTCAGTAGGTCACTCAGAACGTTCTCATGCGATTGTAGAACCTTATTTATCTAAGCAGTGGTTTGTCAAGATGAAGCCATTAGCTGAAAATGCATTAAAGAATCAGGAAACTGATGATAGAGTAGATTTCGTTCCAGAAAGATTTGAAAAGACATTCTCTAACTGGATGAACAACATTGAAGACTGGTGTATTTCACGTCAGGTATGGTGGGGACATCGTATTCCTGCATGGTACAACAATGAAACAGGTGAATTATATGTAGGAAGAGAAGCTCCTGAAGATATTGAAAACTGGACTCAGGATGAAGATGTTCTTGATACATGGTTCTCAAGTGCTTTATGGCCATTCTCAACTATGGGCTGGCCTAATACAGAAGATCCTATGTTTAAGAGATACTTCCCAACTGATACATTAGTAACAGGTTATGACATTATCTTCTTCTGGGTAAGTCGTATGATGTTCCAGTCTATTGAATTTACTGGTAGAAGACCTTTCAAGAATGTTTTAATTCATGGTTTAATTAGAGATGAACAGGGTCGTAAGATGTCTAAGTCTTTAGGTAATGGTGTTGACCCAATGGATGTTATTGATGAATATGGAGCTGACTCATTAAGATGGTTCTTATTAAATAACTCTTCACCAGGAGCTGATATGCGTTATGTACCAGCTAAATTAAAATCTACTTGGAACTTCATTAATAAGATCTGGAACAGTGCACGTTATGTATTAATGAACATTGATGAAGATCAGCAGTTAGAAGAATTAGATTATGCAACACTTAACTTAGCAGATAAGTGGATCTTAAATAGATTAAATGAAGTAATCAGAAGCGTTGATGAAAACATGGATAAATTCGAATTCATTAATGTTGGAACTGAATTATATCGTTTTATCTGGGATGATTTCTGTTCATGGTATATCGAATTATCTAAACTTCATTTAACTGGCGATGATGAAGTTGCTAAGAAATCTGCATTAAATACATTAGTATATGTATTAAATACTATTGTTAGATTATTACACCCAATCATGCCATTCGTAACTGAAGAAATCTATCAGGCTATCCCACATAACGAAGAATCTATCGTTATTTCTAAGTGGCCAGAAGTAAATCCAGAATACGATAATGATACAATCAATGATCAGTTTGCTTACCTAATTGATATTATCAAGGGCGTAAGAGAAATCAGACATACTTATGTAATCAAGAATAGCATTGAAGTCGATTATACTATTACTACTAAGCAGGATGATCTTGAAGCATTATTAAAGGAAATTGCACCTTATGTCAGTAAATTAGTCAATGCAACTTGTGTTGGCTATAATGTACCAGCAAGCAAGAATAATGCGACTGAAGTTATCAAGGGTGGTAATACACTTAATATTGACTTAGGTCAGTATATTGATATGGAAGCTGAAAAAGCAAAGGTTGAAAAGGAAATCAAGAAGCTTGAAGGTGAAATCAAGCGTGGTGAAGGTATGTTATCTAACCCTAATTTCACATCTAAAGCACCTGCTGCAAAAGTTGAAGCAGAAAAAGCAAAACTTGAAGATTATCGTTCTAAATATGCTGCAGCAAAAGAAAAACTTGCAAAAATGAATTAATTCAAATCCCCATTTATTTGGGGATTTTTTTAGTAATTAGACATTTTTTTGAGTATAGATAAAGTAGAGGGGGCAGAAAGGAGCAAATATGTACGAATTATCTAGAGAAAGACAAGAGCAGATCACTGGTGGAAGTGCATTGACTTATATAGTATATGCACTTTTAGGTATTGCAGGAGTTAAGTTATTGAGAGCATCACGTGGATATCTTAGATTTGGTCGTATAATAATGATGAAATAGAAAAAATGTTGAGTAAATAGATAATATATGGCGTATAGATATAGTGAGGGAGCAGAAAGGAGTAAATATGTACGAGTTATCCGTAGAAAGACAGGAGCAGATCAGTGGTGGAAGTGCGTTGACTTATATAGTGTATGCACTTTTAGGTATTGCAGGATTAAGATTACTTAGATCAGCTAAAGGTCGTCTCAGATTAGGTCGTCTTATTACATTAGAATGGGGAAATTAGGAAGAGAAGGGTGCGAAATGCACCCTTATTTGTAAGGAAGGTGAAATATGTTGAATACGAGTGAAGTTAGTTCAATACAGTCTTACAATAATGAGTTAAAGGTGAGACTGAATCTAAATAAGTTTGAATTTGTAGTTAATGGGGCAAGCACGCAAAGAACTGATAAAATAGAAAGAATCAAGCATTTAGAAAGACGTTTGTATAAAGAAAAAATCAGTCTTTTAAGAAAACAAGATAATTCAAATAACAGTAAAAAGAATCAGGAAAGGATACAAAAAATACTTAATAGGATTGATAATATCTACTCTGATTATATTAATAAGTGTATTAGTGAAATAGTGAAAAGCTGTCCAACTTGTGTTGTGGTAGAGGAATTGAAGATATCTAATAATACAACTGTATCTAGAAAGAATGTTGAATTCAAAAAGAAACTAAAAAGAAAATGTAGAATCTATGGAATTATGCTGAGATTACAGAGAAGAAATTTAAATTAATAGCTTATATGATATATTAATCGGTTGAATGCTTTGTATTTACTAATCCAAAAGGAATAATCAATTATTTAGGGAGGGAAATATTTGTGATCAAGGGACTTGAACAGTCTTCTCAACCTAGAGAAAAAGCACTCTTGAATGGTATTGAATCTTTAACAGATGAAGAGCTTCTTGCGTTATTATTAAGAACTGGCAGCAAAGAACAGTCGGTTTTAGATTTATCCTATGCAATACTAAGAGAAATACATGGAATGAATGGATTTCACACTATTACGTTTTCTAAATTATTATCTTTTAAAGGAATTAATAAAGCCAAGGCCATAGGAATTATGGCAGCATTAGAATTCTCTAAGAGAATTAATATTCATACAAATATAAATGAAGTGTATGATAATCCAGCGAAAGTCTATTATCATTTAGAAACGAAGATGTCTTGTTTATCACAGGAACATTTTCTCATTATGATTTTAGATAATCATAATCGTTTAATTGCTGAAAAAACATTATTTATAGGTAGTGTTAATATGTCCATAGTATCAGCAAGAGAAATATTTAGAGAAGCCCTCGCTTTTAATGGTGTCAGTATCATCTGTGTTCATAATCATCCTTCAGGTGATGCGCATCCATCAAGTGAGGATATTAGTATGACACAGAAGCTGGTAGATTTAGGAAAGATGATGAATGTGGATATTATAGATCATATTATTATTGGTAGAAAGCAATATTATAGCTTTAAGGCAGAGAAGGTCTATTCTTCAATCTTATAACTGTTTTTCCTTATGATTGCATTTTTCAAAAAGAGATATTATAATGTATTCACCGAGGTGATGTCATTGTATAAAAAGAAGAAAAACAAGCATACAAGAAGGATGATCATCATTACTATAGTATTGATTATTACATCTGTTTATGCTCTTGTTTCAGGTATTACTGAATTACCGTTTTCAAGTGTATTTCAGGATACAGTTGCGAATGCTGAATATTATATTGTTAAGGCACCAATAAAGTATGTAAAGAATGTCTTTACTGAGTATCATGATCTAAAGCTTGTTTATCGTGAAAATAAGAAATTAAAGCGTTCTCTTGACAATTATGCAAGTGAGCTTGCAATGAATGAAGTATTATCAAATGAATTGTCAGAAATGAAGAAAATCACAAATATTGAATCTTTACCTACTGACTATAAAGTGAAATATACAACAATTATTGAAAGAGATGCTGAATCATGGAGTAACCAGGTGAAGATTGACATGGGAAGTAATTCTCAGATCAAAAAAGGAATGGCTGTGATTACTTCTAAAGGAATGATTGGGACAGTTACTAAAGTAGGTACTATCTCTTCTACTGTGACATTGCTTTGTTCAGAAAATAACAGTATTCAGCTTCCTGTAATGATTGTGGATGGTGATAATACATATTATGGTTTATTAAATAGCTATAATGTAAAATCTGGAACTTATAAAGTTTCTTTATTATCTACAGTGGATAAGATTCAAAAGGGATTAAATGTAACTACTAGTGGATTAGGAGGAAAAGGAAAGTCTCCTAGAGGTATCTTAGTAGGCAAAGTGGTAGGATTTAATGCTGGCAATGATGCGAGTGGTAAATATATTACTGTAAAGCCATCTGTAAACTATGATAAATTAAACTATGTAGCAGTTGTGCAGAGGGTTAATTAATATGAAGAGTAATCAGATCATCAAGAATTTCCTGATTATGTTTGTATGTTATTTGATTGATAGTGTGATTAATTTCTTTATTCCAACTAATATCAATCGTTCTGGTCTTACATTTGTTCCCTGTATTGGGCTGTTGATGTTTTCATTATTAACTGTTACAATTCATGATAAATCTGAAAGATTTTTCTTTGGTGCTGCATGCGGTCTTTATTATAGTGTATGTTATTCAGATTCATTAATGGTCTATATTCTCATTTATTGTGCTATTACTTTTGTAAGAACATATATTTATAGAAATGACAACATTACATGCCTTGAATCAGTAGTGTATGCAGGTCTTATCATTACGTTTAAGGAATTTGTAGTATATTGGCTGATGCTTATTTCACGTTCTACTTATATTGGTATCATTCAGTTTACAACAATGAGATTTATTCCCACATTAGTTATGAATATTATTTTTGCGCCAATAGTATACCTTGTGAACCAGATGTTAATTTACAGAATTTGTTTATATTCACCACTATTACATACAAAAAGAAGAGGGGGGATTAGACAATGATTAAGCTGTATTCTCATAACCAAAAAGCATATAACTTAGCAGTTACTATGCTTGAAGATACTAAAAAAGCAGCCATTGTTCACCCAACAGGTACAGGTAAATCATTCATCGCATTTAAACTATGCGAAGATCATCCTGACCAGACAATCTGTTGGTTATCTCCTTCTGAATATATTTTCTCTACCCAGCTAGAGAATTTATATCAAGCAACTAATGGTTTCAAACCTAATAATATTGTCTTCTTTACTTATGCCAAGCTCATGGGTATGAGTAAAGAAGAGATACAAGCAATACATCCTGACTATATTGTTCTTGATGAATATCATCGTGCTGGAGCTACATATTGGCAAAAGGGTGTAGAACAACTTCTATTTACTTATTCAGATATTCCTGTCTTAGGTTTATCAGCTACAAATATCCGTTATCTAGATAACCAAAGAGATATGGCACAGGAGCTTTTTTATGGAAATATAGCTTCTCAAATGAGTTTAGGTGAAGCAATAGTACGTGGAATATTGAATCCACCTAAATATGTATTATCAATGTATTACTATCAGAATACATTAGAAAAGTATGAAAGAAGAGTAAAGAAAACAAAAAGTAAAGTAGCTAGAGACAATGCTGAAAAATGCTTAGATGAGTTAAGAAGAACATTAGAAAAAGCTGAAGGATTAGATGTCATATTCAAAAAACACATGACTGATTCACATGGTAAATACATAGTGTTCTGTTCCAATAAAGAACATATGGATCAGATGATGAAACATACAGAATGGTTTTCTAAGGTAGATAAAGAACCGCATATGTATTCTGTATATTCTAGTGATCCAGGAGCAGATAAAGCATTTAAGGACTTCAAAGCAGATAATGATAATAATCATCTACGACTTCTTTATTGTATAGATGCATTAAATGAAGGCATCCATGTTGATGATATAAGTGGAGTCATTCTATTAAGACCAACAGTCTCACCAATCGTATATAAACAGCAGATTGGTAGAGCACTGTCTGCAAGCAAGAAAACAAATGCAGTCATCTTTGATATCGTACTAAACATTGAAAACATCTATAGCATTGATTCTATTAAAGAGGAAATGCAAGTAGCTACTTCCTATTATCGTTCTCTAGGAGAAGCAGATCAAATTATCTATGAAAAATTTAAGGTTATTGATGAAGTAAGAAACTGTAGAGAACTATTTGAAAAACTCAATGATGCATTAACTGCAACATGGGATATGTATTATGCAAGTGCTAAACAGTACTACCAAGAGAATGGAAACTTAGAAGTGCCTGCAAGATACATTACTGAAGAAGGTTATGCATTAGGTAGTTGGCTTAATAATCAGAAAGCTATTCGTAAAGGTACTATAGTTGGAAAACTAACTGAAGATCAAATACAAAAGTTAGATTCTATAGGAATGATTTGGGATTCATTAGATTATTTTTGGGAACAGAATTTCAGATTAGCTAAAGAATATTATTTAGCGCATGGAAATCTAGATGTTCCTACTAACTTTAAATCAAAAGATGGGAAGCATCTTGGAAATTGGATATTAAGACAAAGGCAGCTTTATAAAAGTAATTCTTTAACTGATGAACAAATCAAAAAATTAGATTCAATTGGTATGGACTGGATGGATAGAGTAGATCGTGTCTGGGAAAACGGATTTATTGAAGCTAAGAACTATTCAGAAGAATATGGAAACTTAAGTGTTCCTAAGAACTATAGAACTAAAACAGATTTTCCCTTAGGTATATGGATTCAAAGACAAAGAAGTCTTTATAAGAATAATAAGATTTCTGAAGATCGTATTAAGCGACTTACAGATGTAGGTATGAATTGGAATCCAGATAATTGGGAATCTCGTTTTAAATTAGTTAAACAATATTATGAAGAACATGGAACTATCAATATATCTCAAAAAGAAGTTGTCCAAGGTGTATGGCTTGGTAAGTGGATTGTTTCACAGAAGAAAGCTATGCAAGAAGGAAAACTTACTCATGGGCAGAAAGAGATGTTGAAAACACTGCCTATGGAAGAAGTTGGAAGAAAAGACAATCGCTGGTGGTCCATGTATGAAGAAGCTAAGAAGTACTATCTTAAGTTTGGAAATCTCAATATTCCAATGGGCTATCTTACTTCTAGTGGAAAGAAGCTCTCTGACTGGATCATTCGTCAAAGAAGAAACTATAAGCTAGGTAAGATGCCATCAGAACATAAAGAGAAACTGGATGAAATAGGTTTTATCTGGGATTTGAGTAACCCATGGAATAAAGATGCTCAAAGTAACATGAGAATAATGTACTAAGGAGTGTGATGAAATGGGAAATAAATTACTAATTGTAGCCTCAAAGAGATATGGAGACTATGTAAAAGAGATTGCAGAGTCTATGGAATGCTTTGAGAAGATTTCTTTTGTAGATAACGATAGACAAGATGCAATAGGAAGATTAGATGAATTACCAAGCTTCTATCCTGAATACAACTGTGCAATAGCTGCTTGTGATGATGGAGAAGAAAGATTGATGTGGAATAAGAGACTAGAAGAACTATTCAACATTCCAGTCTTATTCCATAAGGATTCTACTATCTCTCCATCATCAAGCTTATTGCCTGGTTCCATTGTAGAACCACGTGCAGTTATAGGCTGTCAAACAACTATAGGTTCATCAGTAGTAGTTGGTGCAGGAACTGTAACAGAACCCAACTGCTTCATAGGTGAAGGTAGCACATTAAGATCAGGAACTATTGTGAAGTCAACAAGCATTGTCGATAAAAATACAGTTACTAATCAGGGAACAGTGCTGTATTTAGAAGATAAGAAGGGAGAATAAATCATGTTTAATGAGAAGAATAAATTTGAAAAGTTTGAATCAAAAGTATGGTTAAGCAGTCCTACTATGCATGGACCAGAAATTGAATATGTTAAGGAAGCATATGAAACAAACTGGATGTCTACTGTAGGTAAGAATATTAATGAAGTAGAAAGAATGGTTTGTGAGTATATGGGTTGTAAACATGCAGTTGCTTTATCATGTGGTACTGCATCTTTACACTTGTCTATGAAACTAGCTGGTCTAGCTGCATATGGTATGCCTAAGGTAGGACATGGTGCATTAGAAGGTAAGAAAGTATTCTGTTCTGATATGACTTTTGATGCAACGGTAAATCCTATTGTATATGAAGGTGGAGAACCAGTATTCATTGATACTGAATATGATACTTGGAATATGGATCCAGTAGCTTTAGAAAAAGCTTTTGAATTATATCCAGATACTAAGGTAGTAGTAATAGCACATCTATATGGTACACCAGGTAAGATTGATGAATTAAATGAAATCATTAATAGACATAATGCAATCTTAGTAGAAGATGCAGCAGAATCTATGGGTGCTACATATAAAGGTGTAGAAACAGGTACATTTGGTAAGTTTAATACTATCTCATTTAATGGTAATAAGATCATTACAGGTAGTGCTGGTGGATGTTTCTTAACAGATGATGAAGAAGCAGCTAATAAAGTACGTAAATGGTCTACACAGGCTAGAGAGAATGCAGCTTGGTATCAGCACGAAGAACTAGGATATAACTATCGTATGAGTAATGTAGTAGCTGGTGTAGTAAGAGGACAGTTACCATATCTAGATGAACATATTGCACAGAAGAAAGCAATCTATGAAAGATATAAAGAAGGTTTTAAAGGATTACCTGTATCTATGAATCCTGTAGATCTAAAAAATAGTGAACCTAACTACTGGTTATCATGTTTAATCATTGATGAAGAAGCAATGTGTAAACAGGTAAGAGGAGAACAGGATGTATGTTATGTAAAGGAACATGGAAAGACTTGTCCTACTGAAATACTAGAAGCTATCGCTTCTATTAATGCAGAAGGACGACCTATATGGAAGCCTATGCATATGCAGCCTATCTATCGTTTGAATCCATTTGTAGGAAGAGATGGTAATGGTAGAGCTAGATCTAATGCCTATATAGAAGGTAGTGTAGCTGATATTGGTATGGATATCTTTAATAGAGGTTTATGTCTACCTAGTGATAACAAGATGACTCCTGATGAGCAGGATAGAATTATTGAAGTGATTAGAAGTTGTTTTGAGTAGGGAGTTATATAAATGTTTAAGGGAAAAAATGGAATATATAACAGATTTTTTAAGAGATTGTTAGATATTATTTGTGCTCTACTCGCAATTATAGTTTTTTGGTGGTTATTTCTAATTATTGCTATTCTAGTGCGTGTGAAGCTAGGTAGTCCGATTATTTTTAAACAAGCTAGACCAGGGAAAATCAATCCTAAAACAGGAAAGGAAAAAACATTCTATCTTTATAAATTTCGATCAATGACGGATGAAAAAGATGAAGATGGTAATCTTCTTTCGGATGATAAAAGACTTACTAAATTCGGAAGAATTCTTAGATCTACATCTATGGATGAACTCCCTGAAGTAATAAATATTTTAAAAGGTGATATGTCAATCATTGGACCAAGACCTCTTTTAGTTGAATATCTTCCTTATTATAGTGAAAGAGAACATCATAGACATGATGTTAGACCAGGACTATCTGGGTGGGCACAGATAAATGGTCGAAATGCAATAGATAGTTGGGAACAACGTTTTGAGTACGATTTAGAATATGTTAATAATGTTTCTTTTTCGTTTGATGTAAAAGTAATTTTTATGACTGTTGGGAAAGTGTTAAAGCGCTCTGATATACAGGTTGGGAGTCAAATTAAAGTTGGACGTTTAGATGATGCGAGAGGAAGAAATACAAAATGTTAGTTCATATTAGAAAGTTTGAAAGAAATGATATTCCAAATAAGGTTGAATGGATTAATAATCCTCAGAATAACAGATTTCTTCATTATGATATTCCTTTAGAAATAGAAAAAACTCAAAGATGGTTTGACTCTAATATAGGGCGAACAGATCGTTATGATGCTGTAATTGAAGCTGATGGTATTCCTTGCGGAACTATTGGACTCCTATCAATTGATCAGAAAAATAGTAAAGCGGAATATTACATTGCAATGGGGGAGACATCGCTAAAAGGAAAAGGAATATCAACAAAGGCTAGTAAGATTTTATTAGATTATGCTTTTAAAGAACTAGGTTTAAATCGCATTTATCTCTATACAGAAATAGAGAATATACCTGCACAGAGATTGTTTGAAAAGTTAGGATTCATCAAAGAAGGATGCGTACGTAACGATATTATCTCACATGGCAAGTATGCTGATCGTTATATTTATGGTCTTCTCAAAAATGACTATTTAAAGGAAGAATAACTATGTGGAATACACCGATTCAACAAATTGAAAAAAATTTATATGTTAAAAGAGATGATTTAGTACCTTATTCTTTTGGAGGCAATAAAGCGAGAAAAGGTTTTCTCTTTTTTGAAGACATTGATAAGGGTAATTATGACTGTGTTGTTACATATGGCAGTAGTCATTCAAACCATTGTCGTATTATAGCTAATATGGCAGTCGAAAGAGGTATGAAGTGCTACATTATTGGTCCGCAAGAAGTTTCGGATGTCACATATAATAGTCGATTTATGGAAATGTTTGGGGCAGAAATTATTACAGTGCCTGTAGAAAAAGTTCACGATACTATAGAAGAAACATTGCAAATATTAAGAGAACAAAGTTGTAAACCATATTTTATTCCTGGCGGTGGACATGGGAATATTGGTACGCAAGCATATGTTGATTGTTATGAAGAAATAAAAGAATATGAGAAAGAAAATGATGTGTTTTTCGACTATATTTTCTTTGCATCTGGAACAGGAACTACACATGCAGGGTTAGTATGTGGGCAAATAAGAAATGGTGATAATCGAAAAATCATCGGTATAAGTATAGCTAGAAAAAATCCAAGAGGTCGAGATGTAGTGCTTGATAGTATTAGAGAATATATGACCGAAGTTGACGAAAAAGTAATTCAAGATAAAACTATTTTCTTAGATCAATATACTGGCGATGGCTATGGTAAAGATAGTTCTGAGATATCCAATATAATTAAAGAAAATATGGTGAAATATGGTATTCCGATGGATAGTACTTATACAGCTAAAGCATTTCTCGGTATGAAGAAATATTTACACACTAAGAACATTATAAACAAAAATGTTTTATTTATTCACACAGGTGGAACACCTCTTTTCTTTGATGATATAGGGAGAATGTAAAATGAAATTGATAAATAAGTTAAATAAAAAGTTACCACCCTTAGCATGGGTAGCAACTATTAACGGAGAAATAACAGAACTTTTTCATGGAGAACACGTTGATGTTAAAGAAAATTTCTTTGTTGAAGGGGCTTGGAGTGGTGAATTTAACAAAGAATTATTTGCAAATGCTGAATGGTTTTGTGGCACGGGGGGGGTATAGAAAATAAAGAAATTTTATTTTCTACACCTACTCATGTTACATATGGTTTGTATATCTTTAAAAAAGAAAATGTAAATTTCGTTAGTAACAGTCTTTATTTATTAATGGCGTTTACTGGATTAAAAATGGATTCAGAATATGCTGGATATGAAATTGATTTAAATAGTATTAGGAAAGGAGTGGATAAATACACAAAAAAGATACGTGTTTTAGAAAACGGGAAAGTTGTTTATGTGAAAGTGATTTATTATGCCAATTTAAGAGTTGGTATTGATGGCCATTATACCGTAGAAAACAAAGAAATATCTGCTCCTTTTGTAAATTTTAAAGATTATTATCAGAAACTTATGCAAGCAATGATTATGTTAAAAGATAATGGTGCTGATAAAAATAGAAATAAGCAATATGGTGTCGTTTCTACAATTAGTAGAGGATATGATGCGACATGTTGTGCAGTTATAGCTAAGAAAATGGGAGCAACAACTGCTTGTACATTCTCACCAAAAGGGAAGCACAAAGAAGATTGTGGAGATAAGATTGCTAAGAAATTGGGATATGAAAATATCATTATAAGAGATAGTGATATTTATATAAAGAATGAAAATTACTTAGAAGCAGAGGTTGTTTGCACAGGTGAGCTTGGATCAGAAATAAGTATGGCTTCTTTTTATGATGTCTTTAATGGAAATATTGTTTTGACAGGAGAAAGAGGAGATTCTATCTGGGATAGAAATGAAGTAAATACAAATGATAGATTTATTTTTGATTCTAGAGATGCTAGTTTAGGAAGTTCTGAAAGAAGACTGTGGGTAGATTATATTTCTTGTCCTTTACCATTATTTGGAGCAACTGCTTGGCCTAGTATAACTAAGATATCTAATAGTGAAGAGATGAAAAAATGGTCATTATTCAATAATTATGATAGACCGATTCCGAGACGAATTGTAGAAGAATCGGGTGTTTTAAGGGAAGAATTTGGAGTAAAAAAACAAGGTGCTGGTTTTAGCTATAGTTATGATTGGAAATCTCGCATTATTAAAAGAATGTCAAAAAAAACTGGAGAGGACTTCAATAATTATTTAAAAAAGAAAAAGAAGTTCCATTTATTTAGTTCTTTATTCTTTTTGTTTAAAGTACGTAATATTTATCTCTCTAGAATTGGACTACATAAAAGTAGTAGTAAAGATTTTTCTGAAATAGAAAATACAACCGTTGTAAGATATTTAGTTCCCTGGGCAGGAGAACATATGATAAATCGCTATAAGAAAGCAATAGAAGAGCAGTGATGGTTTATAGGTAGGAGAAAAATAAATGAATATATTAATTTTAAGTGCAGGTACACGAAATAAAGTAGTTGAATATTTCGTAAAATCATTAGCTGGAAAAGGAAATGTAGTTGCAACAGATATGAGTGAATTAGCACCAGCTATTTATGAAGCTGATAAATACTACATTGTGCCTAGAATGACTGATGTTGGATATTTAGATATCATTCTTAATATTTGTAAGAAGGAAAAGATTGATGGAATTTTAAGTCTTATTGATCCAGAGTTATCGTTATTAGCTAAAAATAACGATAAATTTAAAGCAGTAGGAACTACAGTAATTGGATCATCATATGAATTATGCGAAATGTCTTTAGACAAATATGAAATGTATGAATGGTTAAAAGATCATAATTATAAATGTGCAAAATCATATATGGATAAAGACGAATTCTATGCAGATGTAGAAGCAGGAAAGGCTAATTATCCAGTATTTGTAAAACCTGCTAGAGGTAGTGCGAGTATTGCGATTTCTAAAGTATATGATAAAGAAACAGTAGAATTATTGTTTGCTCATGATGAAGGACTTATGATTCAGGAATATTTAAATGGTCAGGAAATCGGTGCAGATGTTTATATTGATATGGTTTCTGGAGAAATCATTTCAATTTTTACTAAGAAAAAATTAAAGATGAGAGCTGGAGAGACAGATAAAGCAGTATCTTTCAAAGATGATAAGTTATTTGATCTTATTAAGAAGTTTGTATCAGAAGCGGGTTACAGAGGTCAGATTGATATTGATATCTTTGATATTAATGGAGAGTACTATATTTCAGAAGTAAATCCACGTTTTGGAGGAGGATATCCTCATGCATATGAATGTGGTGCTGATCATATGAAACTCATTGTAAATAATCTTGAAGGTAATAAGAATGAAAGTGTTGTAGGTGAAAACTACAACGCGGGAACTTATATGATGAAATACAATGAAATCATGATTAAGTAAAGAGGAGAGAAGTTATGAATGTATTGTTTTTAACAACAGGAAGAATTGATAGTATAGAACAACATTCAATTTATCCCGATTTGCTAAGATATTTTAGGGACCAAGGACATAATGTATATACTGTTGGTTCATATGAAAAAAGAGAAGGAAAAGAAACAGAACTTAAAGAAGACCATGGAGCAAAGATGCTATATGTTAAAATTGGTAATTTAACACAGACCAATTTGATTGAAAAGGGTGTATCTACAGTTAGGGTAGAAAGTCAGTATTTATCAGCAATTAAAAAATACTTCTCTGATGTAAAATTTGATTTAGTTTTATATTCAACTCCTCCTATTACTTTAGTAAAAGTAGTTGAATATGTGAAAAGAAGAGATGGTGCAAAGACATATCTTCTTCTTAAGGACATTTTTCCTCAGAATGCTGTTGATTTAGGAATGATGAGAAAAAATGGGTTAAAAGGATTACTTTATAAATATTTTAGAAAAAAAGAAAAGAATCTGTATAAGGTTTCTGATTATATTGGTTGCATGAGTCAAGCTAATATTGATTATGTAATTAGTCATAATCCAGAGGTGGATCTATCTATTGTAGAAATATGTCCAAATTGTGTTGAGCCATTAGATAAAAGTGTTTCACTGGATAAAAGAATTGCAATTAGAAATAAGTATGATATTCCATTAGACAAGAAAGTATTTATTTATGGTGGTAATCTTGGTAAGCCACAAGGAATTCCGTTTTTGATTGAGTGTCTAAAGAGTCAAAAAGATAACAACAATGTACATTTTGTTGTAGTAGGTTCGGGTACAGAGTACTCAAAGTTAGAGTCTTTTATTAAGGAGTATAAACCTACGAATGTAAAACTTATGAAACGACTTCCAAAAGAAGATTATGACACTATGGTTGGGGCTTGTGATGTAGGGATGATTTTCCTAGATCATAGATTTACTATCCCTAATTTTCCAAGTAGATTACTTTCTTATATGCAAGCAAAGATACCAGTGCTAGCTGTTACTGATTCAAATACGGATATTGGTAATGTAATAGTAGAAGGTGGATTTGGTTGGTGGTGCGAAAGTAATGATGTTAATAATTTTGATAAATTAGTTTCAAAGATTAATCTAGATAAATTAGAAGAACAGAAGGTATTAGAGTATTCTTTTCTCGAAGAAAATTATTCAGTAGAACAAGCATATAATACTATTATGAGTCATTTTGGCATTCAGTCATTATGATAAATTTAATTAGTATTATAAACAATCTTATTAACAATTGCTAGGTTACCAGGAAAGGAAAATTATTGTAAATATAATTTAAAGGTTAAGACATGAAAGTTTTATTAATTAATGCTGTTTGCGGAATAAGATCAACAGGACGCATTTGTATGGATATAGCAAATGCATATATAGAAAGAGGAAATGAAGTTAAGATTGCATATGGTAGAGCTGATGTTCCTGATGAATATCAGAAATATGCTATCAGAATTGGTAATTCTTTAGATGTTGGACTACATGCTTTTATGTCTAAAGTTTTTGGAGATAGAGGTTATTGTAGTAAACATGCTACAGCTAGATTTCTCGAGTGGGCAGACAAATTTAATCCAGATGTTTTATGGCTTCATAATATACATGATTATTATATTAATATTGAGATGTTATTTAAGTGGATAAAAAATAGACCAAATATGCAAGTTAAGTGGACTCACCATGATTGTTGGGCTTTCACTGGTTATTGTTCATATTTTTCACATATTGGATGTGAGAAATGGAAAAATGAATGTTCTAATTGTTATTATTCTCAAAATAAACATGAACCTTTTTTTGATCAAACAAAGAGGAATTACTATAAAAACAAGGAGTTATTTACTAATGTAAAAAATATGACAATGATAACACCATCTCAGTGGCTTGCTGATTTGCTAAAAGAAAGTTTTTTACAAGAATATGATGTAAAGGTTATACATAACAGAATAGATACTACAATTTTTAAACCAACTATAAGTGATTTTAGAACAAAGCATAAATTAGAAAATAAATACATTTTACTTGGTGTAGCGTGTCCTTGGAGTGAAAGAAAAGGTTTTTCTGATTTTATTAAAATGGCTGATTTGTTACCTAATGATTATGTAGTTGTTTTGGTAGGAGTTGATGATTCCAAAAAGAAAAATTTACCAAAAAATGTAATTGGTATTTCCAAAACAGATAGTCCTAAAGAACTTGCTGAGATATACACAGCAGCGGATATTTTCTTGAATTTAACATATGAGGACAATTATCCAACTACAAATCTAGAAGCTCAAGCTTGCGGTACTCCAGTTATTACATATAAAACCGGAGGAAGCCCTGAAAGTGTTCCTAAAAACAATGTATTTTTGCAAGGCGATATAAAAGGGATAATTGAGAAGGTTATTAAGAGAGAATATGATTGTGCACTAGCATTAAAAGAGGATATAAATTGGAATGAAATATTATAAGAATGGGGTGACAAAATGAAAGTGTTAGAGATAATGGGATCATTACATCGTGGTGGTGCAGAAACTATGATTATGAATTATTATAGGGCATTTGATAAAGAAAAGTGTCAAATGGATTTTGTTATTCATGATAGATTTGAAAATGATTACTATGATGAGGCAATATCTTTAGGTGCTAAGGTGATAGAATTAAAGACTCCTGGAACGGTAGGGGCTGTTAAATATATACAAAATTTAATTGAAGTTATTCAAAAGAATGGACCTTATGATGCAATTCATATACAGACTGATTATCAAGCTTTTCTTTCGGTTATAGCAGCAAAATTTTCACATATAAAAAATATAATAGTACATTCACATAATACTTTTTTTTCCAAAAGAATGAAGTTTATAAATAGAATCGTTTTTTCCGTTTTTAGTGTGCAAAGAGTAGCGTGTGGGCGAGAGGCAGGAAAAGCTTTCTTTGGTAATAAGGACTTTATAATATTAAATAATGCTATAGATATTGAAAAGTTTAGAAAGTTTAATGAGGTCGAATGCAAAAAAAACAAGCATAAAATTTTTGGTGATGCACAGGTTATAGGGCATTTAGGCAGATTTAATAAACAAAAGAACCACGATTTTATTATTGATTTGGCACAAAGTTTATTAAATACAAATGAAAATATTGTAATTGCTTGTTATGGTGAAGGAGAAGAAGAAGTTAGGATAAAGAATATCGTAAAAGAAAGAGGACTCTCTAACATTATTTTTATGGGAGTGACTAATGATGTGGTTTCTGTTTATCATATGTTCGATATTTTTATTCTTCCTTCTCTATTTGAGGGATTTCCAGTGACGTTAATTGAATCTCAATTAACGGGTGTTTATTCTCTTACGTCTGATAAAGTAAGTCATGAATGTGATTTGGGATTTAATGCACTTAAATTTTTGCCCTTAGATGTATCTGTTTGGAAACATGAAATCTTAGAATATTTGAAATCGAATACTAAGAAAAAAAATCCAACAATTGAAAATATAGATGAGTTTGATGTTAATGTTCAATGGAAAAAGTTATATCAAATTTATAAAGGTGAATATAGCGAATAGAATGGAGGAAAATATGAAACTTTTAATGATTACTTCAAGAAACATTGATAAAAATGGTGGAGAAAATGCATTGATAATAGGTCGTCATACGTCTCTTTTCAAGGAGTATGGAATAGAAACTGACGTAATTTTTTTCCATAAAGATACAACAAAAGAGTATGGTAATAATTATTCAGGTATTAAATTTATTAGCTGCACTGAAGAAAATAAATATACAAAAATTAAGCAACTAATATCAACTGGCCAATATCAAGGAATTGTTTCATCTGGATTCTATGATAATGAGTTTGTTAAATTTGTTCGACTAATGAAAGAAAGGTATAATTTAGCTTACATATTAGATATACATGCCACTATTAAAGAAATATATGAGTATTGTATTCCAGATTTGTATCATATTATTGGAACTAGATATTTATATTTGCTAAAAAGAAGACGATTAATTAAAACATTAAAAATAATAGATTATGCATTCGTTGTTTCAGAAACTGAGATAGAAGAAACTAATAGATATTATAAAAATAATAATATTAAGTATCTTCTTGTTAGGTGTGGTTGCTATGATACCCTAAATGTGGAGGTTTATTACAAAACTAGAGAAGAATATAGAAAGCATTTAGAAATAGATAACGATGCTTTAGCATTTGTTTATTCTGGATCAAAAGACAGATGGCAAAAATTTGAAGAAACTCTTAAAACTTTTAAAATGATTAAGGAGACTGGCATAAAATGCAAATTTGCATTTTATATGAATTTATCTGAAGAAGATAAACATAATATTAATGAGGAACTAGGAAAAGAAAACGTAACTATTAGATGGGTTGCTCCTGAACAAATGAAAAAAGAATTGATGGCATATGATGTAGGAATGCTACTTAGAGATTCCAATTGGACTAACAAGGTTGCGTTTCCAAATAAATATTCTGATTATATTGCTAGTGGGTTGCATTTATGCGTATCTAAAGCTTTAACAGATCCTTATAAAATAGCTTTAAATTACAAATTAAAACTAGTGGATTTGACAAACATTGAAAAATCACTTGAAGAAATTCAATATGAAAGAAAAAATGAACTTGATAATTATCTGCAAATGTGTAAAAAAATTATAGATAATGAATTGTTATATGATATTCAAGTGAAGAATAATTGTAAATCACTTTATCAGTGCTTAAAAGTTATAGAAAAGGACTCATATAATGAATAGATTTTTGTTTAGTTGGTTAATAATTATAGCAATTTTAACATCTGTTTTATATCATACGTTTAAAGGATTATTGAAAACTAAGAGGCAGAAAGTTCCTTTATTATGCATTTTTATATCTACTTTTATTTATTCTGGAATAGGTATTTGTTATGAAAAAGTTAATAAGGTTTATCTGATATATTACATAATTTTTTTGGCAAGTATAGCAATTACGTATACTTTTTTAGTTACGAATAATACAAGAATTTTATTAAATACTAATAGGAAATATAAATTCAGATGCATTGATGATGTTAATTTCTGGTCTAGCAAGAATACAAAAATGATTTTCAAATATGTAGTTTGTCTATATGTTGGATTACGCATTTTAAGCTTAATTTATCCTGTAAATAGATTATCAAATTTTTCTCTTGTATTTAATAGTGAAAATAATCTTGCTAATTTAAATGGGACTAATGCTTCTTTTATAGGTGTGATATCTACTTGGATACAACCATTATATTTAATTGGTTTATATTATGTTTGCACTAAAGTGAAACAGGTAGCATTTTTCTTGGGGTTAGATCAATTTGTTACGTTAATAACAACTGGATATTTATCAAGATATCGAATTATCGTTATTATTATAATTTGTTTATTTTTATTTTTTAACGATGATTTAAACGATAAATATATTTCTTTATCAAAAAAAAGGAAGCGAATAGTTTTTTCGCTATTAATACTTATGCCGATAGTCATATATGTGATGTTGGCAATGATGGAGTTAAGAATATCTGGAAGTGCTACATTTACTATAAGCGATTTAATTACTTCAGAGATAGGATATCCTTTGCAATATGATAAGATTTTCTGTATGGCTCCAATCTCAACAGCTTCTGATTTCTTTTTGCAATTACTTGATTCCTTTGTACCTATTATTCCAACACCGATATATCATATGGATTTAAATGTGGACTTTTCAATAAGATATTTAGGATATGGTTTAGATGTTTCATGGTTTTCAGTTATGCTTCCAAGTGTTTTAGGAGAAAGTGTTTTAATATTTGGTAAGTATTTATTTTGGATACATGGTATAGTTATTGGCTGTTTATGTGCATTAATATATAAAGTGGTTCGAGAAAATAAGTGCGTTGTTATTTTATTTTATCATTATTTAACTTGTATTCTTACGACCGGTAGAGCAGGATACGAACAATTATCTCAAAGTATTTTATTAAATTACGTTTTCTTAGTTGGTGGAATTTATATCATACGTAGAATTTCTTATCGATTTAAATATAGAAGGAGAATACAAGATGAATGATAAAAAAAATTATTTTTCAGCATTATTACTACAGATATTCACTATGATTTCTGGGTTGATATTACCAAGGCTGATGATATCAACGTTAGGATCTGAAGTAAATGGATTGTGTTCATCGATTAATCAATTCTTATCGTTTATTACATTATTAGAAGGTGGGTTAGGTGCTGTAGTTTTAGCAGAACTATATATTCCTATAGCTAATCAAGACGATTATGGGATAAAAAGAATTTTATGTGCGTGTCAAAATTTCTTTGAAAAATTATCTTTAGTATTTTTGGCTTATACGTTAATAATCTCAATAATCTATCCAATATTTTGGGCAAAATCCTTCAGTTTTACATACACTGCGACATTAATATGGATACTAAGTATATCTACACTAGTGCAATATATGTTTGCAATTACAAACAAACTTTTACTACAGGCGTTCCAAAAAATATATATTGTAAATTACATATCAACCTTTGCAACAGTAATAAATTTAATATTAGCTGTTATTGTGATATATATATATCCTGAAGTTCATCTTATAAAACTAGTATCAGCGTGTATTTATTTAATACAACCATTTTTATATAGAAGGTACATTGATAAAAAGTATCTCTTAAATAAATCCGATAAAAGTAAAGAAAGAAATACAGCTTTAAAAAACAGATGGAGTGGTTTTGCACAGAATTTAGCATATTTTATTAATATGAATACTGATGTTGCTGTATTGACAATTTTTATGAGTTTATCAGACGTTAGTGTATATTCAATCTATATGCTAGCTGTTGTAGCTTTAAGGGCAATAATTATAAGTTTAAGCAATAGTTATCAAGGCGCGCTTGGTAAATATTATGCTGAAGGCAATATAGTGGAATTAAAAAGCAAATTTGAAAAATTTGAAAAACAATTTTGGATAATTAGTATGGTTTTATTTTTCACATGTTTATTATTGATAAACTTTTTTGTTAAATTATATACATCTGGAGTTAATGATGCTAATTACTCACAACCATTATTTGCATGTATTATGGTTGTAGCTAATTTGCTTTATTGTATCCGCGAACCATATAGATTACTTGTTTTAGCTACAGGGAGATTCAAAGAAACAAATTTCGGAGCTATAATGGAAGCATTTTTGAATTTTGTTATTTCTGTTGTATTAGTAAATCGAATGGGGTTAGTAGGTGTAGCAATAGGAACTTTCATAGCAATATTATATCGTTTTTTGTATTTTATTTGGTATTTGAAGAAGGACATAATATTTAAAAAGTACAAAGAATATACTGCATTATTTACTACGTTATTGATTTTATTGCTAATAAATATGAGAGTATATTATACAAACATAATAAATATAGATTCATTTATAGAATTTATAATATTTGGATGTATTACACTTGTCTTAGAAGTAATTATAACCATAGGAATTGGTTATATTTCAGATAAACTATGCAATTTTATTATTAGGAGAGGATAAAAATGAAAAAAATTATGCTAGTTTTCGGAACACGTCCTGAAGCAATTAAGATGTGTCCATTAGTTAATGAGTTAAAAAAAAGAAAAAATATCGATACAATAGTTTGTGTTACTGGACAACATAGACAGATGTTAGATCAAGTTTTAGAAACATTCAATGTGGTTCCTGATTACGATTTATCAATTATGAAAGATAAACAAACGTTGTTTGATATTACCACAAATATCTTGAACAAAATTAAAAAAGTACTGGAAGACGCTAAACCAGATGTTGTGTTGGTTCATGGTGATACCTCTACTACATTTGTTACAGCATTAGCATGTTATTATTTGAAAATTCCAATTGGTCATGTTGAAGCCGGACTTAGAACATATGACATATATTCACCTTTTCCAGAAGAGTTTAATAGGCAAGCGGTTTCTATAATATCTAATTATAATTTTGCTCCTACCCCTAAAGCTAAAGAAAATTTAATTAGTGAAGGTAAAGATGAAAATAAAATTTGGATTACTGGAAATACTGTTATTGATGCTTTAAAAACGACGGTTAAAGAAAATTATACGCATCCTGAACTTGAGTGGGCTAAGGATAGTCGCTTAATTTTTATTACAGCCCACAGAAGAGAGAATTTAGGACAACCAATGCATAATATGTTTAGAGCTATTCGTCGTGTGATGGATGAGCATCCTGATGTTAAAGCACTGTATCCAATCCATATGAATCCTATAGTACGTAGGGCTGCTGAGGAAGAGTTAGGAGGATGTGATAGAATACATATTATCAATCCGGTTGAAGTATTTGACTGCCATAATATAATGGCTAAATCATATTTGATTTTAACTGATTCAGGAGGTATACAAGAGGAGGCACCTTCACTAGGCAAGCCTGTGCTTGTTATGCGTGATACAACAGAAAGGCCAGAAGGAATTGCTGCTGGAACTTTAAAGTTGGTAGGTACAGATGAGGAAGTAATTTATAACAATTTTAAAGAATTATTAGAAAATGAAGAGATGTATAAAAAGATGTCACACGCAAATAATCCATATGGAGATGGAAAAGCATGTGAACGTATTGCAGATATTTTGGAGGTAGGACATGTCACTTTTTAAAGGAAAAACATTAATGATTACTGGAGGAACAGGATCATTCGGAAACGTAGTATTAAATCGTTTCCTAAAAACAGATATCGGGGAAATCCGCGTATTTTCAAGAGATGAGAAGAAACAGGATGATATGCGTCATGACTTTCAGGTAAGAATGCCTGAAGTTGCTGATAAGATCAAGTTTTACATCGGAGATGTAAGGGACTTGCAGTCATGTAAGAACGCAATGCATGGAGTAGACTACATCTTCCATGCAGCGGCATTAAAGCAGGTTCCATCATGCGAATTCTTCCCAATGGAAGCAGTAAAGACAAACATTATCGGTACTGATAATGTCTTAACTGCAGCTATTGAAGAAGGTGTAGAAGCAGTTATCTGTCTATCAACAGATAAGGCTGCTTATCCAATTAATGCCATGGGTAAATCTAAGTCATTAGAAGAATCTGTAGCCATTGCTAAATCAAGATACAGTGGTAAGACAAAAATCTGCTGTACTAGATATGGCAACGTTATGTGTTCTAGAGGATCAGTCATTCCTCTATGGATTGACCAGATTAAGGCAGGTAACCCTATCACAGTTACTGAACCTAATATGACAAGATTTATCATGTCTCTTGAAGAAGCAGTAGACCTAGTACTATATGCATTTGAACATGGAGAAAACGGTGATCTATTAATCATGAAGGCACCTGCATGTTCTATTGGCTTACAGGCAGAAGCAGTATGTGAAATGTTTGGTGGAAACAAGGATGATATCAAGGTCATTGGTATTCGTCATGGTGAGAAGATGTATGAAACTCTTCTTACAAATGAAGAATGCGCTAAGGCTATTGATCTTGGAGGATTTTATCGTGTTCCTGCCGATAACCGTGGTTTGAATTACGATAAGTATTTCAAAGATGGCGATGTAGAACGTAATAAGCTTACGGAATTCAATTCAAATAACACTAAGCTTCTAAACAAGGAAGAAATCATCGAGAAGATGATGCAGCTTGACTACATCAAGGAAAGACTTACTGAAGAATAAGATGAAAAGAATAGTGATTCTTGGCTCTGGAGGATATGGAAGAACAGTATATGACGTTGCGGAACAGTTAGGTTACTCAATTACTGTTCTTGATGACTGTGACAGAGAACATCCACTTGATTCATTTTCTCTTTATATAAAGAATGATGTTGAATTCATTCCTGCTTTTGGAAACAATGAATTCCGCCTTGGCTGGCTTGAAAGAATAGAGAAAGCAGGTGGCAAGCCTGCCACTCTGGTTCACCCATCAGCTTATGTATCACCAAGAGCATATGTCTCTGAAGGATGTGTCATCCTTCCAGGTGCGATTATTAATACTGGAACTAGGATAGGAAAAGGATGTATCATTAATCTAGGGGCTACCGTAGATCATGATGTCATAATTGAGGATGGTGTACATTTATGTGTAAGATGCATTATTAAGGGTGAAAACAGAATTTCACGCTGTGAGAAGATTGAAGCAGGAGAAATCATAGAACGAGCTACAAGGAAGTAGCTTTCTTAAGGGAGAGATATTGTAATGGTAGAACATAAATTTAAATGGAAGAATGACGGTCGTACAAAGGTGATGATTGGATGTGGAACACGTCCAGAAATCATCCGTCTTGCAGCTGTTATTAAGAGATGCAGAGAATACTTTGATTGCTGTGTCGTATACTATAATCAGAACTGGGATAGAAACCTATCTACAGTATTCTGGGAAGACTTTGAACTGAAGAATACATTTGGAGAATTTGGACCTGATATTCTTGTACCAGTAGTAGGAGATAATCTAGGTGTTACCTGCGGTAACATCTTAGGAAGAAGTTATGAATTATTAAGTGAACTCCAGCCAGATGGATATCTTGTACTTGGAGATACAAACTCATGTCTATCTGCAATCTCTGCAAAGAGACTGCATATTCCACTATTCCACATGGAAGCAGGAAACAGATGCAAGGATGAATGTCTTCCAGAAGAGACTAATAGACGTATCGTAGATGTTATCTCAGATGTAAATCTATGCTACTCTGAATTCGCGCGTAAGTACCTGGCTGATACAGGATTACCTAAGGAAAGAACATATATGACAGGTTCTCCTATGGCAGAAGTATTACGCATGAACCTGGACAAGATCCAGAAGAGTGATGTATTAGATAGACTAGGCTTAGAAAAGGATAAGTATATCCTACTATCAGCACATCGTGAAGAGAACATCGATTCAGAAAAGAACTTCCTAAGCCTCTTCACTGCAATTAATGCATTAGCTGAAAAATATGATATGCCAATCTTATATTCATGTCATCCAAGAAGTAAACACAGACTTGAAAAAAGTGGGTTCAAATTAGATCCAAGAGTAAGAGTCAATGAGCCACTAGGATTCAATGACTACAATAAATTACAGATGAATGCTTTAGCTATCGTATCTGATTCAGGTACATTACCTGAAGAAAGCTCATTCTATCTATCAATTGGTCATCCAATCGCTGCAGTATGTATTCGTACATCTACAGAAAGACCAGAAGCATTAGAAGCAGGAGATTTCATTTTAGCTGGTATCACTACTAAGGAACTTCTTAATGCGACAGATATGGCCATTGAAATGAAGCAGAAGGGTGTACTAGGTAAGCCATGTCCTGACTATGTAGATGAAACAGTATCCATGAAGGTAGTACGCATCATCCAGGGCTATGTGAATGTAGTAAACAAGATGGTCTGGAGAAAAGACCAGTAAAATAACAAGGGCAGGTGCTTTATTAACTGCACCTGCCCTTAAATCATAGAAGGGAGATATTAATATGAATATACTAGTTACCGGTGCAAAGGGAATGGTAGGAACTGCACTAGTAAATAACCTAAAGAATATAAGAGACGGCAAGAATAGAACTAGAGATATAGAAATCAATGAAATCTATGAATATGATATCGACAGTACAGAAGAAGAATTAGATGAATACTGTGCCAAGGCTGATTTCGTATTTAATCTAGCAGGAGTCAATCGTCCAGAGAATACAGAAGACTTCATGAAAGGAAACTTCGGTTTTGCATCAAAGCTTCTTGATACATTGAAGAAGCACAGCAACAAGGCACCAATCATGCTTTCATCTTCAGTACAGGCAACTCTAGCTGGTAGATTTGGAAACAGCGAATACGGAAGAAGCAAGAAGGCAGGAGAAGAGCTGTTCTTTGAATACAGTGAAGAAACAGGAGCACCTGTCTATGTATACCGATTTGTGAATCTTATGGGACACAGCCGTCCTAAATATAATTCAGCTATCTCAACATTCTGCTGGGCAGTAGCGAATGATGAAGAATTCACAGTCAATGACAGAAGTACTGAACTAGAAGTATTATACATTGATGACTTAGTAGAAGGCATGTTTGATCTTCTAGAAGGCAAGGAAAAGCACTGTGAGTTTGATGGAGTAGATTCAGTACTTGATGATAATGGTCGCTATTGCTGTGTACCAGTTACGCATAAGGCAACACTAGGTGAGATTGTAGATCTATTAGAAGAATTCAAGTCACAGCCTGTATCACTCATGATGCCTAAGTGTCCTGATGGATCATTTGCGAAGAAGCTCTTTAGTCTATATCTTAGCTATCTTCCTACAGACAAGTTCAAGTATGCAATGAAGATGAACTGTGATGAGAGAGGTTCATTCACTGAACTAGTTCATACAGAAGACTGCGGTCAGGTAAGCATCAACATCAGCAAGCCAGGCATCACAAAAGGACAACACTGGCACAACAGCAAGTGGGAGCAGTTCATAGTAGTACATGGACACGGACTCATTCAGGAACGTAATATCAATACTGGAGAGACAGTAGATTTTGAAGTGTCAGGAGACAAGATTGAAGCAATCTATATGATTCCAGGATGGACTCATAACATCATCAATCTATCTGATACAGAAGACTTAGTTACAGTCATGACATGTAATGAAATATTTGATCCAGGACATCCTGATACTTTCTTTGAGAAAGTTTAAATTATAGTGTTAAGAAAAAGAGCAAAAAGTAAAGTAAATCATAAAGGATAGAGAAATTCGATTTGAATTTCTCTATCCTTTTTTTGTGCGAATTTAGTACCATCTCAATTATTGCTTGCTATATATAAACCTCATATTTTCCATCCTCAGCATCTGTGATATAATATCATTAAATATGTTATAAAATGTTATTAATGTTACAAAATAACACTAAAATTGTAAGCGCTAAATTATATAGTGTACCTAAAAAGGACGATTAAATCACATTTTCGATTTAATCGT
>ERZ831634.193-NODE-193-length-79315-cov-4.872975_pt1 | contig 79315 bp, 73 predicted proteins | sample MGYA00519953_ERZ831634 | MGnify/ENA primary metagenome ERZ831634 (study PRJEB31850, sample SAMEA3708718) | human gut metagenome | biome: human gut; feature: human-associated habitat; material: faeces | place: China | collected 2014 ... | reverse complement strand
GTGGTGTAATCACACTCACAGGCTGAGTAAGGAAATCTGCATAATTAGCTGCAACATAATATTCATTCTTGTTGTCATAAATATAAACAGACAAGTAAGGATCATAGGTCTTGATCAATTTCTTTACTTGTTTCTTATCTGTTAAATTGACATCTTTCGCTTTTTCTTTAAACTCTTTAAAGAACTTATTTCTCTTATCCTTAATACCAGCAACTTCATCTATAAAACTATAATAGTGGGGAATCTGTTCTCTAAAACAGCTATATACTAATACTGCAGAAATACTAGAGGCAATCAATATTATAATAATCTTAGATGCAAGACTTATATATCTTTTACTCACAATAGTATCCTTTACCCCAGATTGTTTTGATATGTTCAGGATTTGTAGGATCCTTTTCAATCTTCTGTCTTAAATGTCTAATATGCACCATGATTGTATTGTTTGCCCCATAATAATATTCTTCATGCCAGATAGCTTCAAATAGCTGACTAGGAGAAATAACCTGCTGTTTATTAATTAATAGATATTCTAGAATATTATATTCTAAATCTGTTAAGTTGAGTTTCTCTCCATCTAAGGATGCTGTACGTTTCGCACTATTGACTTCTATATTACCTGTCTTATATATAATTTGTTTTTCTTGTGTAGTACCTTTACCCTGATAGACATGATAACGTCTTAGTAGTGCTTTCACACGTCCATTTAATTCATTATAAGAAAATGGTTTAGTTAAGTAATCATCACCACCACTAGAAAAACCTAATGTCTTATCACTATCCTGCCCCTTTGCGGTTAAAAAGAGAATAGGGGCATTTGTTTTCTCTCTTAATAGAACACAAGCCTGATATCCATTCATCTCTGGCATCATCACATCAAGAATAATGAGATCTGTATTATCATCCACTAATTCTAGTGCTTCTTTTCCATTACTTGCTTCTATCACTTCATACCCTTCACTTGATAATAATACATGGATGACTTCACGTATATCCTTATCATCATCCACAACCATGATCTTTTCGTTCATAACTATCTCCAATTCTTTGCCTTCACCCAATTTTCATGAGGTAACATATGACCAAGATGATCCATAACCTTAGATTGAGAACTATACATTCCTGTTAGTTTCATTTTTTTCTTTAAATCACTTTGACTTATAGAATTGAGATTATTAGGCATATTCTTTTTTCTATAGTATTTACCGAAATAGACAAGCTGGTTCATATCCACACGACTATCTTTTCTTACTATATAAGATGTCATCTGATGGTGAATATGACCATATTCTCCATCTGGATTATGTGTGACTACAGTTTTCCATTTCTTCTTACTTAATATATAGTGTACATCATTTTTGATATATTTTCTTGCTTTATCCCAATTATCTCTCTGTCCATTTGTCTTATCTGGATAATTAAACATAATACCTGTACTACCTGTTGCCTTCATTACATTCATGAACTCTTTTTTTCTTGTCTTATTATTACCATTTGTTAAGCAGACAACAAGATAATGTTTCTTTAAAAGATGACTGCCTCCCCAGATTGTTTCATCATCTGGATGAGATACAAACATCACAGAATCTATATTTTTTAGATTTAATCCATCAATCATCTTCTTATGCTTAATCGTATGATTAGAACCAAATAATGAACTAATCATCAACAAAGAACTGATTGTCAACATTTTTAAATTATTCATATTCATCACCCATTTTTACAATATCATCTATTTATTTAAAAAACCTTAAAAGAATTCTTAAGATTTCTTAAATATAAAATTCACAAAAATTAAGCGTTTTTAAGAAAATATTAAGTCTAAAATTAAGAATTATTTCTTACAATAGTGTTGAGGTGAAAATCATGACACGAAAAGACAAACGCACCATTTGTCTACTTGGTCTACTATCTATCGCATTAGTCTTTATACTTACATCCAATGTCTTTGGTAATACAATTGACTGGTATAGTCAGCATGTTGCCATTGCGGATGCATTAAGACATGCCATAAGAAGTGAAGGAACACTATTTCCTACTTATATGAAGCAGTTAATGGGTGGAGGAAATATATACCACTTCTCTTATTATGGATACTTAAGACCAGATATTCTTATAGGTGCATTACTTATACATGTAAATATGCAGACAATCATTATTGCGTATAGTGTATTGATGCTGACACTCTCTGTAATATGTTGTTATATCTTTTTAAGACAACATACAGAAAATGAGAACATCTGTATCTTTGTCAGCTTACTTGTATTATTATCAAGCATCTTCTTTCATTCACATAAACAGATTATGTTTGTGAATTATATGCCTTACTTATTGTTAGCTCTAATAAGTATAGAAAAGAAGAACTTTGGGGCTTTTACACTATGTGGCAGTATGATTGTATTACATAGCTATTTCTATTGTATTGGATGCTTTATTGTATGTTTTATTTATTTACTCTATCGTCATCCAGGTGAATGGAAAAAACTCTTTATCTCTTATGTGTTAATTGTCCTATTAACTGCAATACTGACAATCCCTACACTCTATATTATTTTAATGAATGGTAAATCAGGCGCACCAACACAGCTGTCTTCTTTATTCATTCCTTCTCTTAATTTAAAAGGTTTACTTTATAGTAAATATGGATGTGGTCTCACATATATCTCATATATTCTTTTAGTTCTTGCCTTAAGTGATAAACAGTTACAGAAGCTTTCAGCTGTATGCCTTGTATCATTCTACTCTCCACTTGTCTGGTTCATTATGAATGGGTTTTTATATGCAAGAAGTAAGATCATGCTTGTCTTTATTCCACTCGTTGCTTATATCATGTGTATGATGTTAGTGAAGATTAAAGAAGGGGATGTAAAGCTATCTAGATATTCTGTACTATTATTAATGATTCCACTATTCTTTATGGAATATCCATTCTCAGCACTCATAGATTGCTTATTTGCACTTCTTATCTTATTACAGAGAAGAAAGCATATTCTTTATGGATATCTTGTCATTCCATTTCTGGTGGTATCATTTATTAATGGACCCTCTTCTTTCTATAAACCAAAGAAATCAGAAAAGAATGTATCACAATTAGTAAGAAGAAATAAGATGCATACAGTTGCAGATCTTACTACAAGACAGAATGTCAATCAAACACATGGTAATCTATTTAAACGTGTATCAGGCTATACATCTACAAATAATAAACATTACAATGAATTCTTATTTGATACACTTAGAATCCCTATCCCTACAAATAACCGTGTGGCTCAAAATGATACAGACAATATCTTCTACCTTAAGACACTTGGTATTGATACAGTTATTTCTGAAAGAAATGCCCCTTATGGCTATTCTTTAAAGGATCAGGATAAGAATGTAAAGCTTTATCAATCCAATACATCTTTACCTCAAGCTTATGCCACAAGTCAATTAATGAGTGAAAAACACTTTAGTCAGCTCTCTTATCCATATACTCTTGATACACTTGTGAATTGTGCCATTGTGAATAAAGGTGATACACATTATCAAAGTCAATTTATTAAAGAAAATCCAGGATTCAAGAAATCTTACCATATTACTAAAAAACAGAAAAAAGAAATCACATTGAATCGTCAAACAAACAATGAGATTGTTGTATTAGAATGTGATATTGTCAACAACAGACCTGAAAAAGGTGTCTCTATCACAGTCAATGGAATGAAAAATAAGCTGGCAAGTATTACAAATCCTTATTATCATCCTCATACACATTTCACATTTGTCACTACTACAAACCAATTAAATGTTTCTTTATCTAAAGGAAACTATTTGATTAAGAATATCAAGATGTATACACTTCCTGCCTCTGCATTAAATCAAACTGTTGATCCATTAGAAGTTAAGAATACCTCTAACGTATTAGAAGGACATATCAATGTATCTAAAGATGGTTACTTTATTACACGTATCCCTTATGAAAAAGGCTATACAATGTATATTGACAATAAGAAAGTAAATACAGAAAAGGTCAATCAAGCATTCTTAGGATGTCGTATCACAAAAGGTAGTCATCAAATTAGAATTACATTTACTCCTCCAGGATATGCACTTGCATGTATTATAAGTGCAATTGGTGTTATTCTATTTGTATTTTTCTACATATATCAAGAAAAATATGATACTATTTGTGAGGAGGGGTAAAAAATGAACAAAAGACTATATCGCTCAGCACATGATCGTATGCTCGCTGGCGTTTGTGGAGGTATTGCAGAATACTTTCAGATTGATCCTACTCTTGTCAGATTAGGATGGGTCGCTTTTACAGCACTTGGAGGAAGCGGTATTCTTGCCTATATTATTCTTGCGGTTATTGTCCCAAGTGAATACTAAAAAGAAGGTTCTCGCGAACCTTCTTTTTTTGGCTAGATAGTTACTAATTTCTGTGCAATCTTTTCTGTTTCATCAAAGATGTAACGCATTAAACCTCTGTCTTTCTTATAAGACTTCTTTAAGTTCACATAGAGTTCTAATGCATCTTCATCTTTCATTTTAGGAAGATTACTTTTCAAAATTAAGAAGCATTCTTCTTCATAGGGATCACTTAAAATTCTCATATCTAACATAGAAATCATCTCCTTGGTCAATCATAAAAAACAATGAGATTATCCTTGCCTATATATATTATAGTCCTTTTTATATAATTTGTAACATATAATATCACGGAAGTATTTATTTTTCTTTTTTCTTTGTACAAGGCATATATAATCTATGTTAAAATGTACACAAGTAGGTGAGAGTAATGGATGAAAGAAGTAAAAGGACACTTAATATTATTATAGGATTAGTGATTGCTGTATTGTTAGGGACAATTTATAGCAGTTATTTAATGCCGCAGAAGACACATCTTGTCTTTGGAGCAACTTATATGACTATGAACAATCCGTTCTATGAAGTAATCAATAATGAATTAAAAAAAGAAATAGAAAAAGAAGGGGACGAACTTATTGTACGCAATCCAGAATTAGATATAGATAAGCAGAATGAACAGATAGAAGAGTTTATTTCAAAGAAGGTAGATGGAATCTTTGTGAACCCTATTGATTCAAGTAAATTGACTTCTTTAGAGTCTGCCAGAGAGGCAGGAATACCTATTATTGCGATTGATGCCTCTGTAGAAAATAAAGATTTGATTGATTGTGTTATCGAATCAGATAACTATGATGCAGGTGTCTTATGTGCTCAGAATATGATGAAAAGGATGCAGTCAGCCAACATTGTCTTATTAAAACATTCTACTGTAGAATCAGCGTCATCAAGAATACAGGGGTTTGTAGATACAATTAAGAATTTTTCCCAATATAAAATTATAGACTCTGCAGAATGTGAAGGGCAGCTAGAGCGTGCTATGCCTTTAATGGAGTCTATGTTAAAGAAAAATAGTAATATAGATGTAGTCATGGCCTTAAATGATCCTTCAGCATTAGGTGCTCTTGCAGCTATTGAGTCAATGAAGCGTACAAATATCCTAGTATATGGAGTAGATGGTACACCGGATTTAAAATCACTTATTAAACAAAGTCCTCTTATTGCAGGTACAGCAGCACAATTTCCTCTTAAATTTGGAAAACTTGCTGCAAAGAATATGTATTATATTATTCAAGGGAAAGAAGTGTCTAGAACTATAGAAGTTCCCGTATCACTTATTACGAAAGATAATATCGATTCCTATAATTTAAAGGGGTGGCAGTAATGTTGACTCATTTTGATTTAAGAAGAATTCGTGCAATGATGATGTTATGGAATTTCTTCATGATTGTCATCTATGCAGTCATATTTATGTTTAGTACCAACTATATTATTATAAATAATCTTTCTAGAGACTTTTTAAGTTCTTTGAATTATATTCCTACAAGTCCAGAAATCATCTTTTTTAAAACATTGATTCTCTATACTATTGTGCTTATTCTCATGAATTTCTTTGATCATCGTATAAAGGAATATCCATTTGAGAATCTTCTCTTTCTTTCTATAGAAACAGTTATTGGATTTATGATTATGAAGTCACTTTATTTTATCTATAATGGGATTATTTATTTAATATTCTGTGATGCATTATTCAGATTTAAAGAGAATAAATATGTCAAGTGGCTGACAATTCCGTTAAGTCTTCTTCTTGTGATTACTAACTATAACTTCTTCAGCACATTATTTCCATTAGTAAATGCAGATGCTTATTTAAATGTTTATACAAGTACGACAAGAGGTTTATTACAGGTAGGAATCAATTTCTTAGATATTATTAATCTTCTTTTCTTTATTCTCTTCTTAATAATCTATATTGCGAATGAAGTACAGGAAAATGAACGTATGACTCAGGAATTGATCATGGTTCATCAAGTCAATCATGAACTAGAGAACTATGCAGCGGTCAGTGAAAAGATTGCTGAAGACAAAGAAAGAAAAAGATTAGCACGTGAAATACATGATACACTAGGCCATGCTTTAACAGGTATTGCCGCAGGTGTAGATGCCTGTATTGCGATGATTGATATTAATCCACAGGCAACTAAACAACAATTACAAGTTATAAGTAAAGTTGTTAGACAGGGAATTGTAGATGTACGTAACTCTTTGAATAAATTAAGACCTGGGGCTCTTGAACAGCATGGCTTTAAAGGAGCACTAGAGAATATGATTGAAGAGTTCACAAGTGTCAGTGATTTAACAATCACTTTAGATTATCGTCTAGATAAGGTGGATTTTGAAAATACAAAGGAAGATATATTATTTAGAGTAATTCAGGAAAGTGTCACCAATGCAGTAAGACATGGTGATGCAACTCATATTGATATTTCATTATATATAGAAGCTAATAATTTATATCTTAGAATCCAGGATAATGGACAGGGATGTGAAGAGATTCATTATGGCTTTGGATTGAAACAGATGACAGAACGTTTAGCTATGATTAATGGAAAAGTGGCTTATGATGGACATCATGGATTTTTAACTATTGTCACTATTCCATTGCAGGAGGGTGAACTATATGATTAAGGTAATGATTGCAGATGATCAGGAATTGATTAGAGAATCATTAAAGATAGTATTAAGCACACATGAGGATATAGATGTAGTAGGGACTGCATCCGATGGCTTTGAAGTATTAAAATGTTTAGAGAAGAATGTCGTTGATGTTATTTTAATGGATATTCGTATGCCAGGTATGGATGGAGTTATGGCAACAAAAGAAGTAAAATCTAAGTATCCTGATACAAAAATTATTATATTAACGACTTTTGATGATGATGATTTTGTCTTTAGTGCTTTGCGTTATGGAGCCAGTGGTTATTTATTAAAAGGTGTTTCTATGGATGAACTATATAAAGCGATTGTGACAGTCAATACGGGAGGGGCAATGATTAATCCTGATATTGCGACAAAAGTCTTTAGCATGTTCTCTAAGATGCAGCAGAATAACTATACTATTAAAGTGGATGAAAAGGATGTAGAAACATTAAGTAAGCCAGAATGGAAAGTTATCCAGCATGTAGGATATGGTTTATCTAATAAAGAAATAGCCCAGAAACTCTTCTTATCAGAAGGAACAGTCAGAAACTATTTAAGTTCTATCTTATCTAAACTTAATTTAAGAGACCGTACTCAGCTTGCCATATGGGCAGTAGAGAGTGGGTTATTAACGAAGGCGATTGATGATGAGTAAGTTTAAAATAGTATTAGGTTTAGTTGTTTTCTCACTTTTCTTTATGATTGTGGCAGATTATCCTAATACAATCACTTTGGAATTAGGGGTCTTTTCAGGAAGTAACTGGGGAGTACCAAGTGGGGAAAGCTATAAAATTATTGATGGGGCAATAGAAAGATTTGAAAAGAAATATCCAGGAGTTAAAGTTGAATATGAGAGCGGTATTATGAAGAGTGATTACTCTTCATGGCTTTCTGATAAGATTGTGAAAGGAAAACAGCCAGATGTCTTTATGGTTCTGGATGATGATTTCAATACATTAAGTTCTATCGGGGCACTTGCTAACCTTGATAGTTATATGACTCATGATCAGAAATTCAGTAAAAATGATTATTATTCAAGTGTACTTAAAGCAGGTACTTATTCCAATAATCAATATGCTTTACCTTATGAATGTGATCCTACTCTCATGTTTGTGAATAAAACACTTCTCCAAAAATGTCATATAGATATGCCGGATAATGATTGGACGTTGGATGATTTCTATTCAATCTGTAAGAAAGTAAGCCAGTATTCTCAATGTTATGGCTGTTATGATTATAGCTGGTTTGATTCAGTATATGGATATGGTACGCAGGTATTCAATGAAAAAGGAACAAAATGTTTCATAGATCAAAGTTCTGTAAAAAGTGCTATTGAGTTTTATAGAAAACTCAATAACTTGAATAAAGGCCACTTGGTGACTTCTGAAGAATTCGATAAGGGATTGGTTGCATTTTCTCCACTATCTTTATCAGTTTATCGTACTTATAAGCCTTATCCATGGCGTGTTAAGAAGTATTCTACATTTGAATGGGACTGTCTTAAGATGCCAACAGTAAGCAAAAATAAAGGGAGTGCGCAGGTGTCTACATTATTAATGGGAATGAGTGCAAAATCTTATCATAAATCCCAGGCCTGGTATTTATTAAAAGAACTCTGTCATGATACAACAACACAGCAGTCCTTGACACAGTATTCTCAAGGTATCTCACCTTTAAAGGAAGTTGCACAATCTCAGACTATTATTGATATGCTTGATGAAGAAGGTGGACAGGTCAATATGTCTTTATTAAATCAGGCATTACTAGGTGCACGTAATAGAGAGAAGTTTAAGAAGTATGATTCAGCCATGACTTTAATAGATACCAATATGTCAAAGATCATCTATTCAAGTGATGACTTTGACTTAGCGATTATAGAATTACAAAAACAAGTGAATAAATACCTTAATGAATAGAGTGGCTTAGAGTGGCTTAGCCACTCTTTTTTATATGACAAATGTCATATGAAAGACATGACTTTAGACAGATGGAATGAAAGCGTTTGAATGCTAGAATGTAGTCACAGGAGGAGAAAAGAAATGAAATATGTCGTACTTGTAAGCCATGGTGAGTTTGCAAAGGGATTAGCCAATGCACTTAGCATGTTAGCTGGTGAAAAGAAAGAAGTTATTGCTGTAGGATTAGAAAATGGTAAAACTGCTGATGAATTCGCAGAAGTATTCAAAGAAGCAGTAAGTCCTATTACAGGAGAAGATGAAATCATTCTTCTTGGTGACTTAATTGGTGGATCACCATTAACAACTGCACTTAATGTTATTAATGAAAAAGGGTTCACAAATAATACTGTTGTCTTAGGTGGTATGAACCTTCCACTTGCATTAACAACAGTGTTAATGAAGGACAATCTTGATAAGGAAGTGCTTCCTCAGGCAGTATTAGGAGAAGCACATGAAGCATTAAAAGAATTTAAACTCGCATCTGATGATGACGAAGAAGACGATATCTAAGGAGGAAAACAAAAATGTCAGTTTCATTTATTCGTATTGATGACCGTATGATTCATGGTCAGACTTGTACTCGCTGGGCAAGAGAATATCCATGTGATGGATTAATTGCTGTTAATGATAAAGCAGCAGATAACAGCGTATTAAAGGCTGCTTATAAAGCTGCAAGTGGTAAGAAAACATTCGTATGGACAGTAGATGCTTTTGCTAAAAAGTGTCAGAAGGTATTAGATTCAGATACTCAGTATTTCTTAATCACTAAGAATCCTATTGATATGGCTACTATCTTAGTAGATCAGGGATTTAAGTGTGGTATCGATACAGTTATTGTTGGTCCTTGTAATGACCGTGAAGGCGCTGTAAAGCTTGGTAATAACCAGTCTATTACTCAGGAAGAAGCAGACGCATTCGAAAGAATTTCTAAAGCAGGTTATAAAATCAAATTTGCCTTATTACCAGATGTATCAATTGGTACATGGGATGACTTCAAAGGTAAGTTTGGTTATTAACAAATAAAATATTTAAGGGAGAAAGAAATTATGGAAATTAGTTGGTTTCAAGCTGCCCTACTTGGCCTATTTGCTTGTTTATCAAGTATGCCAGGTTTAGGTGGTACTTCTATTGGTAACTACACATTAGGTAGACCTTTAGTTGGTGGTTTAATTTGTGGTCTTATTTTAGGCGATTTAAAGACAGGTATTCTTGTTGGTATCGCTATGCAGTTAGTTTATATCGCATTAGTTACTCCTGGTGGAACAGTATCTGCAGACGTTCGTGCTGTCAGCTACATTGGTATCCCACTAGCGATGATTGCGATTCATTCTTATGGCTTAGATCCTACTTCAGTTAAAGCTCAGGGTCTTGCTACTTCATTCGGTTCAATGGTTGGTACATTAGGTACAGTATTATTCTATGGAACAGCTACTATCAACTTAGCATGGCAGCATGTAGGCTGGACTGCAGTTGAAAAAGGTGATTTTAAGAAATTATATACAGTTAACTGGGTACTTCCTTGGATCTCACATATCATTTGTTCATTCATTCCAACATTAATCATGTGTAAAATGGGTGCACCAATGGTTGACTTAATCAAGACATACTTACCAATGGATGGTCTTGCTATGAAGACATTATTTACTGTTGGTTCATTATTACCATGTGTCGGAATTGCTATCTTATTAAAACAGATTGTTACTAAAGCAGTAGATTTCATTCCATTCTTCTTTGGTTTCACTTTAGCTGCTTCACTTGGCATTAACTTAGTATCTGCTACATTAATTGCTGCATTATTTGCTTTAATCAATTACAAAATCAAAATGCTTTCTTTATCAAAAACAGCAGTTGTTGCTGCAGATGATTTAGATGATGATGACGAGGAGGATATCTAAAATGGAAAAGAAGATTTCAAAGAAAACTCTATCAAAATCATTCCATCATTGGTATTATGGTAACCTTACATGTTTCTCACAGGAACATATGCAGACTTTTGGTTACTTAACATCAATGTTACCAATTATCGAAGAGTTATATGACAAAAAAGAAGATCAGGAAAAAGCTTTAAAAACATATACAGCTTTCTTTAACACTGAACCTCAGTTAGGTACTGTTATCGTTGGTGTAACTGCTGGTCTTGAAGAAGCACGTGCAAACGGTGCTGAAGACGTAGATGACGAAACAATCAATGGGTTACGTGCTGGTCTTATGGGTCCAATCGCTGGTATTGGTGACTCATTAGTTGTAGGTACTGTAATTCCAATCTTATTAGGTATCGCTTTAGGTATGAGTACTGGAGGTTCTCCTCTTGGTGCTATCTTCTATATCATTGTATGGAACTTATTCGCATACTTCGGAATGAAGTTCTTATACTTCAAAGGTTATGAACTTGGTGGTAAAGCTGTAGACTTCTTAGTAGGCCCTCAGGGTGAAGCACTAAGAGAATCTATCACAATGCTTGGTGCTATCGTTATTGGTGCTGTTGCAGCTACTTGGGTAAGTATCAAAACTTCATTCACAATGACTGCAGCTGGTGCAGCTAAACCTTTCTTAGAATTACAGAAAACATTAGATGGTGTATATCCTGGATTCTTAACTGCCGCATTCGTTATTCTTTGCTGGTATCTATTAGTTAAAAAGAAAATGTCTCCTATTAAAGTTATGCTATTATTAGTAGTTATTGCTTTTGTAGGCGTAATTATTGGATTCTTCAACCCTGGATTACAATACTAATATAAAGGAGTGTTCTATCATGAATAAAGAGCTTAAATCACATTATGTAGATGAAGTAAAATATCAAACTAAGATGCTTAATAATTTAAAGAGATGGCTTAGGTGTTCAATCATTTTTTCCTCATTATTCCTTGCGTTCATTTTATTTGGACCATCTGCTATCATATTAAGAATCATTGGCATTATAGGTATGGTACTTTGTGTGATTGCATCTGTGGTCATTGGGCTTGGAATCAGAAATGGTAGAAACAATGTCAATAAGATATTAGATTTGATTCAATAATCCTATCAACTTATAAATTTAGTTATATGGGCATCACCGATAGTGATGCTCATTTTTTTTGAAAATGGAGGTGGAAATGATGTATCAATGCATATTAAGTGATATTGATGGAACATTACTCACAGATGAACATCATATCAGTCCTAAAACAAGAGACGCTATTCAATCGTTAGATATTCCTTTCTTACCTGTCTCTGCAAGAAGTCCAGAAGGAATATATCCAATACTGAAAGAGAATAATATTATTTGTCCAATGATCTGTTTTAGTGGAGGACTCATCTTGGATGAAAAGGGGAATGTCTTATATGAAAATGGAATGAGCTATAAGCAGACAGAAGAAGTCATTACTTTTATTAAAGAAAAGAAGTTTGACTGTACTATTAATATTTATGCATTACATGATTGGTTAGTAGAGGACAAAGAAGATCCTCGTGTATTAAGAGAAGAACGTATAGTAAAAGCAGAAGCACAGAAAGGGACACTTTCTTCATTAGATTCTTCTAGAAAAATACATAAGCTATTATGTATGTGTAATCCTCTTTGTACAAAAGAGATAGAAAGAAGTTTAAAAGAAAGATTTCCTCATTGTTCTATTGCCTGTTCTTCAGATATCTTAATAGAAATCATGAATGAAGGAGTTACTAAAGCAGATGCCATTAATCATCTATGTGACTATTATTCTATTAATAAACAGGATATTGTCGCTTTTGGTGATAACTATAACGACAAAGAGATGTTAGAGAGTGTAGGAATGGGTATTGCAATGGGTAATGCACCTGATGATATTAAAAATATCGCAAAAGACGTAACAAGTACCAATAATCAAGATGGCATTTTTAAAGCCTTACAAAAATTACATATTATATAGAAGAAATCTCCGAAAAGATGTAGTATAATGTAAGCAATTACGGAGGAATAAAAATATGAAAAGATTATTGAATTGTACAACAAGCGAAATGCTTGCAATGAATGGAGAAGAATTAAAACAGTCTATTCTTGCATGTGAAGGAAGAACTGTCATGACTGAAACAGTAGTGGCTATTCCACCATTATTAGGAGATTTAACTAATGCGGAACTTGCTGTTTCTTTTGGCAGTGATATGGTTCTTTTAAATGTATTTGATTGCAATAATCCAGTGATCAATGGTTTACCAGAATGTGATGAACCAGTTAAGAAGTTACAGGAACTTATTGGTAGACCAGTAGGCTGTAACCTTGAACCTGTAGACTTAGATGCTGATATGCTTGAAGAAAGACAGACAATCGCATCTGGTAGACAGGCAACTGCAGAAACATTTAAGAAAGCACAGGAATTAGGATTCAACTTCATCTGTTTAACAGGTAACCCAGGTGTTGGTGTATCTAATCATTCTATTGCAGTAGCAATTAAGGAAGCTAAGAAATATTTCAAGGGCTTAATTATTGCAGGTAAGATGCATGGTGCAGGTGTGAATGAACCAGTTGTAGATTTAGAAGCTATTAAGGAATTCATTGATGCTGGGGCTGATGTTATCTTAATGCCAGCTGTTAATACTGTTCCTGGATTATCTGAAGAAACAGTTACAAAAGCATGCGAATATATTCATGCACATAATGCTTTAGCATTATCTGCAATTGGTACAAGTCAGGAAGGTGCAGATACTGAAACTGTTAGAGAAATCGCTATTGTGAATAAAAGATGTGGTGTAGATATTCAGCATATCGGTGATGCAGGCTGGTGTGGTATGGCTTTACCTGAAAATATCATGACGTTAAGCGTTGCCATTCGTGGTAAGAGATGGACATATCACAAAATTGCTTCATCTGTAAATAGATAATTGGTAAGAATAGTATTTTTGATTGTATATAAATATTTAATTGTGCTATAATTCGTCGTAGGAGGATGATAATTAATGGATAAATTAACAATTAGAGATATTGATGTCGCAGGCAAGACAGTTCTTGTACGTGTAGATTTCAATGTACCAAGAGACAAAAACACAGGAGAAATTACAGATGATAACAGAGTTGTTGCTGCATTACCAACAATCAACTACTTATTAGATCACAACCCTAAAGCAGTTGTACTTTTCTCTCACTTAGGAAAGATCAAGAAGGAAGAAGACAAAGCTAAGAACGATATGGCTGTTGTTGCTCCTAAACTTGCTGAATTATTAGGAAGAGATGTTAAGTTCGTAAACGCTACTCGTGGCGCCGAACTTGAAGAAGCAGTAAAGAACGCTGAAAACGGACAGGTTATCTTAGTTCAGAACACTCGTTATGAAGCTGGTGAAACTAAGAATGATCCAGAATTAGGTGCTTACTGGGCATCACTTGGTGATGTATTTGTAGAAGATGCATTCGGTTCAGTTCATAGAGCTCATGCTTCAACTGTAGGAATCGCTTCTCACTTACCAGCAGTTGCAGGTTTCTTAGTAGAAAAGGAAATCGCTTATATTGGTAAGGCTGTATCTGATCCAGAAAGACCTTTAGTAGCTATCTTAGGTGGTTCTAAAGTATCTTCTAAGATCGGTGTAATCGAAAACTTATTAAACGTTGCTGATAAGATCATTATTGGTGGTGGTATGTGCTATACTTTCGCTAAAGCTCAGGGACATACAGTTGGTTCTTCATTAGTTGAAGAAGATAAGGTAGAATTAGCTAAGTCATTCATCGAAAAGGGTGGAGATAAGTTAATCCTTCCAATCGACTCTGTAGTAAGCAGTAAGTTTGGTGAAGATGGAGATATCAAGGTTGTTGGTGAAGATGTACCTGATGGATACATGGGTCTTGATATTGGTCCTAAGACTGTTGAATTATTCGCTAAAGAACTTGAAGGTGCTAAGACAGTTATCTGGAATGGCCCTATGGGTGTATTCGAAATGCCTAAGTTCGCAGAAGGTACTAAAGCTGTATGTAGCATGTTAGCTAACCTTGAAGGTGCTAACACTATCATCGGTGGTGGTGACTCTGCAGCTGCTGTTAAGCAGTTAGGATTCGCTGATAAGGTATCTCATATTTCTACTGGTGGAGGAGCATCATTAGAATATATGGAAGGTAAAGTATTACCAGGTATCGCTGCTATCAACGATAAATAATTTTTCGAGGAGATAGAATTTAAAATGAGAAAACCAATTATTGTAGGAAACTGGAAAATGAACCATGGCATCGCAGAAACAAAGGAATTTGTTGCTGCTGTTGATGGTAAAGTAACTGATAAAGCTGATTGGGGTATTGCTACTCCTTTCTTAGATTTAGCAACTGCTAAAGAAGGCGCAAAGAACTTAATCGTTGCTGCTGAAAACTGCCATTTCAAAGACAATGGTGCTTATACTGGTGAAGTAAGCGTTGGAATGTTAAAAGAAATCGGTGTTGAATGGGTTATCTTAGGACATTCTGAAAGAAGACAGTACTTTGGTGAAACTGATGAAACTGTTAACTTAAAGATGCTTCAGGTATTAAACAACGGTATGACTCCAATCGTTTGTGTTGGTGAATCTTTAGAAGAATATGAAGCTGGAAAGACTCATGATGTAGTTAAGACTCAGGTTGTTGCTGCATTCAAGGATGTTACAGCTGAAGCTGCTGAAAGAGTAGTTATCGCTTATGAACCAATCTGGGCTATCGGAACTGGTAAGACTGCAACTAATGAAATCGCAGAAGATGTTTGTGGATACATTAGAGGTGTAGTTGCTGAACTTTATGGTCAGGACGTTGCTGAAAAAGTAAGAATTCAGTACGGAGGATCTGTAAAGCCTGCTACATTAAAAGCTTTACTTGAACAGCCTAACATCGATGGTGCTTTAGTTGGTGGAGCATCATTACAGGTTGAATCATACGTAGCTATGATTGAAGCTTTAAACGACTAATTATTTAAGAGATGATTCCTTTGGAATCATCTTTTTTTGTGTGTGAAATACAAATGAGTGGTATACTATAACTAACTCATTGAAAGGAGCAAGATTATGGCAGAAACAATGAAAGAACGTAAAGATATGGATCCACAATATATGTGGGATCTCTCAACACTTTATAAAAATGATGAAGAATGGAATAACGCATTACCTGAACTTGAAGATATGATCAAGAAATTAGTGAATTATCAGGGTAAACTCAATAATGCAAAAACAATCAGAGAATTCTTTGATTTTGATACACATCTAGGTAGAAAATTATCTGATTTCTATTGCTATGCATCACTTAGAAATTGTGAAGATACAAGAGATAGTGACGCACAGGCAATGGAAGCAAAGGCTTATCAGGTCTATACAGCTTATGCGACAGCTATCAGCTTTGCTGAACCAGAAATCCTATCACTTGATGAAGAAGTTTTAGAAGCAATTGTACATTCAGATGATTTAAAACCATATGCATTTAATATGCAGAAGTTATTAGATCAGAAACCTCATGTATTAAGTGCAAAAGAAGAAGCACTTCTTGCGGCCTTTACAGAAACATTAGGTGCGCCTAGTAAGATTTCTGAAAGCTTACAAGATGCTGATATGACATTTGAATCTGTGACTGATTCAAATGGAGAAGTACATGAACTTAACCAGTCTAACTATATTCTTTTACAGATGAGTGAAGACCGTACACTTAGATTAAATGCCTTTAAATCTTTCTATAAAGGATTCAAGGAACATATTAATACCTTTGCCTCTACATATAATGCATGTATTAAAGAAGCAGTAGCAGAAGCACAAGTGAGACACTATGATTCTTCAAGAGCCATGAGCATGGCTTATGAACATGTACCTGGTGTTGTTTATGATAGTCTAGTAGATACAGTAAGAAAGTTCATGCCTGAAATGTATCGTTATGTACGTTTAAGAAAACAGATGCTTGGTTTAGATGAACTCCATTATTATGATGTTTATACACCTTTAGTTGCTGGATCAACTAAGTCATATACTTATGAAGAAGCACAGCAGATGGTCCTAGATGCAGTCACACCTCTTGGCGCGGACTACGTGAATAGAGTAAAACAGGCATATAAGGATAGATGGATTGATGTTTATCCTAATAATGGTAAACGTGGTGGTGCTTTCTCTAGTGGTACTTATGACTCTAATCCATACATTCTTACTAGTTTTACAGGTACATTAGATAGTGTGAGTACAATTGCCCATGAAATGGGTCATTCACAGCATACATGGCTTTCTAATCATGCTCAGACACCACAGAATGCAGACTATACACTCTTTGTAGCTGAAGTAGCCTCTACAGTGAACGAAAACTTACTTGTAGAACAGTTATTACAGAAGACTGCAGAACCTAAAGAACGTCTTGCTTTATTAAACCATTATCTAGATGGTTTCAAGGGAACTGTTTATCGTCAGACAATGTTTGCGGAATTTGAAAGAGATGCACATGCTATGGCTGAAAGAGGAGAAGCCATCACTGCAGCAAGCATGAATGCATTATATAAGAACTTAATCAAGGATTATTTTGGTGAAGATCTTGTGATTGATGATGAAGTACAATACGAATGGGCTAGAATTCCTCATTTCTATAGACCATTCTATGTATATAAGTACGCAACAAGCTATTGTGCAGCTGTTGCACTAAGTGAAGCAATTCTTAATAATGAAGAAGGTGCAGTAAAGAGATACTTAGAGTTCTTATCAATGGGTGGTAGTGCATATCCATTAGATGAGTTAAAGCATGCAGGTGTAGATTTTAGTACACCAGAACCTGTTTCTAGAGCATTGACTAAATTTAGTCAGATTCTAGATGATGTAGAAGAAACATTAAAGAAGCTATAAGAATGAGAGATTAGCATGGATTTAAAAACAAAAAAATAATTCTTTCAATTTTGTTAATTATGTTAGCTTTAGGATTAATAGGATTGTATTCTTATTATAATTTTTAATATGCCGTGAGCAAGAAGTCATAGGACAACCCGAAAGGGTTGTTTTTTTTAGAAAAGTGAATCGTGTTATAATAGTAAAAGATAAGAAGAGTATTTGTACTAATAGTAGAGTTAAAGATTAAAGTAGATAGAAGGCAGTAATTCTTCTAGGTAACGAAATAACCGTATACAATTCTATTCTGTAAATTGATTAGCTTTTTTTAACTTCTGTGAATTTAGCAAATGTTCGAGTTAAAAAAATTGATAAAGAATAATTATAGGATAGGTAATTATTGCTGTAATGGATATGAATTTTATAAATGTTTAGGTGACTAACTTAAAATTCTTTGCTTCCATATCTGAGTATTCTATGCTACGAAAATAGAATATTTGAAGATATTACAATAAAAATTATTAAATGCTTGACGGGGAGATTGTCCCCATCGTGTAAGATGGAATCAGAAAGGAGATATTGAGTATGAACAAAGAAAAAGTAGTAATAAAACAGGCAAAAGAAGTTTGTGAATTGCTCAGAATAAAAAATGAACGATTAAAATATTTTAAGAAAAAGGGTGTTTTTACATCTGAGATAACAACAGCTGGTTATACAGCTAATGATATTGATAGACTAAAGCAATTAGTAGTGCTTACTAAAGCAGGTTTGACATGTGACGATATCAAGAAAATAGATTTGGGAAAAGTATCATTTAAAGAAGCAATTAAGAACAGAATAAAAATGATGGAAGACAAATTTCAACAAATAAATGGTGCTCTTAATTTATCGGCAGAATTACTTGATGATGATATTCAGTATGATTCTATGCCGTCAGATTATTACTTGACAGAAATAAAAAGACGTGAGGGTGAAGGTGAAGAATTTATGGATTGTGAAGATTGGCAGTTTGAGTTAGATATGATGGAGAACTTTAAATGTCCTAACTGTGGTACAGAGAATAGTGTAGATTTAGAAGAGTATCTTTGGTCGGAGAGCAGTGATGAAAGAGAAAATGGTATGGGACCAGATTTTATAAAGTATTTTGATAGCGAAGACAATTATGAGTGTCCATCTTGTGGTAAGGTTATTCGTATTTCAGGTTGGAAGAGAGAATACCCAGTAGGAGTATTTGATTCTGAGGAGGTTGATGTATCATTATTAGATGATGAATGAACTTCGCGAAATATACTTGTTATGTAATGAAGTAAAAAAGGAGAATAACATATGGCAGTAGTAACAGAATCATTTGATATTCCGATGGATATCATGACAAAATTAGCAACTGGAGAATATCGTAGAATTGGTGGTGTTGTGAGAGTTGCAATTGGACCAAATAAAGGTCGAATTGTGAAACATCTTGAACCTGTCAAAATGGAGCAAGCTGATCAAATCCAAAAGGTTGGAAGTAAAATTATGCAAGTTGCAAAGAATAGGAAAAAAGAACTTATTATTGGGGCTTTAGTTACAGGGGCTATTACAGTCGGTGGTGTAGTGTATCATAAAATAAAAAGTAGAGAACCTGAAGTGGTACAGAACTATCATGCAGCATTACGAGATTATATTGATGATGTTCGTTCAGGTAAATTGAGTATGGAGTCTATCAATTGTTTGATGGATTCTTTAGAAGAACTCAAGCAGAATAATAATTATGAAAAGATTAAGATTGAATTGACGACAGAAGAATTAAGTGTACTTGTCAATCGTATTTATGAGTATACTATCAAACTTGCAAAAGATAATTCAGTTGACCTAGCAGATGACGAATTAAGTTCTTCTGATAACATTCTTTTGAATTTACAGAAGTATCTTTTAGCACAAAAACATATATTTGAATTGGCTGCATAACAAAAGTGATCCTCATTATTGAATTGATTACAATGATGAGGATTTTTTTATGTTATAATAGCGAATGATAAGGAGAGCTATATGTTAACAGGAGAATTAAAGAATAAGGTAGATAAGATATGGGAGTCGTTCTGGACAGGAGGGATTACTAATCCTTTAGATGTCATTGAACAATTCACTTATCTTATGTTTATTAAACAATTAGATGAAGTAGAAACAAAGAATGAAGCAGATGCTGAACTATTTGGGATGGATTATGAGGGTTTATTCCCTAAAGATAAACCATATTTGAGATGGCATCATTTTAAAGATATTGGTAGTGCTGATAAGATGTATCAAATCATGAATGATGAATTATTCCCATTCATTAAGAATTTGAAGGGTGATGGTGAATCTTCTTATGCAAGATTTATGAGAGATGCCATCTTTAAGATTCCTACTGCAAACCTATTACAGAAAGTAGTTACAGGAATAGAAGGACTCAATACAGAAGAAGCAGATATAAAAGGTGATTTATACGAATACCTATTAAATAAGCTTAATAATTCTGGTACAAATGGACAGTTTAGAACCCCAAGACATATTATTAATATGATGGTTAATCTTGTAAAACCTGTACCTACAGATACAATATGTGATCCAGCAATGGGGACTGCAGGATTCCTTATTGGTGCTGAAGAATACTTAAGAGAAAAACATGAAGAATTATTCTTAGATGATAAACTTAAAGAACATTTTAATAATAAGATGTTTAATGGTTTTGATATGGATTCTACAATGCTTAGAATTGGGGCTATGAACCTTATTTCTCATTATGTAGATAATCCACAGATAGAATATAGAGATAGTCTTTCACAGCAGAATATTGATGAAAATAAGTACTCTCTTATCTTAGCTAATCCACCTTTTAAAGGGTCATTAGACTATGAGGTAGTTGCAGAAAACTTATTATCTGTATGTAAGACTAAGAAGACAGAATTGTTATTTATTGCGTTATTCTTACGTTCATTACAGGTTGGTGGTAGATGTGCATGTATCGTACCTGATGGTGTATTATTTGGTTCTAGTAAAGCACATAAGAGTATTAGAAAAGAACTAGTAGAGAATAACCAGTTACATGCAGTTATTTCTATGCCTAGTGGTGTATTTAAACCATATGCAGGTGTATCTACAGCTATATTAGTATTTACTAAGACTACTACAGGTGGTACTGATAATGTTTGGTTCTATGATATGAAAGCTGATGGGCTTTCATTAGATGATAAACGTTCACCAGTAGAAGAGAATGATATTCCTGATATTATTCATAGATATGAACATTTAGATGAAGAGAAGGATAGAAAGAGAACAGAACAGAGTTTCTTTGTACCTAAGGAAGAGATTGCAGAGAATGATTATGATCTTTCTATTAATAAATATAAAGAGATTGTTTATGAGAAGGTTGAGTATCGTCCTACTCATGAGATATTAGGTGATATTGAAGCACTTAATAAAGAGATAGAAGAGAGTATTGAGGAATTAAAGTCTTTATTGAAGGACTAGAAAGGAGCTAAATGTGGGTGATAAATCTGCATTTGTAGAATTAGGGTGGAATATGTAAAGCTTGAAGAAATATGTACAATTGTATCTGGGGGAACTCCTTCTAGATCAAAGCCTAATTATTGGAATAACGGGAATATACCTTGGATAAAAATTAAAGATATGAAATCGAAGTATATAGATTCTGCTGAAGAATTTATAACAGAAGAAGGTTTAAATAACTCTTCTACAAAAATGTTAAAACGTGATACTATTTTATATTCGATATTTGCAACATTAGGAGAAGTCGGAATTTTAAAAATCGATGCATGTACAAACCAAGCAATAGCAGGATTATCTTTAAAAGAAGATTCGAATATTTTAAAAGAGTATTTATATTATTATTTGAAATCAAAAAAGAAAGATGTAAACAATCTAGGTAGAGGAGTTGCTCAGAATAATATTAACTTATCTTTACTTCGAAAATTTAAAATTCCAGTGATTCCTTTGCGTCAGCAAAAGAAAATCATCGAAGTGTTAGATAACGTTTCTAGTACTATAAATAATTATGAAAGAGAACTAGCACTATTAGATGAATTGGTCAAAGCCCGATTTGTGGAGATGTTTGGGGATCCTGTTTTGAATGAGAAGTCATGGCGAGTTATAAAACTAGGAGAATTATGCTCTAAAATTTGTAGTGGAAATACGCCAAAAGGTGGTAGTGATAATTATACAAAAGAAGGAATAATGTTTTTTAGAAGTCAAAATGTATGGAAAAACAGATTAGAATTGGATGATATTGTTTATATTGATGAAGCCACACATAAAAAGATGAAAGAAACATCTTTGAATTATGGTGATATATTAATTACAAAAACGGGGCGAATAAATACTGAAAATAGTAGTTTGGGCCGTTCAGCATTATTTTTGGGTAAAAACGATTCTGCAAATATAAATGGACATGTTTATCTTGTTAGAATTAATAGTGAATTAGTAAACAGACATTTTGTTTTGCAGATATTAATTAGTCCTCAATATAGAGATTTGATTCGCAGAGTCTGTGTTGGCGGAATAGATAAAAGACAGTTAAATCAAAATCATATATATGATTTTCCAATAATTATTCCTCCTCTAGAACTCCAGAACCAGTTCGCGTCATTTGTAGAAGAAATCGATAAATCAAGGTCTCGAATACAGAAGTCATTAGAAGCATCACAAGAACTATTCGATTGCTTAATGCAAGAGTATTTTGGTTAATATAATTGAATAAATTTGTTTAATAGGGTGTAGATGATGTTGGTAACGGAGGTTATCAACATGAAAGAAACTATTATTAAAGAAATTGAACAGAAATTGTTACGTTATCTAGACAATGCACAGATGGAAATGTTACATAGAACATTAAAGTCTTGTCTGGATAACGTAACTTTTATTATGCAAGAAGATAGTATTCAGGATATTTTTGAATATTCTAATATGGAACTCATAGATAAGTTTATTGCATCTAAAGAGATAGAAGGATGTTCAAAAAGAACAACTCAATATTATAAGTCTACTTTAGTAATGCTGGAGAATAGAACAGATATACACTTTACACACATGACTACAGATCATCTAAGAACATATCTTACTGATTATCAGAAGATCAATAATTGTTCTAAGGTAAGTATTGATAATATTAGAAGAAATCTAAGTAGTTTCTTCTCTTGGCTAGAAGAAGAAAACTATATTCTTAAGAGTCCTATGAAGAGGATTCATAAGATAAAGACAGATAAGGTGATTAAAGAAACTTTGTCTGATGAGTCTTTAGAGTGTTTAAGAGATAGTTGTGATAATTTAAGAGACTTAGCTATTATTGATTTGTTAGCTTCTACAGGTATGAGAGTAGGGGAACTAGTGAATATTAATATAGAAGATATAGATTTTGAGAATAGAGAATGTGTTGTATTTGGTAAGGGTAATAAAGAAAGACCTGTATACTTTGATGCAAGAACAAAAATACACTTGAAGAATTATCTAAAGAGCCGAACAGATGATAATCCAGCACTATTCGTCTCTTTAGATAAACCTTTTAATAGGTTACAAATTAGTGGTGTAGAGATAAGATTAAGGAATTTAGGTAGACGTTTAGGTATACATAGAGTACATCCACATAAGTTTAGAAGAACAGTAGCTACTAGAGCTATAGATAAGGGAATGCCTATTGAACAGGTACAGAGTTTGTTAGGTCATTCACAGATAGATACGACTATGCATTATGCAATGGTTAATCAGAATAATGTAAAGGAGTCACATAGAAAGTTTGTGGCTTGATAGGGGGAATAATTGAGAGGGGAAGGTCTCTATAAATCCTGATTTTATGATTAAATGCAAATCTGCATTTGTAAGGGGTATGAAACTAAAAATTAGTGAGCTTGGGAAAGTTATTACTGGGAATACCCCAAGTAAAAAAATAAAAGAGTTTTGGGATAAAGATGATGTAGGGTTTGTGAAGCCTGATATTATTTCAGATGAACATATTGTAAAGATTAAAAGTGAAGATTGTAATGAGTTTATTTCGAATGCGGCTATTAGTAAAGCTAGAATTGTTCCAAAGAATAGCATATTTGTAACATGTATAGGTAATATTGGAAAAATAGGAGTTGCCACTGAGAATTTGGCCTTCAATCAACAGATAAATGCAATCATACCAAATGAAAATGTAAATTTAGATTACTTATGCTATGCTATTTTTGCAAATAAAACTAGACTTCAAGATATTGCAAATGCGCCAATTGTACCATTGTTAAATAAAAGTCAATTCAGTGAATTTGAATTAGAGTTTGATATGGACATAAATACTCAAACAAGAATAGTTCATGAATTAAATACTGTTTCTAATATAATCTTAAAGTATAAACAAGAATTACTATTGCTGGATGAATTAGTTAGAGCCCGATTTGTGGAGATGTTTGGGGAAATAGAGGATTGTGATAAGTGGGAAAGCAAAATATGGAATGAAGTAGTAACTATAAAAAATGGAAGAGATTATAAAAAAGTATTGGTTAGTGATGGTGGTTACCCGGTTGTCGGGACAGGCGGAGAGATTGCAAGAGCGAGTAAGTACTTATGTCCCGAAAACACAATAGTTGTAGGCAGAAAAGGTTCTATCAATAATCCGATGTTAATGAAAGAGAAATTTTGGAATGTTGATACTGCTTTTGGAGTCATTCCAAATAGCGATTATTTGCATTATCAATACTTTTATTATTTCTGTAAGTTTTATAATTTTATGAAACTGAATAAGGCAACAACGTTGCCAAGCACAACGAAGGCTGATTTATTAAAAATAAGGATAAATATTCCCCCTCTAGAACTCCAGAACCAGTTCGCATCATTCGTACAAGAAATCGATAAATCAAGGTTACATGAACAATTAGCTGTAGAATATGTTAAATTACTGGCAAAAGATTTATGACTTTTATTTAATTTATTGTGATTATATTTTAATGTATCAATAATAACTCAATTCATAAACATAACATGTTAAAATTACTTTATGAATACTATTCAGTGATGGTATTAATAATAGATAGAGCTCCCACTATAGATATCAATATCAAATAGACTAAAGAAAGGAGAAGTTAAAAATGACTAAAATACAAGATTTTAGATTAAACGAATCATATTTCAAGCCATTGATTGATAAATGTTTCAAAAAATATCGTTGTGATTCATTTGAGTATACAAACAGTGTGACAGGAGTTGTAGGTCTTTATATCGATAATAAAACACTTGAACTCCGTAATGAACAAAAGGCAATACAATATTTTGATTCAGTTGATGATATTGCTGTATGGTCAATTAAAGAAGTAAACGAAAATGATATTCACTCTTATTTTGAAGATACTGATCAAATTGATACTACAGTTAACGAAATAATAAAGACAATCACTTTAGTGAATGAGCATCAAAAAGTTAAAATTTCTGATGATATCTATGAAATGTGGATTACAAGAGCCATCTTATTCCATTTAGAAACTGCAGATATCTGTTTTGAAAAAGATAATACTGCTTTTTCTGAAGAAATAGAAATCAAAAGAGGTCAGAATTTAGTAGATGAATTTCCAAAGAAAAATGATTTTTTCTTGAATCAATGGGTAAATGAAGTTATTCCCACTATTGAAACTGAATTTTTTTTGATTAAATAATAATTGCGGTTATTGCATATTAAAAAAGTAGCCTTAGCTGCTAATCACCACTACCTAACATATCTCTCAATTCTTTAAAAGTATCCTCTATAGGTGCTACTCTACCATTTCTAACATCCTCTTCAGACTTCTCAAGTAATTCCAATAATTCATCATGTTGCTTTGAATCCATAAAATCACCTCCATAGAATATAACTAAAGTACACCATTCTCTAAGTTAAATAGATAATGTAACCACAATTATTCCCAATAAAGTTCTTTTTTAGGATATAATAGAAACATAAAGGAGATGATACTGTTGAACTTTACTTTTTTAAAAAACAAAACAGAATTCCAGGACTTTGCTTCTACATGTATAGAAGCAGAAAAAGGATTAATGGTATCACCTGCTAACTGTGCAATACTTACAAGACGTGCATTAGAACAAGCAGTACATTACATGTATAAGAATGACATAGACTTACAGATGCCTTATAGAGATAATCTAAGTGCTTTAGTCAATGAATATACATTTAAACAAATTATTCCAACAGAAATCTATGAAGGAATTAGATACGTTATTACTTTAGGAAACTTTGCAGTACATACAAGTAGAAAAGTAAAAAGAGAAGAAGCAGTTCTTGCTTTAAATAATCTCTATAGACTTGTTAACTGGATGAACTATTCTTATGGAGTAGATTATCAACAACAATTACCTGAATTTGATCCTACTAAGTTACCTGATCAAACACATATGTTTGTGAATAAGGATCTAAAAGAACAGGTAAGAGATATTCTTAATAAACAGAAAGAAAAAGAAGAAAAACAAAAAGAAGAACTGGCTCGATTAGTTGCTGAAAATGAGGAATTAAGAAGACAAGGGGCAGCTAAGAGAAAAGAAGATAAAGCTGTTAAATATGTTGATGTGAATAAGATTCCTGAATGGAGGACAAGACAGCTTTATATTAATTTAATGCTGAAGGAAGCAGGATGGGATTTTGATACAAATGTAGAGGAAGAATATCCTGTTCATCATATGCCAACAGATTCAAAAGAAGGTTTTGTTGATTATATCTTACGTGGAAGAACAGGAAAGATTATTGCTGTTATAGAAGCAAAGAAAACAAGTGTAGATCCTCGTGTAGGACGTAACCAGGCAAAACTTTATGCAGACTGTATTGAACAAGAATATGGATTAAGACCGGTTATATTCTATACAAATGGTTTTGAAACATTTATCTGGGATGACATGATGTATCCAGATAGAAGGGTTTCTTCTATCTTCTCACAGGATGAAATACAGTTACTTATAGATAGAAGAGATACGCGTAGAAGTATTTCTAAACCTGTTATACAGGACGCCATCACAAACCGTTATTATCAGAAAGAAGCCATTGTAAGAACATGTGAAGACTTTGAAAAGGGAAGTCGTAAAGCATTACTTGTCATGGCAACAGGAAGTGGTAAAACACGTGTAGCGATTAGTTTAGTAGATGTATTGACTAAAGCAGATTGGGCAAAGAATATACTATTCCTTGCCGATCGTACTGCATTAGTGAATCAGGCAAAGAAGAACTTTGTAAACCTTCTTCCTTCCCTGACTACTTGTAATCTATGTGAAAACAAAGAAGACCCAGAAGTATCAAGAATGATCTTTAGTACTTATCCTACAATGATGAATGCAATCGATGAAACAAGAAGTAAAGATGGTAATCGTTTATTCACACCAGGACACTTTGATCTCATTATTCTTGATGAAAGCCATCGTAGTATTTACAACAAATATAAAGATATATTTGATTACTTTGATGCTTTACTCGTAGGTTTAACAGCAACACCTAAAGATAGTATTGGGGCTAATACATATTCTATATTTGATTTAGAAACGGGTGTCCCTACATATGCTTATGAATATGAAACAGCCGTCAAAGATAAATATTTAGTCAGCTACCATTCTTATGAAACTAAAATGAAGTTTCTAGAGGAAGGTATTCACTATGATGAGTTATCAGAAGAAGAGAAGAAAGAATTTGAAGAACACTTCTCTAATACTGATACAATCACTTCAAGTGAAATGAATAAATTTGTTTTTAACATTAATACTATTGATACTGTGATCAGAGATTTGATGGAACATGGTATTAAAATTGAAGGAGGAGATAAGATAGGAAAAAGCATTATCTTCGCTGCCAATCAAAATCATGCCAATAAGATTAAAGAGAGATTCGATATACTCTATCCTGAATACAAGGGGAAGATTGCTGAAGTGATTACATTTAATACAAAATTTGTACAAAATGCGATAGATCGATTCAGTAAAACAGACAGTTACCCTCAAATAGCTATTAGTGTAGATATGCTAGATACAGGTATAGATGTACCAGATATCGTTAATCTTGTATTCTTTAAGAAAGTAAGAAGTAAAGCAAAATTCTGGCAGATGATTGGAAGAGGAACAAGACTAAGAACAGACTTGTTTGGTCCAGGAGATGACAAGAAAGGATTCTTGATATTTGATTACCTAGGAAATATGGATTACTTCAGAGTAGACCAGCGTCCTGAAAAATCAGGTATTATAGAATCACTCTCTCAACGTATCTATAAGTTACGTGTTGATATTCTTTATGCACTTGAACAAAATGCATCCGATCAGGATTATGTAGATGAAATCAATAAACAGATCAAAGAAATGTCAGGTTATATTCAATCACTCAATGAAGACAGTTTTAATGTAAAGATGCACTTGAAATATGTGCATCAATATAAAAATCCAGATAACTGGATTAACCTGAATGAAATGGATACACATTATATTAAAGATGAATTGTCTTCTCTTGTTGTGATTCATGATGAAGATAAACGTGCAAAGTTCTTTGATAGACAGATGTATATGATTGAAATGGCTTATCTCAATCATTATGATGCAAGTCAGGTCATTAATAAGGTCATTATGATGGCTGATGAATTGTATAAAAAACAAACAACACCTGATATTGCAGATAATGCGGAATATTTGAAATGTGCCAAAGATCCTGATTACTGGAAGACAGCTAATTATTTTGATCTAGAAGTACTACGTGAGAAGATTAGAGGGTTGGTTAAGTATTTAGACCCTGGTCCAATAGTAGATCCAGTAGATACACATTTTGAAGATGAAATCATTGAAACAAAGATGAATGATGCTTTCTATAATGATGAAGGCTTAGAGAACTATAAAGAGAAAGTACAGCATTATTTAAAAGCACATGAAGATGATGAAGCTATCTATAAGCTCAGACATAATCAAGTCATTACTCCAGATGAAATGAAACATCTAGAAAACTTACTATGGATAGACTTAGGAAGCAAAGACGATTATCGATTACATTTTGGTGATACACCTATCACCAGATTAATTAGAAAGATAGTGGGATTAGATAGACAAGCAGCTATGGCTGAGTTCTCACGTTTCCTAGATGATCAGAGCTTGAATTCTAGACAGATTCACTTTGTAGAATTATTAGTAGATTATATTGTGAAGAATGGTTTCATTGAAGACAAGAAGGTCTTATTACAGGATCCTTTCAAGTCAATCGGTAGTATGAGTGCCTTATTTAAGGATAAGATGAATGTTGCGAGAGAGATTTTAAAGACAGTAGATACGTTCAGCGAAAGATGCTAGAAGAAAACGTTCACATTTTTGAGAGTATTCTATCACTATAAAAAATATTTATAATTTAATTTTTTGATTAAACTAAGCACAAAATAACACAATCGGATATCCCTAAACTGCAAACGTTTTCAGTAAATGCTATGTACAAATTGTGCAAATTTTCACAAAAGTATGCTTGTTTTTTCACAAGAAGTCATGTATAGTGAATTTACAAAATATGAAGAAGAAATATTTTGGTCAATGGAGGATATAAAAATGGCTGATAAGAAAGTCGAAAAGAAAGTTGAAGAATGGACAGAAGAAAAGACTGATGCTTGCATTGATGAGTTAGTTAATAACGCATTAACAGCATTAGACGAATTCGAAGGTTTTGATCAGGAAACTGTTGACTACATCGTAGCAAAGATGTCAGTTGCTGGTCTAGATCAGCACGGTGTTCTTGCAGAAGCTGCTGTAAAAGAAACTGGCCGTGGTGTATTTGAAGACAAGGCTGTTAAGAACTTATTCGCTTGTGAATATGTTACTAACAACATGCGTCATACAAAGACTGTAGGTATTATTAATGAAGATCCACTTACTGGTATCACTGAAATCGCTGAACCAGTTGGTGTTGTTTGTGGTATCGTTCCAGTAACAAACCCAACTTCTACAGTTATCTTCAAGTCTTTAATCGCTATTAAGACTAGAAACCCAATCATCTTCTCATTCCACCCAGGTGCTCATGACTGTTCAGTTATGGCTGCTAAGGTAATGTTAGATGCTGCTGTAAAAGCTGGTGCTCCTAAGAACGTAATCCAGTGGTTACCAATGAAAACTATGTATGCAACTGGTGCATTAATGAATCATCCAGGTGTTGCTACTATCTTAGCTACTGGTGGTAACGCAATGGTTAAGGCTGCTTACTCTTGTGGTAAACCTGCTTTAGGTGTAGGTGCTGGTAACGTTCCTGCATACGTAGAAAAGTCTGCTAAAATCAAAATGGCAGCAAACGATATTTATTTATCAAAATCATTCGATAATGGTATGATTTGTGCATCTGAACAGGTTGCTGTTGTAGACCACGAAATCTATGATGAATTCAAGAAAGAATTCGGTCGTTATCATGTACATTTCTGTAATGCTGAAGAAAAGAAGAAACTTGAACAGTTCATGTTCGGTGTAACAGCATACAGTGAAAACGTAAATGAAGCTAGATTAAACAGCATCGTTCCAGGTAAGAACGCTACTTGGATTGCTGAACAGGCTGGTTTCAAAGTATCTGATGATATTCAGATCTTAGTTTGTGAAGTTAAGGAAATCGGTCCTAACGAACCAATGACTAGAGAAAAACTTTCTCCAGTATTAGGTATGATCAAAGCAAACTCTACTGAAGATGGTATTGAAAAAGCTGCTCAGACTGTTGAATTCAACGGTTTAGGACATTCAGCTGCAATCCATACTACTAATCATGAAATTTCTAAAGCATTTGGTAAGAGAATCAAAGCTATCCGTATTATTGAAAACGCTCCATCTACATTCGGTGGTATCGGTTCAGTATACAATGCATTCTTACCTTCATTAACACTTGGTTGTGGTTCTTATGGTCATAACTCAGTATCAAACAACGTAAGTGCTATTAACTTACTAAATATTAAGAGAATAGGGAGACGTAACAACAATATGCAATGGGTTAAACTTCCTCCTAAGATTTATTTCGAAAGAAATTCAATCAGATATCTTAGAGATATGAAGGATATGAAGAAAGCAATGATCGTTACTGACAGAGGTATGTATGACCTTGGTTATGTAGCAAAGATCGAAGATGCTATCAGAAGAAGACGTAACAAAGTAGATGTTGACTTATTCATCGACGTTGAACCAGATCCATCTTTAGATATGACTCTTAAGGGTCTTGAAATCATGAAGAGCTTCCAGCCTGATACAATTATTGCTATCGGTGGTGGATCTTCAATGGATGCTGCTAAGGTTATGTGGTTAATGTATGAACATCCAGAAGTTAACTTCGATGACATCAAGCAGAAATTCATGGATATCAGAAAGAGAGCATTCAAGTTCCCAGAACTTGGTAAGAAAGCTAAGTTAGTATGTATCCCAACTACTTCAGGTACAGGTTCAGAAGTAACTCCATTCGCAGTTATCACTGATACTAAGGAAAACAAGAAATATCCATTAACTGACTACGCTTTAACTCCAACAATCGCAATTGTTGACCCTGAATTCGCTATGTCTATGCCACCAAGAATCGCTGCTGATACTGGTATCGACGTATTAACTCATGCTATTGAAGCATATGTTTCAATCTTAGCATCTGACTTCACTGATGGTTGGGCTAAACAGGCTGTTAAGTTAGTATTCGAAAACCTTGAAAAGTCAGTACTTGAAGGTGATGCAGAAGCTAGAATCAAGATGCATAACGCTGCATCAATCGCAGGTATGGCATTCGCTAACGCATTCTTAGGTATGAACCACTCATTAGCTCATAAGATCGGTGGAGAATGGCATATTCCTCACGGACGTACTAACGGTATGTTATTACCACATGTAATCAGATACAATGGTACAGTTCCAACTAAGTTAAACATCTGGCCAAAGATCGAAGACTATAAGGCAGATAAGAAATATAGAGAATTAGCAGAATTAATCGGCTTACATCCAAAGACTGATGCAGAAGGTGTTGAAATGTTCGCACAGGCTGTTGAAAAGTTATGGGTAAAAGTTGGTGGTGCTGTAAACGTTAAGTCACAGAACATCAGCAAAGATGATTGGGAAGAATCAGTACATAGAATCGCTATGAACGCATATGAAGACCAGTGTACTCCTGCTAACCCAAGAATGCCTATGGTTAAAGATATGGAAGGTATCTTAAATACAATTTACGATTACGAATCTCCATTCGCTAAGAAATAATTCTTAAAACCACTTAGAGGAAAGCCTTACGGCTTTCCTCTTTTTTGTCATAGGCGGAAACCCACTGCCAATAGGTGGTGGGAGGAGCCTCGTAAATCGTTATCTATTATCCCTGACTTTCAATATATTTTTGTATAGTTGCTGATGACACTTCTCCAATGCTGCAAGCAAAATAACCATCTGACCAAAATGTTTTTTCCTTCCAATACTGTTTTGATAAGACCGAACTATACTTATGCTATAAGTGGTATGTTGTTTCCTGCTTTACAATTCAAACTCTATCTGTTGTATCGTAACTTAATAAGAAATGTATATGGGCTTTGTCAGTATCTATCGCAATAATTTCGTAGCCACGAGTATTAGCTATATCGAGAATCTTTTGTTTAACATCATCGGCGATAGAGTCTTTTAGTAGTTGTTTGCGGTATTTGGTTACTAGAACTATATGTACTTTCAGGCTGTATTTTCAGCTGTTATGACGATTGTATCTACTATCCACAGTTCACCTCAAAATATAGATATTTCGCTATAAATTAGATATAATTTAGATATAACATATAGTGAAATATCTATGAAAGGAGTACATCTATGGAACAGATGACTATTACAGCTAAAATTCAAATAATCGTAGCTGAAACAGATAAGGTTTTGCTTGATGAAACAATGTCTGTTTATCGTAATGCCTGTAATTATGTTTCAGACTATGTATTCCGCACTCATGACTTAAAGCAGTTTTCACTTAATAAGGCTTTGTATTCTACTTTACGAGAAAAGTTTAACCTTAAATCGCAGATGGCTCAGTCTGTTTTGAAGACTGTTATTGCCAGATATAAGACCATTCTTGAGAATCAGAATGAGTGGATTAAACCATCGTTCAAAAAACCTCAGTATGATTTGGTTTGGAACAGAGATTATTCCTTAACACAAAACCGTTTTTCAATCAATACACTTAATGGTCGTGTAAAGTTATCTTATTTTTCAGATGGAATGTCTAAGTATTTCGATCATACGATTTATAAGTTTGGTACTGCCAAACTTGTAAGTAAGCATGGTAAATACTATCTGCATATACCAGTTACCTATGAGATTGAAGAAAGTAATATTTCTGACATCTGTAATGTTGTAGGTATTGACAGAGGTATTAACTTTGTTGTTGCAACTTATGACAGCAAACATAAGTCTGGGTTTGTGAGTGGTAAAGCTATTAAACAGAAACGTGCTAACTATTCCAAACTTCGTAAGGAACTCCAAATGCGACATACGCCATCCTCAAGACGAAGACTAAAAGCTATCGGTCAGCGAGAAAACCGTTGGATGCAGGATATTAACCATCAGGTATCGAAGGCACTCGTTGAAAACAACCCAAAGCACACTCTCTTTGTATTGGAGGATTTGTCAGGTATTCGTAATGCTACAGAACGTGTTAAAACTAAAGATCGTTATGTTTCTGTTTCATGGTCTTTCTATGACCTTGAGCAGAAACTAATCTACAAAGCAAAACAGAATCAGTCTTCTGTTATTAAGGTAGACCCTCGCTATACAAGCCAGTGCTGCCCTTGCTGTGGACATGCTGAAAAGTCTAACCGCAATAAGAAGATACATCTGTTCACCTGCAAAAAATGTGGTTATAAATCTAATGATGACCGCATTGGAGCTATGAATCTGTATCGTATGGGAATAAACTATCTTGCAGATAGCCAAGTACCTAATACAGTTGTAGCAGAGTAAACTCTGCTGCAAAGGGTGCTGTCAACCACCCTATGATGTAACGCCACTTTAGATAGCAATATCTATTGGGGTTAAAGGTCGGAGGTGTAAACCGTTAGTACGACTGGGCAGTTACAAGCCCATGACCTTTAGGTCGTGGGTAGTTGACAGTATCGCATTCATCATCTACCTTGTAAATCTTATTTATCAATTGTTCCTTAACCCAGCATTAAGACGTGTTAAAGTTATAAGTAGTGTGAATATCAGTCCATTAAAGACAATATTTCTTTATTACACGGCTTATGAAAGACATACATTACCTATTAAGAATATTATTCTGAAAATGATTGGGAATGTCATTTTGTTTATGCCTTTTGGGTATTTTGTATATGTCTTATTTAAACCAATGCGTTCATTTCTATCTTACTTCCTCTTTTTCTTATTTATGATTATAGGAGTAGAAGTCATTCAATATATTTGGAAGGTTGGATCAGCAGATATAGATGATATTATTCTGAATATGAGCGGCGTACTGATTCTATATATCATAATGAAGATACCTTTCGTAAAAAAAATTATTTTGAATACTCATAAACCATAGGCTAATGAAAATTAAATTTCATAAGCACTGATTATCCAGCGTTCATGAAGGTGAACCTGCCACATCATTCAGATCATAGTTCACTCTGTGGTATATCTCAAATAGATTTTATATCTATAACTTACTACAAAATTGTAGTGAGTTATAGATAACGAAAAACTGTGATGGATAAAATTAGAAATACTTACAGCAATCATTTTCTATCAGTCATAGAAAGATAGTTTATTTCCTGAATTTTTCTACTCCGCATTTCTCTTAAATCGTAATCTGTCGATTATGGGTATTCCAAAAAAATATATTAAACTAAAAAAATCACAAGTATTACACATCTTTTCTGTTACAATAATTGTATATGAAAGAGGTGAATCTTGTGCTTTTTATTTTTCTACTATTGTTATTCTTATATTTGTTCCTAACAAGATACTACATCACTGAAGATGTGACTGTAAAAGAAGTCCTTGAAGATAAGATCATATTTGAATCAGAGCTCGGAAAAGAAATTATACTTAAAATCACTAAGCCTCATAAATATCTAGAAGGACAAAAGGGACAAGTCTCATTCCATGGAGAAAGAATCGTATCATTTCAAAAAGCAGCCTAAATAAAATGGGCTGCTTTTTGGCTAGATGACGTTAAAATGTTTTAAGGCATTATAGATGCCATCATCTTCAATATCAGTTGTAATATAGGTTACATAATCAAATAGAATGGGATTAGAATTACCCATTGCTACTGATTCTTTTGTATAAGTCAACATTGGTAAATCGTTGGTAGAATCACCAATAGAAATACAATCATCAATAGAAGCCCCAATGAGATCAATAAATGTCTGAATACCTGTTGCTTTAGAACAAGCTTTAGGAACAACTTCGATGAAATCTTCAGCACGCTGGATATATTCTAAATCATCTTTGAATTCATTCTTAAATGCTTCAATATCATCTTCTGGTGTATACCACGCAGTAAACTTATCAAAATCAGGTTCATCATCTTTATGATAGACAGGTACATTGACCTTGATATCTTTATAACGTTTTTTGATTTCCTGAACTGTCTTTGTTTTGATTGCTTCAGGAAAATAAATAGCTTCAGGACCTTCTAAGACAGCATCAATATCTAATTCAACAGCTTTGTTCACGATTCCTTTCTTTAATTCTAAAGGAAGTGTAGCATGATAGATTTCCTTATCATGATAGTAGATATTAGTCCCACATCCACAGATATAACCATCTAATCCTAATTCCTTAATTATATCTTCTATAATACAAATAGTACGTCCAGTATTCACCATCAGGATATGTCCATTATCCTGAGCTAGTTTGATTGCTTTTTTTGTACTTTCAGGAACAGTAAAATCTGTTTCTGTAGATAAAGTACCATCAATATCAAAAAATATAACTTTCCTATTCATAACTTTTCTCCTTGTTTCAATAACTAAAACACAAATAATTACATCTGTCAACAACCTCTCAATTCTTGAAAATGCCATATGGTAGCGCATTGATTTACTATCAAGCGACATTGAATACAAACCTAATATGTGATAAGATTAAATAAGATTCAGAAAGGATTGAGAATATGTATAAGATTGTAAAGAAAGAAGTACTTAATGACGTTGTAGAGTTAATGGAAGTACATGCGCCAATGGTTGCAAGAAAATGTGAACCAGGGCAGTTTATTATTTTACGTGTAGGAGAAGATGGAGAAAGAATCCCTCTTACAATTGCTGATTATGATAGAGAAAAGGAAACAATCACAATAATTTATCAGATTGTAGGTTACTCTACTAAACAGCTTGCAAAGTTAGAAGAAGGCGATTATATCACTGACTTCGTAGGTCCTCTTGGAGTACCAACTCATCTAGAAAAGAAAGATCATGTCATCGGTGTAGCTGGTGGTGTTGGTAGTGCACCATTATTCCCACAGTTAAGAAAGTTAGCTGAACTTGGTACTAAGGTTGATGTAATTATCGGTGGACGTGAAGAACAGTATGTATTATGGGCAGATCGTTTTAAAGAATTCTGTGATAATGTTTATATCGCAACTAATGATGGTTCTGTAGGTACAAAAGGTTTTGTAACTGATGTTTTAACTGATTTACTTGATAAGGGTGAAAAGTATGATGAAGTTATCGCAATCGGACCAGTCGTAATGATGAAGGCAGTTGTTGGAGTAACTAAGCCTAGAGATATTAAGACAATGGTTTCACTTAACCCAATCATGATTGATGGTACTGGTATGTGTGGATGCTGCCGTGTGACTGTTGATGGTAAGATCAAGTTTGCCTGTGTTGATGGACCAGACTTTGATGGTTTAAATGTTGACTTTGATGAATTAATGGCAAGACAGAGAATGTTCAAGGAAGAAGAACATCTTGTTGACAGCAATGCAGACCGTATGTGTAACTTAATGAAGGGGGTTAAATAATATGCCTAATATGTCAAATAAAAAGGTAGAAATGCCTTCTCAGGAACCTGAAATTCGTGCAACTAACTTTAAAGAAGTTGCTTTAGGATATACTAAAGAAATGGCTCAGGAAGAAGCAACACGTTGCTTAAACTGTAAAAAGCCTCGTTGTGTAGATGGATGTCCAGTAAACGTTCCTATTCCTCAGTTTATTCAAGAAGTAGTAAATGGAGATTTTGAAAAAGCTTATGAAATCATTACTACAGAAAATGCTTTACCTGCTATCTGTGGTCGTGTATGTCCACAGGAAAACCAGTGTGAAGGTAAGTGTGTAAGAGGCTTCAAGGGTGAATCAGTTGCTATTGGTAGACTTGAAAGATTTGTTGCTGATTATCATAGAGAACATGGTAAACCAACTGAAACTAAGATTGAAAAGAACGGCAAGAAAGTTGCTATTGTAGGTTCAGGACCTTCAGGTATTTCTTGTGCAGGTGAACTTGCTAAACGTGGTTATGATGTAACTGTATTTGAAGCATTACATAAAACTGGTGGTGTATTATCTTATGGTATCCCAGAATTCCGTTTACCAAAAGATTTAGTACAGGCTGAAATTGATGGTGTTGCAGACTTAGGTGTTAAGTTTGAAACAAACGTTGTAGTAGGTCGTTCTATTACAATTGATGAATTACAGGAAAGTGGCTATGATGCTGTATTCGTAGGTGCTGGTGCTGGTTTACCTCGTTTCCAGGGTATCCCAGGTGAAAACCTTGATGGTGTTTATGCTGCCAACGAATTCTTAACTCGTGTTAACTTAATGAAGGGCTATGAATTTCCTAACCATCCTACTCCAGTAAAAGTAGCTGATACAGTATGTGTTGTAGGTGCTGGTAACGTAGCTATGGATGCTGCAAGAACTGCTAAGAGACTTGGTGCTAAGAACGTATATATCGTATATCGTCGTAGTGATGCTGAAATTCCTGCACGTGCTGAAGAAGTACATCATGCTAAGGAAGAAGGTATTATCTTTAAGTTATTAACTAACCCAGTTGCTGTTCATGGTGATAATGGTGCAGTTAAAGCACTTGAATGTGTAGAAATGGAATTAGGAGAACCAGATGCATCTGGTAGAAGAAGACCAGTTGTAAAAGAAGGTACTAACTTCACAATTGATTGTGGTACAGTTGTTATCGCAATCGGTCAGTCTCCAAACCCATTAATCAGACAGACTACTCCTGGACTTGACTGCCAGAAGTGGGGCGGTATCATTGTAGAAGAAGAAACTAACCATACATCTAAAGAAGGCGTATGGGCTGGTGGTGACGTTGTTACTGGTGCTGCTACTGTAATTCTTGCTATGGGTGCTGGTAAAAAAGCAGCTAAGGCTATTGATGAAAAATTAAGTGGTGAATAAATGTATTGTACACGATGTGGTAAAGAATTAGAGAAAGATGCAAAGTTCTGTCCTAATTGTGGAGAACCTGTGAGATTAGAAAACAGAACAGACTACACAACTATGGAAGACTATTCTTCTAATAATGGATATACAAATCCTTATTATGAAGAAGACCGTGCTTCAATTGGATTATGTATCATTTCATTCCTATTCCCTTTTATGGGTGTTATCTTCTTCTTTATGAAAAGAAGAATGACGCCTAATAAGGCAAAGGCATGCTTGATTACAGGAATTGTTAGTTTTGTATTAAATTTTATTGCAACTTATGCATTATTATTAAAAACAGGAATCAGAATCTTCTGATTCCTGTTTTTTTATGCTTGTAATTGTTAAGACATGTTTAGTAAAATAAGTGAATGGAGGTGTTCTTTATGCCAAAAGGTATTTCAATCATGTCACAATTATTAAGTGTTGTGAATTATGGTGATGGTAAAGAAGTGAATGCGGATATCGCTAAGACAATATTACAGAATTATAATAAGATTCCAGAACTCACTATTTTTGATTTAGCTGATTTGTGCTACGTCTCTTCTTCGTCTATTACAAGATTTGTGAGAACACTGGGATATGATAGCTATAAAGAATTCAAGAGTGATATAGATCATACTTTGACAATTGATGTAGATTACTCTAAGCGCATCAATATGGCAACTGCTGAAGACTTAAAGCCCATTTATCAAAGATATACTGAAAATGTTATAGAGAATATACGATTCACTTTTGAACATATTGATTATCGTCAATTAAATAGAGTATGTGAAATGATCTATCAGGCGAAGGAAATTGCTTTATTTGGGTTAGAATATGCCAATTATGTAGGTATTCATTTCCAAAATAAAATGGCAAGTTTAAATCGTTTGATTCAATTAGGTGTTTCTGATGAAAAACAATTAGAGCTTGCAAAAAAGATAGCACCACATTCTCTAGTATTCATCATCTCTTTAGAAGGAAGCTTTTTCTATCGCAATACAGAGATTATTGATATATTGACAGAAAAGGAATGCAAGATTGTGGCTATATCTATGCTGACAAGTGGCAAGTTCATTGGTTCATGTGATGAAGTTATTCTTTGCAATAAGACAAACAGTAATACAGAAGGGCGTATTACTCTTATGTACACAATTGAGTTGATTATTATTTATTACTATATTAACTATTCACATATATAAAAAATTTCATAAACTGAAATTATGCTGGGGAATATGACATTTCCAGCTTTTTTTTGACGAAAAAAATGAACTCACTTTGTATTAAGATATCAGTGGGAGGAAAAAGAATATGAAAAACAAAGAATTTCCTAAAGATTTCTTATGGGGTGCTTCAACAAGTGCCTTTCAGGTAGAAGGTGGTTTTAATGAAGACAGAGGTATAGCAAATAGTGATATGCGCCATATACCAGATGATTTAGCAGACTATAAAACAGCCTCAGATCATTATCATCATGTAAAAGAAGATGTGCAATTGATGAAAGAACTTGGGATGAAAGTCTATCGCTTTTCATTCTTTTGGTCAAGAATCATGCCAGATGGTGAAAATGTCAGTCAGAAAGGATTGGACTTCTATCATGAACTGATTGATGCACTTCTTGAAAATGGTATTCAGCCATTTCCAACACTTTATCATTTTGAAATGCCTTATGCATTAATTGAAAAGTATGGAGGATGGAAGAGTCGTAAATGTGTCGATGCATATGTAAAATATGCCAGAATTTGTTTTGAAGAATTTGGTTCAAAAGTTAAGATGTGGGCAACTATCAATGAACAGATGTGTGCTACAGCACCTGATGATATGAATATGAATTTAGAGGAAGATCCACATTTAAGACAAAAGAATCTATACCAGATGTCATATCATATGACTTTAGCTGAAAAGATTGCGATAAGTCATTTTAAAGAAATGGTTCCTGATGGGAAAATTGGTCATGTTGTTGCAATGCAGGTTATTTATCCAGAAACATCAGCACCTGAAGATGTACTTGCTGCAAAGAATGCAGAGGATGAAGTACAATGGAGCTTCCTGGATTTATCCATTAAGGGACACTACTCTCATCACTTTACTAAGTATTTAAAAGATAGAGAAGTATATCCAGAAATGAATGAAGAGGATATACATTATCTTGAAGAGTGTCGCCCAGATTTCATTGGCGTGAATTACTATGCAAGCTGTACAGTAAGAGAAAAACACCCAGAGGATGATTGCACAAGAATGCCACCGTTTTATATCAGTGATCAGTTCTATGTAGTCAACAATAAAAAACTCAAACCAACAGAATGGATGCATTTTGGAATTGATCCAGAAGGTCTTTATGTTGGAATTAGAAGTTTATATGATAGATATGAATTACCAATGATTATTACTGAAAATGGTATGGCTTATACAGATAAAATAGAAGAAGATGGTTCAATTAATGATATTTATCGCATCGATTATCTGACAAAACATATAGATCAGTGCTATAAGCTGATTGAAGAAGGTTATCCGCTTTTTGGATATTGTCCTTGGTCATTTTTGGATGTTGTTAGTTCGCATGAAGGATTTAATAAACGTTATGGTCTTGTCTATGTAGATCGTACAAATAAAGATGTAAAATCATGTGCGCGTATTAAAAAGAACAGTTTTTACTGGTATAAGAATGTTATTAAGAACAATGGGTTTAAAGGAGAATAATAATGGACAAGTTTATACATTTCATGGAAGAAAAATTTATTCCAGTTGCAAATAAAATATCTAGAATTAAAGCATTACAGGCAGTATCAGGAGGTTCTATGTCACTTCTTGGTGTTATTATGGTAGGAGCAATCTTTTCGGTGGTGACTTCTATCACATGGGCACCTTATCAGAATTTCTTAAAAGCAACTCAGCTATTGACTATCATCAATTATGTACCTGAAGTCACAACTAATCTTATTGGTTTATTTATGGCATTCTCTATTGCATATAATGGTGCTAAGGTTTATGGCATTGAGAAGAATGCATTTAATACAGGAGTGATCTCTTTAGTAGCATTCATTCTATTAGCGCCTATTACTGTACAACAACAAGGTGTGTTATCAACTAATATGTTTGATGCAGCCTATTTTGGGCCAAAAGCTGTTATTTCAGCGATTATTGTTTCATTGATTGTTATTCAGATTATGAAGTTCTTTATGAATAAGAATATTACAATCAAGATGCCAGAAGGTGTTCCGCCAATGGTTAGTAATTCATTTATTTCATTAATTCCAGCTGTTGTCATTGTATTAGTGTTTGGACTTGTAAAATATGGTTTCTCAGTCACTCATTTTAAAACATTTAATGATTTTATCTATACAGTCATTCAGACACCATTACAGTCTCTAGTAGGAAGTTTCCCTGCATTTATCTTATTATTAGTTATTGCTCAATTATTATGGTTCTTCGGTATTCATGGCTCACAGACAGTTTTACCAATTCTTATTCCTGTGTGGTTAGGCTATATGTCAGAAAATACTGCTTCTATTGCAGCAGGACATGGGATTGCCCATACTATTAACTTTGGTTTATGGGATCTAGCTTGTATTGGTGGTTGTGGTGCAACTATTGGTTTGGTTATTATGATGTTCTTTACGGCTCAGAGTGAAAGATATAAAGCGTTTGGTAAAGTTACTCTCCCTTGTGGAATTTTCAGTATTAATGAACCAGTTATCTTTGGTTTACCTCTTATGTTGAATGTCATGACAATCATTCCATTTATTGTATGTCCAATCGTTGTATCATCTGTAGGTTACTTGCTTATGAAACTTCATATCATTACTCCTTATATTGGTATTCTTGGAACAGGATCTCTTCCACCATTTGTTCATGGTATGGTAAATGGAAGCATTAGTGCAGGTATCTATGAACTTGTTGCAGTTGTTTTATCATGTATTATCTGGTATCCTTTCTTCAAGATGTTAGATAAACAGGCATTAGAAGAAGAAAATAAAATAAAGGAAGAAAAAGTAAATGATTAATATACTAGAATATTCAGATATTACATTCCCGGAAGATTTTTTATGGGGTGCTACTACTGCAGGACAACAGATTGAAGGCAACAATAACTCATTTTATGATGATGAGGAGATTGCACCTAAGTTTGCTTACGGTGGTGTACCTTATCAAATGGCAGGACGTGCATGTAATAGCTATGAAATGTATAAAGAAGATATTGCATTACTAAAAAAGATGCATTTAAACTCATATCGCATGTCTTTGGAATGGTCACGTATTGAACCAGTAGAGGGACAGTTTGATGAAAAAGAAATAAAACATTATAGAGAAGTTCTGGAGGAGTTGAAGAAGAACAATATCAAAGTATGTCTAACACTTCATCATAATTCACATCCAGTCTGGTTTCATAAATTAGGTGCTTTTAAAACTATGGATAATCTAGCTTATTTCTTAAGATATGTTGAGAAGGTTGTACCAGAGTTTGATGAATATGTTGAATGTTGGTTGATCATCAATGAGATGAACATTGTCTTCGAATATACAATTGAAGAAAGCATCAATTTGCTTCAATATCATGCTAAGGCATATCATGTAATTAAGAAATATTCTAATAAGCCTGTCTCATCTCCTATGAATTATGCTGAGAAGAAACCTATGAGAGGTGTCACAGATAAGCCAGATCAGATAATGGCAGATTATATAGACTATATGGAAAATGAATTCTTCCTACATGCAATAAGAACAGGGGAGATTGTTGTTCCGTTCCATGATGCTATTTATATGCCAGAATTAAAGGATACATGTGATTTCTGGGCAGTAAATGTTTATACAAGACAGTTAATCAATAGTAGAAAAGAAATGTTTAGATTTGATCGTTATGAAGCAAGCAGTATTCATAGCTTAGATGTTCCGTTCTTTAGTGATGATATTTGTCCTGAGGTAATTTATCACTGTTTAAATAGATTAAAAGATAAACCAGTGCTTATTACTGAAAATGGTATTGCCTGCAAGAATGATAAATATCGTGTCATTTATATTGCAGCTGTATTACAAGCAGTCAAGCAGGCGATGGATAGTGGTGTGAACGTATTAGGTTATCTCCATTGGTCTTTACTTGATAACTGGGAATGGGGGACTTATACACCTACATTTGGTTTGGCTTCAGTTGATCATGAAACCTATGAGAGAACACTTAAACCAAGTGGTCATTTCTATGGTGAAATTGTAGGAAACAATTCTCTTACGCAGGATATTATAAAAAAATACTATTCAAATAATATATAGGCGCCTTCAAAAAGGTGTCTTTTTTCTGTTTGATAAAAAATTCATAATGAGAAAAATTAAGGTGTTTATTTTTTGCTTTTTGTGATATATTAATGCTGTTCATAGAAATCTCCTTATAAAGTGTGGTAACTATATAATACGATTTCTATGGACTTTTTTTATACAAAAATTGAGAATAGGGGCCTGCGGCCGCGCGAATTGGGATAAAGGGGCATGCCCCTTTATCCCGATTCCTTAATTCCAGTTTCATTTTACAATTGAGGGTTGATAAAAAATTTCTGTTTTATGATAATAATAATTTACTGATATTTTTTATTATGATAAAATACTCTGTTGTAGAGGAGGAAGTATAATGCATAAATTATTAGAACCCTATGCAGCACTTGTCCCATTCTTAGGTGTTGCGTTAGGGGATAATGTTGAAGTAGCTTTACACGATCTCACATCTCCTGAACAGGAAGTTGTTGCTATCGCAAACGGTGAGATTTCTGGCAGAGAAATTGGTGCTAAGCTTTCAAATTTATCTATTCATTATTTAGAAACAAAACAGTATGAAAAAAATGATTTTGTCATGAACTACAAAACAGCAGGACCTGATGGTAAACTGTTGAAATCTGCAACATACTGGATTAAGGAACCAGGAAATGTATATCCTGTTGGTATGCTTTGTATTAACGTTAACGTCACAGATTATGAATATATTGAAACTGCGATGAGAAGAATTCTAGGTATTAAAGATAATACAAATGTAGAATTCAAATATGATAGTCCAATCGAAATCTTATCTTCTCCACTTGATGAGATGGTAGAAAAATACATCAATGAATGTATGCAGAGTATGGGAGTACCATCTTATGTTCATGCAGAAAGATTAAAAGTAGAAGAAAAGATTAGAGTTGTTAAATACTTGCAGGATAAAGGAACATTCAAGGTGAAAGGTGCAATTGCCCTTGTTGCTGATAAGCTAGATGTTTCTGAACCAACAATTTATCGTTATTTAAAGAAAGCGTAGGAGGAAAAACATGGATATTGTTTACGTAAGTGGTCATAAGAATCCTGATACAGATTCGATTTGTGCGGCCATCAGTTATTCATATTTATTAAATGCGACTCATAAATACGGACAGGCAGTCCCAGTAAGACTTGGTGAAGTCAGCCGTGAAACTGAGTATGTATTAAAAAGATTTAATGCACATACACCACAGCTATTAAAGTCTGTTAAGCAGAAAGTAGAAGATCTTGATTATGATCAGGTGACTCTATTCTCTAAAGAACTTACTTTAAGAACTGCCTGGTCATTAATGTGCCAGATGAACTTAAAGAGTGCACCAGTATTAGATGATCATTCTCATCTTCTTGGTTTATTATCTTCTACAAACATTATTGAAGGTTACATGGAAGACTGGGATAAAGATATCTTAAAGAATGCACATACACCAATCGAAAACGTTGTAGATACATTAGACGCTAAGATTGTTTATTTAAACCCTGAATTACGTACTATCAAGGGTAGTCTTCATATTACTGGTATGAATTCTCAGGAAGTTATTGATCATGTCAATGAACATGATGTTATCATCACTGGTGGTGACAGAACTGAAGGTATTCGTGAAATGTTGAAGAAGAAGGTTGATTTAATCATCCTTACTAACTCATTACACTTAGAAGAATCAGTTCTAGAAGAATGTAAGAACGCAGGTGTCAGCGTAGTGACTACTGCTTTCACTACATTCAAGACTTCACAGCAGATCATTCAGGCAGTACCTGTTGAATATGTTATGCAGAAAGGTGATTTAACATGCTTTTCTACAGATGATACTGTTGATTATTTAAAGGAAGTTATGAGTGAAACAAGATATCATTCATATCCTGTTATTGACTTAAATGATCAGGTAGTAGGTACTATCTCTCGTTTCCAGGTTATTACTGGTGATCATAAGAAGATGATTCTTGTTGACCATAACGAAAGAGGACAGGCTGTAGAAGGTATTGAAGAAGCTGAAATCCTAGAAGTAGTTGACCACCATAGAGTGGCTGATTTCCAGACTGTAGGTCCATTACAGTTTAGAGCTGAACCACTTGGCTGTACTTGTACAATCATTGCGAAGATGTATAAGGAACAGGGTGTAGAAATTCCTAAGAATGTAGCTGGTTTAATGTTAGCAGCTATCATCTCTGATACATTATTATTCAGATCTCCAACTTGTACAAAGACTGATAAGGAAATTGCCTTAGAATTAGCTTCTATCGCAGGTGTAGATGCCGAAGAATTCGGTCTTGCAATGTTTAAGGCTGGTACTTCATTAGTTGGTAAGACTATTGAAGAAATCTATAACCAGGATTACAAAGCATTCAATATTGGTGACGCAAAAGTAGGTATTGCTCAGGTTAACACTATGGATATCGATGGCTTTGCACCACTTAAAGGTGAAATGCTTGAATATATGGAAAATCTATGTGTTGAAAATGGATTTGATACAGCAGTTCTATTATTAACTGATGTCATCAATGCAACAAGTGAAGTATTTGTTGCTGGTACTCATCCAGAATATGTAGAAAATGCCTTCAATGTACAGTTAGTTGAACATGAAGCAAACTTACCAGGCGTTATCTCTCGTAAGAAGCAGGTTGTTCCAGCTATTACACGTGCAATCAACGCTTAATAAACATCAAGCTATTTGTTGAGAATTCAATGAATAGCTTTTTTTGCGTATCAAATATAATATATATTATGGTAATTGTTGAAAAATTAGAACAATGCTAATAAATTATTAATGTTATTTCGTATAAAATAGTGGACTGTAACAAAATTTCTGTATTTTGTCGAAAAATACGCTATTTTTTTATCGTTTTTTGTATTTTGTACATATAAAAGTATGGTATTTATGTGAAAAATTTGGTATACTAACTGAGGCATAAAAAGATTGTTTTAATTTTTACACAAAATATTTAAGGAGGAGAGTATGGAAAACTCAAAAATGAAATGGTATACCCTGGCTTTTATGGCATTTTCTACTGTTTGGGGATTTGGTAACGTACTAAATGGTTTCGTTTACTTCAACGGTATCCAGGTTATATTCAGTTGGATTTTAATGTTCGCTTTATACTTCGTACCATATGCCCTTATGGTTGGTGAACTTGGTTCAGCATTTAAAAATGCCGGTGGGGGTGTCAGCTCATGGATCATGGAAACAATGGGTCCTAAACTTGCATATTATGCAGGGTTCACTTATTGGGCTTGTCACATCACTTATATCGCAAGTAAAGGTACTGGTGGATTAAAGGCTCTTAGCTGGGTAATCTTCAGAAACGCTACAGTTTATGATAGCTTACCAACTATCTATGTTCAGTTAGCTACACTTGTTGTATTCTTATTATTCTGCTATATCGCAAGCCGTGGATTAAACCCACTAAAGAAACTTACTACATTAGCAGGAACTTCAATGTTTGTTATGTCAATCCTTTATATCCTAATGATGTTTGCAGCACCAGCTATCAACCCTAATGGTGGCTATGTACATATGGACTTTAGTTTTAAAAACGTCGTGCCACAGTTCAATGTACAGTACTTCACATCATTATCTATCTTAGTATTCGCAGTTGGTGGATGTGAAAAGATTTCACCATATGTAAACAAGGTAGAAAACCCTGAAAAGGGATTCCCTAAAGCTATGATTGCACTTGCTATCATGGTTTGTGTATGTGCTATCTTAGGTACATTCGCAATGGGTATGATGTTCGATCCTAAGATGATCAATGCATCTGAAGAAGCATTCAGCAGCTATGTTGCTAACGGTGCTTATTGGTCATTCCAGAAATTAGGTGAATACTATCATATGGGTGATGCATTACTAGTTATCTACGCATTATGTAACATGGTTGGTCAGTTCTCTACTTTAGTATTAAGTATTGATGCTCCACTTAGAATGTTATTAGACAACGAAGAAACTAGAGAATATATCCCTTCTGCTTTATTCAAGAAGAATAAGTATGGTGCATATATTAACGGTATTAAGTTAGTTGTTGTACTTTCTGGTTCAATCATCTTAATTCAGTCATTCGTTCCTGGCGCAGCTGCAGTATTAAAACAGTTAAATAAGCTTAACTCAGTATGTATGCCAATGCGTTACTTATGGGTATTTGCTGCTTATATTGCTTTACGTCAGGCTATGGACAAGTTCCCAGCAGATTATCGTTTCGTTAAGAATCAGGCTGTTGCTAAGTTCTTCGGTATCTGGTGCTTCATCGTAACTGGTGCTTGCTGTGTACTTGGTATGTATGACAAAGATCCATTCACATTCGCATTAAACGTAATTGCCCCTATTGTTCTTTGTGCATTAGGATTAATCATGCCTAAACTTGCTGAAAAAGAACGCCGTGAAGGAAAAAGATAAATGATATAAAATATCCTTTTGGCAGGGCCAGAAGGATATTTTTATATAAATTAAGGAGATAATAAAAAATGTTTAAGGAAACTTCAAAAGAATTATTAGATTTCTTATCAAAATGTCCTACTGCTTTCCATGCAGTAGAAAACTATCGTCAGGTTTTAAATGCTGATGGATTCGAAGAATTATTAGAAAGTGAACACTGGAATATCGTACCAGGTGGTAAGTACTATGTAACAAGAAATAATACTAGTATCTTAGCATTCAAAGTAGGTACAAAATTAGATAACTACAGTTTCAACATCGTTACTTCACATACAGATTCACCAACTTTCAAAGTTAAAGAAAATGCTGAAATTGAAGTGAAGAACAAGTATACTCAGTTAAATACTGAAGGATACGGAGGAATGTTATGTGCTACTTGGTTAGATCGTCCTCTATCAATTGCTGGTCGTGTATTAGTATCTGAAGGTAACAGCATTGTTACTAAGTTATTAAACATTGATCGTGATTTATTAATGATCCCTAACGTAGCTATTCATATGAATCGTGCTGCCAATGATGGTTTCAAGTATAACTTACAGGTAGATATGCTTCCATTATTAAGTGCTGGTGAAGATCGTCAGAAGGATTTCAAACAGATTGTAGCTGATGAATTAGGTGTGAAGAAAGAAGATATCTTAGGACATGACTTATATCTTTACAACCGTCAGGCTCCATCTATCTGGGGTGCTAATGAAGAATTCATTTCTTCAGGTCACTTAGATGACTTACAGTGCGGTTTCGCTTCATTAAAGGCATTACTTGCTGGTTATAACGATGAATCAATCGATATCATGGCTTGCTTCGACAACGAAGAAGTAGGTTCAGGAACTAAGCAGGGTGCTGATTCTACATTATTAAGAGATACATTAACTCGTATCAATAGTGCTTTAGGTAAGACTGAAGAAGATTACCACCGTGCACTTGCATCAAGCTTCATGCTTTCTGCAGATAACGCACATGCTGTGCATCCAAATCATCCAGAACATACTGATGTAACTAACTGCACTTATATGAACGAAGGCGTTGTTGTTAAGTCACATGCTGGTCAGAAATATACAAGTGATGGCGTATCAATGGCAGTTGTTAAGTCTCTTGCATCTGGCGCAGATGTACCTTTACAGTATTTTGCGAATCGTTCAGATAAGGCTGGAGGAAGTACATTGGGTAATATCGCTATGGCTCAGGCTTCTATGAATGCTGTAGATATCGGTTTACCACAGCTTGCAATGCATTCATCATATGAAACTGCTGGTATCAAGGATACTTACTATGCAATCACATTAATGAAGGCATTATTTGATTCACATATTCAGGAAAAATCTACTCATAGCTTAGAAATTAAACGTTAATGAAGTTTCAACAAGATAGAGAAAAGCTCATGGTTTCTATGATGGTAGGAACCATGACTTCTTATATTGCTCTTATGTTTGTCAAAGAGCTCATCAATCAGAAATATTTAATCAATTTCTATATCGATAGCTTAGTTGCTGTTGTTGCACTTGTTCTGGCATTCCTGCAGATCAAGATGCAATATAAGATATATAAAGAGAGAAAGATTTCTTCTAAATCACTTAATATTACATTATTAAGCATTCTTTTCGCATTGATATTAAACGTTTTATTCCCTAAGGGAATTGATTTCTCATTCCTAGTACTTGTTATTGGAATGATCGTATCAAACCGTTTATGTAGTAAAGAATGGCCAAAATAAAGGATTTCCTCGGAAATCCTTTTAATCTATATTTAAACTTTTATGTCTATCTTTATTACAGAAAGATGTTATAATGAAATAGGAAGAGAAACAAACACCTGCCGATTCTCTTCAACTGCCTCATGCCAGTGACCTGAACGCTGGCTTTTTTTATCTATTGAAAGGGTGATTATGATGAAAAGATTAGCACATAGAGGTTATAGTGATTTATTTCCAGAAAACACAATGTCCGCTTTTGAAAAAGCAGCGCATTCTTCTTTTGAAGGTATTGAAACAGATGTACAGATGACTCTAGATGGTGCCCTTGTATTATTACATGATGATAAGATCAATCGTACTAGTGATGGCAAGGGTGTTTTAAGACATATGACTTTTAAAGAAGCACGTCAATATAACTATAATAATAAGATGGACATTAAGGAACAGATTCCAACATTGGATTCTCTCTTGACATTACTAGATTCTACCGATAAATTATTGAATATAGAAATCAAGGATACTGTGTCTATCGGTCTTGAAGAGAAACTAAGAGATATCATTATGAAACATCATATGACCGATCGTATTTACTTTTCTTCTACAAGCCTAGATAGATTATTAAATATGCGTGCTTTAATGCCTGATTCTTATTACGCTTTAATCGTACTTAGAGGTTATAAGAAATGTAAACAGGCTGTTATTGATCATCATTTAGATGGTATTCATAGTCGTTATTCTTATTTGACACATGAAGAGATAGTAGATCTAAAGAATAGACATATTAAGATTGGAGCCTGGACTATTAAGGAAAAAGAACAGTATGACTTCTTTAAAAAAGAAGATATTGATTTTATATTTGCGAATGAGTTATTTGAAGAGGATAAATAATGAGATTAGATAAATTTTTAAAGCTATCACGTATTATTAAGAGAAGAACACTATCTAAAGAAATAAGTGAAGCATCACGTGTTAAAGTGAATGGTAAAGTAGCTAAGCCGGCCACTAAACTAAAGATTGGTGATGAAATTGAAGTCAGCTTTGGACGCACTATTTTGACAGTGAAGGTATTAATGTTGAAAGATCATGTATTAAAAGATGAAGCGTCTTCTCCTTATGAAATCATTAAAGAAGAAAAAGTAGAAGAAGAAACTATTTATTAAGAGCCTTTGTAAGGTTCTTTTTTTAATGGGAGAATAATGTTATAATGCGAGTAGTTAAGGAGCTGACTTAAATGGCTAAAAAGAAAAGAAGAATGGGTAATATATATGGGGTTGTCTTTATTGTGATTTCAGTGTTCTTAATTTATACATTGGTCGCAAAGGTACAGCATATCCAGGCTGAAAAGGCAACTTATCAGAAACTTGTTGTACAAGAGAATGAATTAAAGAAAGAAAAAGAGAAACTTGCGAAAGAAGTAGATAGTTTGAATGATAGTGATTATGTTGTACGTTATGCACGTAGTCATTATATTTTTTCTAAAAATGGTGAAGAAGTCATTATTCTTCCAGAAAATAAATAAGCATGAGGCTTATTTGTTTTTGTAAGGAGATTATATGTTCGAAAAGATTTATATTAAAAGTAGAGATAAAAATATAATTGTATATCTTCCAGATGATTATTATTCAAGTGAAGAGAGATATCCTGTTCTTTATATGAATGATGGTCAGAATGCTTTTTTTGATGATCAGGCTTATATTGGAATAAGCTGGGGTATGGAGGATTATTTAAAGAGAAGTGGGATGAAGGTTATAGTTGTGGCTATTCCCTGTATCTTTAGTGAATATGGCCGTGCAAGTGAGTATGGGCCATGGGATGTTGAAAGTGGGACATTAATGCGTGATGATTCTCATGAAATAATTAAAGGGACTGGAGAAGAATATTGCCAGTGGCTGATTCATGATTTAAAGCCCTATATAGATCGACGCTTTCGTACTATAAAAGATAATACTGCTATGGTGGGAAGTTCTTCAGGTGGTATTATTACAGCATATGCTTGTATGAAGCATCCTGATGTATTTCATAAAGGTGCTGCCATATCAACAGCATATTGGCTTTATCAGAAGGAATTTATTGAATTAGTGAAGACAAGTGACTTAAATGGTCTTGAACGCTTTTATTTTGATGTAGGCGGTAAAGAAGGCTATGATGATGGGTCATTGAGTCAGGACTATTTATGGTCTAATAATGAAATTGAATATTTAATAAGACAGAAGGGCATTCATTATATGTATCGTGTTTTTGAAGAGGATGTACATAGTGAAACCTGCTGGAGAAATAGAGTACCAGTCTTTATGTCTTATTTATATGGAGGAAAATAACGATGTATCAAATGATGTTATCAGATTTAGATGAAACACTTCTTATAGGCCAGCATGTTCCTGTATTTAATCAGGAGGCAATACATGAGGCTAAAAAGCATGGCTTACGTTTTGTAGTAGCCACTGGACGCTCTCATAGAATGATTGGGGATATTCTTAAAGAAATTGGTACGTATGATATGCCTGGTGAATATTCTATCTGTTTTAATGGTGGTCTTGTAGTAGAGAATAAGGATTTTAAGATTCTCCATTTCCAAGGATTAGAATATGAATTATTAAAGAAATGCTTTGACTATGGATGTAGAGAAAATCTCTGTATGCTCGTATTTACTTTAGATTGCTGTTATATTTATAATCCAGATGAATATGAAGTAAATAGAAAGATTGAACAGAAAACACCAATGAAGGTGATATATGATCATGAGACAGAATTCTTAAAAAATGAATCTATCGCAAAGATTCTTCTGGTAAAGAGAAATATTAATTATCTTAAGGAACTACGTGATGAGATGTATCAGGATATCGGAGATCAAGTAGAACTCACTTTCTCTTCAGAACGTTATCTAGAATGCAATGCGATTGGTATTAATAAGGGTATGGGTTTAAAATGGCTTGCAGATTATTTGAATATTGATATTAATGATACAATTGCGATTGGCGATAATTATAATGATGTGTCAATGATTAAGGAAGCGGGACTAGGAGCTTGTGTGAGCTGTGCTCATGATGATATTAAAGAAATCAGTGACTATGTCTGTGAAAAGAATTTTGATGAAGGCGCAGTGAAGGAAGTAATAGAAACATTTGTATTAAAGGGGGAATAAGAGATGGAATATAAATTAATTGCGAGTGATTTGGATGAAACTTTATTAAATGATGACCATGTTGTACCAGAAAGTAATATTTACTGGATTCAAAAGGCAGTGAAGGAACGTGGTGTGAAGTTTGTACCTGCAACAGGAAGAGGTTATATGCAGATTCAGCCAGAATTAACACAGTTAGGCTTAAAAGATATGGAAGGAGAATATGTTTTAAGCTTCAATGGTGGTGCATTAACTGAAAATAAAGGAAATCGTATTATTGAATTCAATGGTTTAGGATTTGATAAGATGAAGGAAATCTTTGAATTTGGTCTGAAGCAGGATGTCTGTATTCATGTCTATACAAACGATTCACTTTATATTTATAACTTAAGTGAATCTGAAGCAGAAAGATTGAAGCATCAAAAACTTGAAGTTATTTATCCTGAAGAAAATACTGTTGATTTCTTAAAGGATGCAACTATTGCGAAGATTCTATATCAGAATGTGGATGTACCTTATTTAATGAGTTTAGAGCCTCAGATGACAGAAATCACCAAAGGATGTGCAGTAAGCTATTCTTCTAACCGTTATATGGAATTCAATCGAGAAGGCGTAGATAAAGGACAGGGATTACAGGATCTTGCTGATAAGCTAGGTATTAAGATTGAAGAAACAATTGCGGTAGGAGATAACTATAATGATATGGCTATGCTTGAAAAAGCAGGTCTATCTGTTGCAGCAGGTAATGCAGTTGAAGATGTCAAGAAGGCATGTGACTACACAACGCATGCAGATAATAATGAAGGTGTAGTTGCAGAATTGATTAAGAAGTTTATTTTCCATGAAGACATTTAAATCAGTTATAGAAAATGAAGCCGAACAGCCTTACTACAAAGCGTTACATGAATTTGTAGAAGAAGAATATGCTTCAAAAACAATATTTCCACCTCATAACCATATACTGCATGCATTTAATTTTTGTGATTATGAAGATATTAAAGTGGTTATTATTGGACAGGACCCTTATCATGAACTTCATCAAGCCAATGGTTTAGCTTTTAGTGTAAATAAGGGTGTACGCACACCACCTTCACTTATCAATATTTATAAAGAAGCTCACAATGATGTAGGTATTGATATTCCTAGTCATGGAGATTTAACATCATGGGCTAAGCAGGGGGTTCTTTTATTGAATACTGTATTAACAGTACAAGAAGGATGTGCGAATTCTCATAAAGGCAAAGGATGGGAAATCTTTACTGATCATATTATTGAAGAAATGAATAAACGTGAAAAGCCTCTTGTTTTCATTTTATGGGGACGTCAGGCTGCCAATAAAGCAAGTATGATTGATACAACAAAGCATTGCGTTATTACAAGTGCACATCCATCTCCTTTAAGTGCCCATCGTGGGTTCTTTGGCTCAAAGCCATTTTCACGTACAAATGAATTTCTTGTAAGTCAAGGAATTGAACCTATAGATTGGAGGATTGACTGATGTTTAGAAATGTAGATAAAGCAATCGCATATATTGAATCTAAAAGACACAAGAATACAATTGAGTCTTTTAGGAGAATTTTAGAAGAGTTAGATATTAATACAAAACAGAAGAATATGATTCATATTGCCGGTACAAACGGCAAAGGATCTACAGTCAACTATCTAAGAAGTATTTTGAATGCACATGGATATCATGTAGGAACATTTACTTCTCCTTATATGATCAAGCATAACGATCGTATTCGTATTGATGATCAGCCTATTAGTGATGAAGATCTTTTTGCTCTTATTAATAAATATGAAGCAGTAATTGAAGAAAAGAACTTATCCATGTTTGAAATTGATGTTTTAATCATGCTTGACTACTTCTCTTCACATGATTTAGATTATCGTATTATCGAGTGCGGTATTGGCGGCGCTAATGATAAGACAAATGTGATTGAGCCAATTATTAGTGCAATTACTAATATTGGGAATGATCATTTGGATCAGATTGGTCCAAGTCTTTATGATGTTATTAATGAAAAGATGGGAATCATCAAAGAAGGACAGTATTTTATTACAAGTGAAGTGGAAGGAACAGTTCTTGCAAGATTACAGGAGCAATGTGATGCTATGGGTGCGACAATGGTTGTTGTACCAGAATATCAGGTATCACGTTATCCATTCCATTTCCGTTATCGTGATATGGCCTTTACTTTAGAAAAACAAGGAATCTATCAGGTCGCAAATGCACGTCTAGCACTTACAATTGCAAATAAGTTGATTAATCTTGATCAAGAAACAACTGAAAAAGCTGTTGAAAAAGCAGTATGGTATGGTCGTTTTGAAATGATGAATGTATCAGGACATCAGGTGATTCTTGATGGTGCACATAATACAGATGGTATTAAAGCTCTTTTAACAACAGTGCAGTATGTGCGTACTGAGGATACTGTCTTTATTTTCTCTGGTTTAAAGGATAAAGATGTGGATGAAATGATTGAACTTATTGATGAGGCAGGTTATCCAATATATCTCACTTCATTTAATGATGAGCGTGCATCTGATCTAGTTGGTTATCGCAGTTTCAGTACAGTAACAGTAGTGCCTCACTTTGCGGAGGCAATCAAAGTAGCCTTACTTAAACATGATCAGCTTGTTATAACAGGATCACTACACTTTATTTCATCAGTAAGAAAATATCTCAAACAGAACTATTAAGTCAGACTTACACGTAAGTCTGACTTTTTCCTATTTAAAATGTAATACATGTGTAGTATAATATAAGAAGGAATTTAAGGAAAATGAATCTAATAACTATCATAATTATCCTAATTGTGATAGAATGGATTTATACAAAAGAAAGCGATTACATTTTTTAGGAGGAGATAGAGAAATGGGTAAAGAAATCGTTGGTATGATCCTAGCCGGTGGCCGTGGAACAAGATTAAAAGAGTTAACTGCGAAAGTTGCTAAACCTGCTGTCTACTTTGGTGGTAAATATCGTATTATCGATTTCCCACTAAGTAACTGTGCCAATTCAGGTATTGATGTTGTAGGTGTTTTAACACAGTATGAATCAGTCCTATTAGGAACTTATGTTGGTGCAGGTTCTAAGTGGGGGCTTGATGGTAATAACTCACTTGCTGCAATTTTACCAGCACGTGAAAGAGGCGAAGTTGGTGCTACTTGGTATGCAGGTACAGCTGATGCTATTTATCAGAATATTAGCTTCTTGGATCAGTATGATCCAGAATATGTACTAATCTTATCTGGTGACCACATCTATAAGATGGATTATGAAGAAATGTTAAATGTGCATAAGGAAAAAGGTGCAGATTTAACAGTTGCGGTATTAAATGTTTCATTAAAAGAAGCAAGCCGTTTCGGTATCATGAATACAGATGATAAAGGCTATATTTATGAATTCGAAGAAAAACCAGAAAAGCCAAAATCAACATTGGCTTCAATGGGTATTTATATCTTTAATTATAAAGAATTACGTAAATACCTTATTGCAGATGCCGCAGATGAAAATAGTAAGCACGACTTTGGTATGAATATTATCCCTAGCATGCTTGCAGATAAGAAGAAATTATATGCTTGGACTTTTGATGGCTATTGGAAAGATGTAGGAACTGTTGAAAGCTTATGGCAGGCAAATATGGACCTTCTTGATGATAAGGAACTTGACCTTTATAACATCAAGAAAGACTGGAAGATCTATTCAGAAGATACACTTGGTAAACCTCAGTTAATTGGTGCACAGGCAAGTGTTAAGAATTCACTTGTAACACAGGGATGTGTTGTAAATGGTGAAGTTGAAGGATCAGTTCTATTCAGCAATGTTAACGTTGGTGAAGGAGCTAAGGTTATTGATTCAGTATTAATGCCTGGTGTTCTTATTGAAGAAGGCGCTGTTGTCAAGAAAGCAATTATTGATGAAGGCGTTGTAATCAAAGCTGGAACAGTTGTGAATGAAGAAGCAGAAGAAGTCGCTTTAGTAAGTGGCAATAGCAGATAAGGAGTGAAGAGCAAATGGCAAATGTAGTAGGATTAATCAATTTACATACTGATATATCTTTGAAAGGATTGACAGAAAGACGTCCAGTTGCTTCAGTAAGCTTCTTGGGTCGTTATGGTATTATTGACTTCGTATTATCTAACTTTTCAAATTCTAATATTGATAAAGTAGGTATTTTAGTAAAGGAAAAACCAAGATCATTATTAAAACATATTGGTTCTGGTAATGCATGGAACTTCAACTCTAAAAAGGGTGGTATTTCATTATTATATGATGAAAAGTATGCAAACAGCACTATGTACAACCATGACATCAACAATATGTTAGAAAACATTGCATTCTTAGAAAAATCTACTGCTGATTATGTAGTGATTTCTCCAGCACATATTATTACTACAATGGATTTCTCTGATGTTGTAGAAGCACATGAAAAATCTGGTTGTGATGTAACTGTTGTTTATAAGAAGATTAAGAATGCGAATGAAACATTTATTGGTTCTGATTTCTTAAAGATCAAGGACAAGCAGGTTGTTGATTTTGAATTAAATAAAGGTAATCGCAAGGATCGTTCAATCTCACTTGAAACTTATGTTATTAATAGAAAAGCATTAATCAAGATGCTTCATAAGGCACAGACAGTATCTGTATTCTATGATTTAAGAGATACTTTAAATTATCTAAAAGATGAAATGAAAATCAACGCTTATGAATATAAAGGATTTGTGAAGTGCATTGATTCATATGCAGCTTATTTCAAGACATCTCTTGAATTCCTTGATATTGATGTATCAACTCAAGCATTCAAGTCTAATTGGCCAATTTTCACAAATACTAACGATACACCACCTTCAAAGTATCTAAAAGATGCTGAAGTGAAGAGTTCATATATCGCAAACGGTGTATTTGTTGATGGTACTGTAGAAAACAGTGTTTTAGGACGTAATGTTAAGATTGGTAAAGGTGCTGTTGTAAAGAACTCAATCTTATTCAGTGGTTCTTCAGTAGAAGCAGGTGCTCATCTTGAAAATGTCATTATGGATAAGGATGCTAAGGTTAAACATGTAAAAGAACTTCTTGGTGATCCAGCTGATCCATTATACGTTAAAGAAGGTGACATTGTCTAATGAGAATCGTCTTTGCTGCTGGTGAAGCACTTCCTTATATTAAATCTGGAGGACTCGCTGACGTTATCGGTTCTTTACCTAAAGAACTTGTAAAAAAAGGACATGAATGTTATGTCATTCTTCCAAAGTATCAGGATATTAAATACCCTGAATCACTTGAATATGTGACTAACTTCTATTTATGGGTAGGATGGAGAAGATGCTATTGTGGTGTCTTTAAAGCAGTGTATGAAGGTGTGACTTATTTCTTTGTAGATAATGAACAGTATTTCAGAAGACCTGGTTTATATGGTTATGATGATGATTATGAAAGATTCGCATTCTATGACTTTGCAGTTCTTGAATGTTTATCTCGTTTAGATATCATGCCAGATATCTTATCATTACATGATTGGCAGGCCGCAATGATTGCGCCTCTTTATAAAGAAAGATATTGCTATTATGACTATTATGGAAATGTGAAAGTAACTTTCACAATCCACAATATCGCTTATCAGGGTAAATGTGATCCATTCTTATTGAATGACTTGTTCGGTTTAGATAATTACTTATATTACAATGGTAATGTACGTAATGATGATTGCATGAATATGATGAAAGCAGCAATTCTTTATTCAGATGCAATTACAACTGTTTCTCCAACATATGCAAAGGAGATTTTAACAGATGCTTATGGTGAAGGATTACAGAATATCCTTGCTATGCGTCATGATGATCTTTATGGTATTTTAAATGGTATCGACTATGATACAAACAATCCAGAAACAGATCCAAATATCCCTTGCCATTTCAACGCAGAGAGCGTTTATACTGAAAAGGTAAAAGATAAACTAGCATTACAGGCTGAAGTAGGATTACCACAGGATCCTGATGTAGCACTTATTGGTATTGTTACAAGATTAACATGGCAGAAGGGGTTAGACTTGATCCTTAACCGTATGGAAGAACTCTTACAGAGAAAGGTTCAGCTTGTTATTCTTGGTGCAGGTGATAAGAAATATGAAGAACCATTAGAAGAAATTGCTGGATTTGGTAATCCAAAAATTTCATTACAGTTAAAATATGACTTTGGTTTATCATGTCGTATTTATGCTGGATGTGATATGTTCTTAATGCCTTCATTATTTGAACCATGTGGATTGTCTCAGATGATGTCATTACGTTATGGTACAATTCCTATCGTAAGAGAAACTGGTGGATTAAAAGACAGTGTAAAGCCATTCAATGAATTTGATGGTACTGGTACTGGATTTAGTTTTGCTAACTATAATGCGCATGAAATGATGGACATTATTGATTATGCATTACATATCTACTATGATGAAAAAGATCAATGGAATGGTTTGATTTATCGTGCTATGACTGAAAAATTAGACTGGGATCGTTCAGCAGATGAATACTTAAGAGTATTCGGTTCATTACTTGGTTAATACAAAGATGGAGGGGTTCCTCCATCTTTTTCCTTAGGAGATGAGAACTATGAGTATATTAGATAAAGTGAAAGAATTTGCTGAAAGTGAAGAAGTACAAAAGGGTATTCAGAAGGTAAAAGAGAATACAGAAGAAATACTAAGCGAAGAGAACATTAATAAGTGTGCCAATCGTGCGAAAGAGGCAGCAACTACTATTTCTGAATCAGACGCCTATAAGAAAGCAAAAGATGGTATAAAAAAGGTCACAGAGACAGAAGAATTCAAGGATGGTATGAATGATTTAAAGGACTTTGGGGCCAAAAGTCTTTCTCTTACATCCAAGGGACTTGATAAGCTTTCAAAAAAATTAACTGATACAAAGAAATAAGAAAGGCGTTTGTCTTGAAGAATAGACGATAATTTGATATAGTGAAATAAATTATAGATGAGAATGAATAGAACAAGAAGCTTACAGCGAGGATGAGATGGTGCAAGCATCTAGTGGAAGGTTCTAGGATGCACCCATCTGAGTCTTTTTGAAAGAAAGAACGTTTGACTTGCGTTAAGAGTGAAAAGCTATGGTAAGGTGGATTGTCTTTATCATGAGCTTTTTTTATTTGAGGAGGATGTTATGAGATTATTTAACACATTAACAAACAAAAAAGAAGAATTTAAGCCTATTGAAGAAGGTAAAGTTTCTATCTATATTTGTGGTCCTACAGTTTATAATCATGCTCATATTGGGAATACACGCCCAATGATCGTATTTGATGTATTAAGACGTACTTTTGAATATTTAGGGAATGACGTGACTTTTGTATCTAACTATACAGATGTAGATGATAAGATCATCAAAGCCGCTAAAGCAGAAGGTATTACAGAAAAGGAACTCACTGATAAATATATCAAGGCATATGAAGATGTAAGAGCAGGATTAAATATTGAAGATCCTACATATAAACCAAGAGTAACTGAAACTATGCCTGAAATCATTGATTTCATCCAGGCTCTTATTGACAAGGGTTATGCTTATGAAGTAGATGGAGATGTTTATTTCCGTGTCACTAAGGTTAAAGAATATGGCATGTTATCAGGCATTAAAGTAGAAGACCTTATTGCGGGTGCAAGTGATCGTACTCTTTCTGCTGATGACAAGAAGAAAGAAAGTACAACTGACTTCGCATTATGGAAGAAGACAGATGAAGGTATTCAGTTTAATACACCTTGGTCAAAAGGTAGACCAGGATGGCATACTGAATGTGTTGTTATGATCAATAAGTTATTCAAGGATGGTAAGATTGATATCCATGGTGGAGGACAGGATTTAAAGTTCCCTCATCATGAAAATGAAATTGCTCAGTCTATGGCTTATAATGGTCATCCAATCGCAAACTATTGGATGCATAACCAGATGATCAATATCGATGGTGAAAAGATGTCTAAGTCTTTAGGTAATGTTTTATGGGCTAAAGATTTAATTGTAGAATTTGGATGCAATGTATTTAAATGGTTGATGTTATCTACTCACTATCGTAACCCTTTGAATATGACTGATGATGTCATTGCAGGAGTACGTAAAGAAGTATCTAAAGTAGAAAATGCGACTAAGAATGCGTCTTTATATTTACAGGTGAACCATGTTCCTGCTCATGATTATAAGAAGGCAACTGTGGATGCTATGGTGAATGCATTAGAAGATGACTTAAATACTTCACTTGCTTTAACACAGATTCTCGATCAGGTAAAAGTACTCAATCAGGTGATGCGTGTTAGAGAAAAAGACAATGATGTCATTGCGACTGAATATGCAACACTTGTAAAGATGGGTGATGTTTTAGGTTTCTTATTTGAAGGTACAAAGTTAAGTGAAGAAGATATCGCTTTATATGAAGAATGGAATGCTTATAAGAAAGAAAAGAACTTTGATGAAGCAGACCGTGTTAGAAAAGAATTAACTGAAAGAGGCATTCTCTAATGCGTCCAGAGCTAATGAATGCACTTGCTGTCGCTTATTTAGGTGATGCAGTCTTTGAAGTATATGTCCGTGAATATTTACTCACTGAGAAGGGAATTATGAAGCCTCATGAATTACAGAAAGCTTCTATCAAGTATGTCAGTGCTTATGCCCATGCAGGTTTTATGAAATATGCCCTTTCTCAAAATTTCTTCACTGAAGAAGAAGTGCGCTTATTCAAGCGTGGACGTAACTGCAAAGGACATTCAGTAAAGAATAAAACAGTTGTTGTTCATAACCAGTCTTCTGGTTTTGAATCGATGGTTGGACATCTTTATCTCACTAAGCAGACAGAAAGATTAGATGAAATATTTGAATTATTTAAGAAATATGTGGAAGAAGAGGAAGTGACAAAGTGAAAGAATGGATTTATGGTAAAAACACCGTCAGAGAACTATTAACAGGACCAAGACAGGTTTATGAAGTAATGATTCAGAACCAGTCAAAGAATGATGATATTGTGAAGTTGTGTCGCAAGAATAATATAAAAATGAGGATGACGGATAAAAATGGCTTTATTAAACTTGTAGGGAATGTAAACCATCAAGGTGTTATGGCTTTGATTGACGGGTATGACTATACACCTTTAGAAGATATCGTACGTAACATTCCAGAAGGAAAGCAGCCATTATTATTAATGCTTGATGGTATGGAAGATCCTCACAACCTAGGGGCTATTATTCGTACATGTGATGCAATTGGTGTAGATGGTGTTATCATTGGTAAGAAGCGCTCTGTTGGCTTAAATGCGACAGTTGCAAAAGTATCTACAGGTGCTATTGACCATGTTCCTGTTGCACAGGTAACTAATTTATCTCGTACCCTTGATTCTTTAAAGAAAGAAGGATTCTGGGTTGTAGGATGTGAATTAGATAATTCTACAGATTATCGTGCTGTAGATTATAATATGCCACTTGTTCTTGTGATTGGATCAGAAGGATTTGGTATTTCTCGCTTAGTAAAAGAACATTGTGATATGAATGTCATTCTACCAATGGTAGGTCATGTCAATTCACTCAATGCATCTGTTGCAACAGCCGTATTACTTTATCAGGTATATAACTCACGTCATCCTCTCTAAGAGGAGGATGATCTATGGATGATCGTATATTAAGGGAATTAATTTATTTAGCAAGATCCAATGATCCTGTCGCATTGCGTTGCTTGTATTCATTTTATGATGCTTTAGTCAATACAGTGATGAGAAAGATGAAGTATATCTCATCTATGTCTTTAGAAGCACAGGATTTATTGCAGGTAGGGATGATTACTTTTGAAAAAGTTTTCTGGAGTTATCGTGAAGACCAGGATACAACGTTTGAAGTATATGCGAGAAGCTGTATTATTAAGAAGATGCAGTCATTACTTAAGAAGCAATATACTTTCTTCACACGTTATGAAAAGAAAGCCATCTCTCTTGATAGGATTGTGAATTATGAAGATTCACGTACTTATGGTGAATTGATTGCAGATCAAAGAGTGGAGTATTCTCCACAAAAAGCACAGGATTTAGAAAAAGTCTGGGAACTTGTGTATGCGATTATCCAGAATGAGACCTCAGACAGAGATCAGAAAATCTTTCATCTTGTTTTGTTAGGTTATTCTGAAAAAGAGGTCGCATTGATGCTCAATATTTCAATAAAATGTGTTTATAACAGTGTTTATCGTGTGATGACTAAATTAAGAGCACATCCCTTAGGGGAGTTCTTAATTATCAATTGACGATATTGTGTATTTATGATAAATTAATTTAGGTTAAGGAGTGATAAGATGAGAGAAAAAGTAATCTTAGTATGCACGGAATGCTTATCACGTAATTATTCAGTTTATAAGAATAACAGAACAAATGTAAAACGTTTAGAATTACGTAAGTACTGCAAGAAATGCGGTAAGCATACGATACATAGAGAATCAAAATAAGGAGGCTGCATCCATGGACGATAAGGCTAGAAAAGAAAAGCTTAAGCAGGAACGCAAAGAGCTTAGAAAAGCAAAGAAGTTAGAACGTCAAAGACGTTTAGAAGAACAAGAAGATAAGAATCCATTAAAATTCAAAGAATGGTTTTCTCTAAAAGGTATTCGTCAGGAAATTAAGAATGTTCATTGGCTCACAAAGAAAGAATTAGCTCGTGATGCATTTGTAGTACTTGCATTTACAGTAGTTCTTGGAGTTTATTTCTATGGCGCAGATGCATTAATTGCATTAATTTTAAAGACATTGGGGTTAAGTTAATATGGCAGAAGAATTAGAAACTAAAGTAGAAAATACTGAAGAAACACATGATTCCAATAACGAGGGTAGACAGTGGTATGTAGTTAATACATATTCAGGTCATGAAAATAAAGTAAAAGAAAACCTTGAAAAACGTGTTGAATCAATGGGACTTCAGAATATCCTTTTCAATATTGTTATTCCAGAACATGTTGAAACTGAAATCAAGAATGGTAAGAAAGTGAACAAGACAGTTAATATGTTCCCTGGTTACGTTCTTGTAGAAATGGTTATGACTGATGAAGCTTGGTATATTGTCCGTAATACACCAGGTGTTACAGGATTTATCGGTTCATCAGGTGGAGGGGCTAAACCTTTCCCAGTCAATAAGAGAGAATTAGATCCAATCTTAAAGTCAATGGGTATCCAAACTACAGCTGTAGAAGTTGATTTTGTTGAAGGTGATTATGTAGAAGTTCTTGCTGGTCCATTCGCATCTAAGAGTGGTAAGGTAGAATCTATTGATAAAGAAAAAGAAACTGCAACAGTACTTGTTGATTTCTTAGGTAACCTTACTCCTATTGATTTGGAATTAATTCAGCTTAAGAAGATTGAAGAACAGAAGCATGCATAAGCATGTCTTTTTTGTGCTTGAAGATAAAAATGGTATCACTTACAATATTATTAGGAGGGAAATGTATGGATGCATTTATTGAACTAAAGAATGTTGTGAAAAGCTATACTATGGGTGATGTCACTATTTATGCAAATAATGGTGTGAACTTTAAGGTGAATAAAGGTGAATTCACAGTCATAGTAGGTGCCTCTGGTGCCGGTAAAACTACAATATTAAATATGCTAGGTGGTATGGATACACCTACAAGTGGGACTATTCTTGTAGATGGACATAATATTGCGACGTATGATGATAAACAATTAACGGATTATAGAAGAGATGATATTGGATTTGTATTCCAGTTCTATAATCTTGTCCAGAACTTAACAGCATTAGAAAATGTAGAACTTGCTTCTCAGATTTCTAAGGATCCACTCAATTCATTAGATATTCTAGAACGTGTAGGACTTGGAGGACGTAAAGATAACTTCCCAGCACAGTTATCAGGTGGTGAACAGCAGCGTGTGGCCATTGCTCGTGCTATCGCTAAGAATCCTAAATTATTACTCTGTGATGAACCAACAGGTGCACTTGATTATCAGACAGGTAAATCAATTCTTGGCTTGTTAAGAAGCATGTGTGATAACTATGGAATGACTGTAATCGTTATTACACATAACTCGGCTCTTGCCCCAATGGCTGATCAGGTCATTCATCTTAAGAATGGAAAAGTGGAAAAACAGGAATATAATGAACATCCTGAATCCATCGATAATATTGAATGGTAAAAAAGAGATTCTATTGGAAAACCGTCTTTAAGAACATCAGTCAGTCAAAAGGACGTTTTTTCTCCATCTTTATGATTATATTCTTAGGGGCAACTGTCTTTTCAGGACTTAGAAATACCCCTTATACAATGGCTGCAAGTGCTGACGCTTATTTAAATAGTCACAACTATGCCGATCTCACTTATATTGCGACACTTGGCTTTTCTGATGAAGATGTCACAAAGGTAAGAAAACTTAAGGGTGTAAAGAAAGTAGTGCCATGTTACCAGTTTGATGCTTTATTTGCGCATAAAGATGGTAAATCAGGCGTTACTGTGTACTCACAGGAAAAATATGAAAAGTCGATGCTGGATCGTCCTGAACTATTAAAGGGACGTTATCCTAAAAAAGAGAATGAATGTATCATTGATGTCAATCTTGGTAAATATAATTACAAGATGGGACATACAATTGAACTTTCTAATGATAATGGTACAAAGACATATAAGATTGTAGGTATTGTGAACGATCCTCGTTATATTAGTAATGTTGACCGTGGAACTAATACACTAGGTGATGGTACCAACAGTGGGTTTGTAGAAGTATTAAATGAAGGTGCAAGAGAACTTGGTTTAAATAAGAAAGTGGCTGAGTTAAGAAATAATGATCATCTTTATACTTCATTACTTGTAGATGTAGAAGGTACAGAGAAGTACAATATGTTTACATCTGATTATGATAATCTCATTGAAACAGTGAATACACGTGTTAAGAGTACGTTATCTGAAGAAATGAGTGATCAATATGATCAATTAACAGGTAATATGCAGTCGCAGCTAGATGATGCAAAGAGACAGTATGAAGAAGGATATCAAGAATATAAACGCAATCTTGATTCTTTTAATAGTCAGATTTCTCAAGGCAAGATCAAGTTAGCCGAAGCACGTATTCAGTTTTATGAACAAAAGAAGATTTATTTAAAGAAAGCAGCTCAGGTCAGCAATGCGACACAGCAGGCTTATAATGAAACTAAAAAAATAGATCAGGAAATCAAGGCACTTCATGATTCTATTAAAGATACTTTAGGAAATATAAAGGATAAGGATTCTGCTCAGGATGCTTTCACAAAGATCTTGAATGACTTGAATGAAAACTTGAATAACTTCAATAATAAGCTTCAAGGTGTAGGTCAGTTATTAGAAGGACGAATTCAGTTAGAAAAAGCACAATCGAAGTTAGATGAAGCGGAAGCAGAACTTAATATCCAGCAAAGCAAGCTTGAAGTGACAGAAAATAATGCGAAAGTACAGCTTGATGCTGCTAAGGAGCAATTAGATGGGGCAAAAGCACAGATTGACCAGGCACAGCAGCAATTAAATCAGATTCCAAAAGGTGTTCTTTATTCACTCACTAAAAATGAAAATGTGGGTATTGCCTCTTATGAATCTTATAAGCAGGCGATTGCCTCAATTGCTGAAGTATTCCCATTGATCTTCTTCCTAGTTGCCGCTTTAGTATCATTGACTACTATGACACGTATGATAGAAGAACAGAGAAGCTATTGTGGTACATTAAGAGCACTTGGCTATAGCAAGCAGGATGTCATTATGCAATATATTGTTTATGCATTCTTAGCAACATTTTTTGCCTGCATTTTAGGTATTCTTGCAGGAAATCAGGTATTCCCTCGTATTATCTATTTCTTGTTCAAGTACTTAATGTATGGAATGAATCAATCAACTGTTCTTGTCCAGAAATGGTCTATCTCGCTTGTGACTGTTCTTATTTCTGTAGGTGTCACACTACTTGCAACATTAAGTGTCTGTCTTCAGGAACTTGTCTCTACACCATCTGTCTTGATGCGTCCTAAAGCACCTAAAGCAGGTAAGAGAATTTTAATGGAACGTATACCTTTTATCTGGAAACGTCTGAACTTCAATCAGAAGGTGACAATGAGAAACTTATTCCGTTATAAGAAGCGTTTCTGGATGTCTGTGATTGGTATTGCAGGATGTACAGCACTTATTATGCTAGGGTTTGGTGTTAAAAACAGCTGTTCAAAGATCATTCCTTCACAATATGTCGAAGTATATAAGTATGATGCATTGATTAAATTGAACAGTAATATAGAAGACATAAAGAAAGTAGAAAACAAGATCAAGCGTATTGAAGGTGTGCATAATTTGACAGGTGCTTATCGTCAGAACGTTACAGTACTTGGTAATAGTGAAGATTACTATAGTACGATGATTGTCTATGATAATGCGGATGAGATTAAAAGCTTTATTAACTTCAAGGATTATAAGACAAAAAAGAAAATCATCTTGAGTGATGATGGTGTTGTTATTTCACAAAAGCTTGCGGAAAAGCTTGGCGTGAAAAAAGGGGAGAATATGACTTTCTCTTATGACAATACAAAATATACAGTGAAGGTGTCCAATATTGTTGAACATTATGTCAATCATCAGGTATACATGAGTAAGACATTCTATGAAAATCTAACTGGTATGAAATCATCTGCTTCTATTCTTTATGTTGATATGAATACGAAGAAGTCCAATATCAAGACATTAAAGAATTACCTGGATCATCATGATATAGGCAGTATGGAGCGACTTACAGCCACACTTGATGAATTCCAGCAGAGAATGTCTTCGCTTAATATTATTGTTGCAATATTATCAGGATGTGCTGCATTGTTATGTTTCATCGTTCTTTATAACTTAACTAATATCAACATTGGTGAACGTAAAGGTGAAATTGCGACAATCAAGGTATTAGGTTTCCGTCGAAAAGAATATTGTGACTATATCTTTAGAGAAAATATCATTCTTTCTCTTATTGGAGCATCGTTTGGTATGTTCTTTGGCTATTTCCTTCATCGTTTTGTAGTATTAACGGTAGAAATGGATAATATGTTATTTATCCGTACAATGCCGCTTTATATCTATTTAATTGCATTTGGTATGACAGTCGGCTTTACGATTATCATCAATTTAGCTATGCGTCATATCCTCGATCAGGTTGATATGGTTGAGTCTTTAAAATCCATTGAATAAAAAAGTCAAAAAAATTAAAAAAGCATTGATTTTTGCTTTGTATTATGTATAATTGGTAATCGACGCATGGCGTCAAATGCGTGGGAGGGCTTTTGCCCAAACGAACCACAGCACGGACAATATTTTAATGGAGGTGTGTACCGTGGCAAAAAATGGTAAAAAAGTAGTAAGAATTATGAAGATCCAGTTCCCAGCAGGTGGTGCTAAACCAGGACCAGCTCTAGCAGGTGCAGGAATTCAGATGCCAAAATTCTGTACAGCATTCAACGATCAGACTAAAGATCGTCATGGTGAAACTGTACCAGTAGTTTTGACTGTTTATGAAGACAAGAGCTTTGATTTCGTATTAAAGACAGCTCCAGCTGCTGAAATGATCAAGAAGGCTTGTGGTATCAAGAAAGCTGCAAGTGATTCAAAGCAGACTGTTGCTACTCTAAGTGCTGACAAGTTAAAGGAAATCGCAGAATACAAAATGCCAGACCTTAACGCTAATGATTTAGAAGCAGCAATGAAGATCGTTGCTGGAACAGCACGTAACATGGGTGTCAAAGTAGAAGGCTTAGACGCTTAATTAATTAGCAATCTGATGGAGTTGAATTCCGTCATTACAGTGGGAGGTCTATCCGTTAAGACCACTTAAGGAGGAAAGAAAATGTCAAAAAAAGGAAAGAAATATGTAGAAGCTGCTAAGCAGATTGAAGCTGGCAAGCTATACTCAATCGAAGAAGCAATCGAATTAGTTAAGAAGACTAATACTGCTAAATTCGATGCAAGTGTTGATGTTGTATTCAAGTTAAACCTTGATACTAGACATGCAGATCAGCAGTTACGTGGAGCTATCGTGCTTCCTAACGGAACTGGTAAAACAAAGAGAGTTTGTGTTATCGCTGAAGGTCCAAAGGCTGAAGAAGCTAAAAATGCTGGTGCTGACGTAGTTGGCGGCCAGGAAATCTTAGATGAAATCGCTAAGGGATGGTTAGAGTTCGATGTTATGATCGCTACTCCTGATCAGATGCCTAAGCTTGGTAAATTAGGACGTGTTTTAGGTCCTAAGGGATTAATGCCAAACCCTAAGACTGGTACAGTAACTATGGATGTTGCTAAAGCAGTTAATGAATCTAAGGGCGGTAAAGTTAATTATAGAACTGATAAAGATGGTAACGTACATCTTCCAATCGGTCGTGTATCATTCGACAGCGCTAAGCTAGTTGAAAACTATGAAGCTATCCATGCTTTATTATTAAGAATCAGACCTTCAGTAGTTAAGGGAACTTACGTTAAGAACTGCGTAGTTTCATCTACAATGGGTCCAGCAGTAAAAATTGCTGCTTAATTATTAATGCCGCAATCAATATACCGTAGACAGTAACTGACGCAAGTCTCAATTTGTTACCGAGGGATATTGTCATGTATCAAATGACAAACTCCTAGGTAATCTAGGAGTTTTTATATAACGAGTATATTGTTGCAATAAAATTTTTATGGAGGTGTAACAATGGCTAACGAAAAAGTATTAGTCGCTAAACAGGCAGTCATCGACGAAATCGCTGATAAGTTAACAAACGCTCAGTCAGTAGTAGTTGCTGAATACCGTGGCTTAACTGTTGATGAAGTTACTGAACTTCGTCGTGCTTTAAGAGCTGAAAACGTTGAACTTAAAGTTTATAAGAACAAATTAGCTCTTCGTGCTACAGAAGCTTGTGGTAAACAGGAATTAGATGAATTCTTAACTGGTCCAAACGCTATTGCATTTGGTCATGATGACGCTGTTGCTCCAGCTAGAGTACTAGCAAAATTTGCTAAGGATCACGAAGCTCTTGTAATCAAGACTGCAATCGTTGAAGGCAAATTATTGAGCAAAGAAGAAGTTATGGAACTTTCAAAGTTACCAAACAAAGAAGGTATGTTATCAATGTTATTGGCTTGCTTAAAGGCACCAGTATCAAAAGTTGCTAGAGCTGTTAAGGCTGTAGCTGACAAAGAAGCAGAAGGATCTGCAGAAGAAGCAGCTCCTGCAGAAGCAGAAGCAGCTGCTTAATATCGAAATAAAGGAGAATATTAAAATGGCAAAGTTAACAACTGATGAAATCTTAGCTTACTTAGAAGAAGCTACAATCTTAGAATTAAATGAATTAGTAAAAGCAATCGAAGAAAAATTCGACGTTACAGCTGCTGCTCCAGTTGCAGTTGCTGCTGCTGCTGAAGAAGAAGGACCTGCTGCTAACGTAACAGTAATCCTTAAGGAAGTTGGACCTACAAAGGTTAAAGTTATCAAGGCTGTTAGAGAAATCACTGGTTTAGGACTAGTTGAAGCTAAGGGCTTAGTTGACAAGGTTCCATCTGAAATCAAGAAAGACGTACCAGCTGAAGAAGGTGCTAAGTTAAAGGAAACTTTAGAAGCTGCTGGTGCTGTTGTTGAATTAAAGTAATTTAATACAAACACAATTTTAAAAGCCCTATCTTAGGGCTTTTTTCTTATGAGGAATGAGAATGTCACACTATTATACAAATGATGAAATAGAAAGCAGACCTTCAATGATTCATTTTGATTTTCAAGGACATTCTATTGACTTTCATAGTGACCGTGGTGTTTTCTCTAAGGATAGTGTAGATTTCGGCTCAAGAACTCTACTTGACACCGTTAATCTAGAAGGTGTAAAATCAGTATTGGATGTTGGGTGTGGATATGGTGCATTAAGCATCAGCCTGAAGATGGTTTATCCAGATGTTACATTTGATATGGTAGATGTCAACAGACGTGCAATGGATCTTGCTAAACGCACAATTGAAGATTATCATCTTGAAGATATGCATGTTTATGAAAGTAATGCATATGATCAAGTAGAGAAGACATTTGATATGATCATCTCTAATCCGCCAATTCGTGCAGGCAAGAATGTTGTGACGACTATTCTTAAAGAAAGTTATTCACATTTAAATAAGAATGGCCGCCTTGTGATTGTAATTCAAAAGAAGCAGGGTGCACCAAGCGCTAAGAAATGCATGGAAGAAGTTTTTGGAAATGCGGAAATATTGAAGCGAAACAAAGGCTATTATATAATTCAATCAATTAAATAATGATAATTAGGGAAATTGTATAAATTTCCCTTTTTGGGTTGACACAAATGTACCCTTATGCTAGTATACTAAAATGCCTACTCATGTATAAAAGCAGGTCATTTTGACCCTTTTTAGCTTGCAGATAGAGATTAAAAAAGGAGTGGAACGGATTTTGGAAAAGAATGTAAGAACTGCAGAAAGCCGCATTAAGCGACGCAATTATTCTCGTATTAGTGGTTCTTTGAAACTACCTAACCTTGTCGAAATTCAGACAGATTCATTTAAGTGGTTTCAGGAAAAAGGTATAAGAGAAGTATTTGAGGATATTTATCCTATCACAAATTTTAACGACACATTATCATTGGAGTTTGTTGATTGTCGTTTTGATGAGCCTAAGTATGATGCAGATGAAAGTAAAGAAAGAGATGCAGTCTATGCAGCTCCTTTGCGTGCTACTTTACGTCTTGTAAACAAGAAAACTGGAGAAATCAAGACAAGTGAAGTATTTATGGGTGATTTCCCATTAATGACAGATTCAGGTACATTTGTTGTTAATGGTGCAGAACGTGTTATCGTTTCACAGTTAGTTCGTTCTCCAGGAGCTTATTTTGGTAATGGAACAGACAAGATTGGTAAGACTGTCTTCAATGGACAGGTTATCCCATCTCGTGGTACTTGGCTTGAATTTGAAAATGATGCCAAGGATGTTCTAAATGTTCGTATTGACCGTCAGAAGAAGATTCCAGGTACTATTCTTTTACGTGCTCTAGGACTTTCTTCAAATGAAGATATTATTGAAGTTTTCGGAGAACACCAGTTCCTCTACAATACATTTGAAAAGGATCCAACACATAACACTGATGATGCGTTGATGGAAATTTATAGTAAATTGAGACCAGGTGAACCAGCTACTTTAGATGGTGCTAACTCTTTACTATTTGCGCGTTTCTTCGATCCAAAACGTTATGATTTAGCAAAAGCAGGTCGTTTTAAGCTACGTAAGAAGTTAAGCTTATTAGATCGTATTGCTGATCGTGTTCTTGCCGAAGATGTTGTTGACGTTGATGGTAATGTTGTAATGACAGAAGGTACTAAGATTACTAAAGATAAACTAGAAATCTTAAAGCCAGTATTTGAAGCAGGTGCACATACAAGAGAAATTAAAACAAATGAAAATATGCATTCTAACCATACTATTCAGGTTTTAGATGTATATACAGATGAATCAAAATCTATCAAGATGAGAGTAATCGGTACTGATCTTTCATTAGATAGTAAGTTTGTCACTATTTCAGACTTTATTGCTGCATATTCATATATGCTTAACCTTGTTGATATCTATGATTCTCAGGACTTAGCAGCTGAAGACAGAGTGTCTTTAATGAGCCGTATTGGTTTATTAGATGATATCGATCATTTAGGTAACAGACGTGTTAGAACTGTTGGGGAATTAGTTCAGAACCAGTTCCGTATCGGTTTATCACGTATGGAAAGAGTAGTTAAGGAAAGAATGTCTTTAGCTGAAGATGATTCTATGACTCCACAGTCATTAACAAACATTCGTCCATTAACTGCTGCAATCAAAGAATTCTTTGCAAGTTCACAGTTATCTCAGTTCATGGACCAGATCAACCCACTTGCCGAATTAACAAACAAGAGACGTCTTTCTGCCTTAGGTCCTGGTGGTTTATCAAGAGACCGTGCAGGTTATGAAGTACGAGACGTCCATCCATCACACTATGGTAGAATCTGTCCAATCGAAACACCAGAAGGTCCTAACATCGGGTTGATTTCTACACTTGCATCTTATGCAAAAGTAAATGAATATGGATTTATTGAAACTCCATATCGTAAAGTAAATAACTGTGTTATTGACGAAGATGATATTCGTTATTTAACAGCAGATGAAGAAAAGAACTATATTATTGCCCAGGCAAAAGTTAAGACTGATGAAAATGACCGTATCATTGATGAACAGGTTATCTCACGTCATTTAGGTGAAAACATTATGGCTAAGCCAGAAGAAATCGACTATATCGATATCTCACCTAAACAGATCGTATCAGTAGCATCTTCATGTATCCCATTCTTGGAAAACGATGATGCGACTCGTGCCCTTATGGGATGTAACATGCAGAGACAGGCTGTACCTCTATTAAATCCACATGCTCCTTATGTAGGAACAGGTATGGAGTTCCAGGCTGCAAGAGACTCTGGTGCTGCAATTGTTGCGAAAGAAGAAGGAACTGTTAAATATGTTGACGCTAAGAAGATCATTGTTGAAGGTGAAAGCGGCGAAAAGACATATAAGTTATTAAAGTTCACTGTATCTAACGCTGGTACATGTATCAACCATCGTCCAATTGTTATGGCTGGTGATCATGTTCTTAAGGGTCAGGTTCTTGCTGATGGACCAGCTATGGAACAGGGTGAATTAGCATTAGGACAGAACGTTCTTGTAGGTTTCATGACATGGAATGGTTATAACTACGAAGATGCTGTCATCATGAATGAAAAGCTTGTAAAAGAAGACTACTATACTTCTATCCACATTCAGGAATATACAATTGAATGTCGTGATACAAAGTTAGGCCCTGAAGAAATTACTAGAGATATTCCTAACGTAGGTGAAGATGCACGTTCTAACTTAGACGAAAACGGTATTATCCGCGTTGGTGCTGAAGTTAAGGAAGGCGATATCTTAGTTGGTAAAGTCACTCCTAAGGGACAGGCAGAATTATCTGCAGAAGAAAAACTATTATTAGCTATCTTTGGTGAAAAATCTAGAGAAGTTAAAGATAACTCATTAAGAGTACCACATGGTGGTTCTGGTATCGTTCATCGTATCAGAGTATTTACTCGTAGAGGTAAAGATAGAAAAACTGAAAATCAGTATGGTGAAGCAAACTCACTTGCTTATAAGGAAGTTGAAAGAGACGATTTACAGCCAGGTGTAAATAAAGTTATCAAAGTATATATCGTTCAGAAGCGTAAGATTTCTGAAGGGGATAAGATGTCAGGTAGACACGGTAACAAGGGTGTCATCTCTAAGATCTTACCAACAGAAGATATGCCTCACTTACAGGACGGTACTCCACTTGATATCATGCTTAACCCATTAGGTGTACCATCTCGTATGAACATCGGTCAGGTATTAGAATTACACTTAGGTTATGCCGCTAGACAGTTAGGTGGTCAGTATTTCGCAACTCCAGCCTTTGATGGTATCAATTCTAAGGACTTAGAAAATATCATGAAGGAAGCTGGTATGCCAGAAAATGGTAAACAGAAAGTTATTTCTGGTAAAACTGGTGAATATTTCGATAACGAAGTATCAGTTGGTATCATGTACATGATCAAGTTATGTCACATGGTTGATGATAAGTTACATGCAAGATCAGTTGGTCCTTACTCACTTGTTACTCAGCAGCCACTTGGTGGTAAAGCTCAGAACGGTGGTCAGAGATTCGGGGAAATGGAAGTATGGGCACTTGAAGCTTATGGTGCAGCATATACATTACGTGAAATCTTAACAGTTAAGTCAGATGACGTTGTAGGACGTGTTAAGACTTATGAAGCAATTGTTAAGGGACAGAAGTTACCTGAACCAGGATTACCTGAATCATTCAGAGTATTAAAGAAAGAATTACAGGCATTGGCATTAGATATTCGTCTATTAGATGATGACGGTAATGAAATCAATGTAGGTAATATCGAAGATGAAGATCGTCGTTTCCCTCGTTCATTCGATGCGCCTAAGAAGCCAAAAGAAGATGAAGAAAATGATGATAAAGAAGAAAAAGAAGATGAAGAAGTTGACACTCACGAAGAATTCGTTGCCGAAGGTGAAGATGATATCGTAGAAGACAGCTTCGATGATGATGAAGCTCCAGAATCAGTCGATGATATTATCGAAGGATTATTTGGAAAAAGCGGTGAGGAGGAAGAATAATGGCAGAGAATAATAATTTTTCAGCAATTCAGATCGGTTTAGCCTCTCCTGAGAAGATTCGTGAATGGTCATATGGCGAAGTCAAAAAACCTGAAACAATCAACTATCGTTCACAGAAGCCTGAAAAAGATGGTTTATTTTGTGAAAGAATCTTTGGTCCAACAAAGGACTGGGAATGTGCTTGTGGTAAATATAAGAAAGTAAGATATAAAGGTGTTGTCTGCGACCGTTGTGGTGTTGAAGTAACTCGTTCTTCAGTAAGAAGAGAAAGAATGGGTCATATCGAATTAGCAACTCCAGTTGCACATATCTGGTATTTAAAGGGAGTTCCATCTCGTATGGGACTCATCCTTGATATGTCTCCTAAACAGTTAGAAGAAATCATCTACTTCGTATCTTATGTTGTTACTGATAAAGGTTCTACACCACTTGAATACAAGCAGGTATTATCTGAAAGAGATTATCGTAACTGTGTTGAAAAGTTCGGTGGTCAGTTCCAGGCTAAGATCGGTGCAGAAGCCATCAAAGTATTATTACAGAAGGTTGACTTAGATGCTGAACTTGAAGATGTAGAAAATCAGTTAAAAGAAGCTCAGGGTCAGAAGAGACAGAAGTTATTAAAGAGACTTGAAGCAATCGATGCATTCAGAAGCTCTAATAACCAGCCAGAATGGATGATCATGGATGTTCTTCCAGTTATTCCACCTGATTTAAGACCAATGCTTCAGCTTGACGGTGGTCGTTTTGCGACAAGTGACTTAAACGACTTATATAGACGTGTTATCACTCGTAACAACCGTTTAAAGAAATTATTAGAATTAGGTACACCTAGCATCATCGTACAGAACGAAAAGCGTATGCTTCAGGAATCTGTAGATGCTTTAATCGATAATGGTAGACGTTCTAAACCTATTACAGGTGCTGGAGGAAGAGCATTAAAATCTCTTTCACATACACTTAAAGGTAAGCAGGGACGTTTCAGACAGAACTTACTTGGTAAGCGTGTAGACTACTCTGGACGTTCAGTTATCGCTGTAGGACCTACATTAAAGATGTACCAGTGTGGTATTCCAAGAGAAATGGCTGTTAACTTATTTAAGCCATTTGTTATCTCTGGATTAGTAAGAAACGAATTAGCAACTAATATCAAAGCTGCTGAACGTATGATTGATAAGATGGATGATAAGATCTGGCCAATCGTTGAAGATGTTATCAAACATCATCCAGTATTACTTAACCGTGCCCCTACATTACATAGATTAGGTATCCAGGCTTTCGAACCTAAACTAGTAGAAGGTCGTGCAATCCGTCTTCACCCATTAGCTTGTCCAGCATTCAATGCCGACTTCGATGGTGACCAGATGGCCATCCATGCACCATTAGGTGAAGAAGCAATCCAGGAAGCAAGACAGTTAATGCTTGGTTCTAGAAATATCCTTGGTCCAAAAGATGGTAAACCTATCGTTACTCCATCACAGGACATGGTGCTTGGTAACTATTACTTAACAACAGAAAAAGCAGATCAGATTGGTGAAGGTACAGTATTCGCTGATGTAAACGAAGTATTAATGGCTTATTACAATAAGACTGTTAACTTACATACAAGAATTGCGATTCGTGCTGCTGCTTTAAAGAATAAGACATTCACTGAAGAACAGAACAACATGTACTTAGTCACTACAGTTGGTAAGATCATCTTCAACCAGATCTTTGAAGGTGAATTCCCATACTTAAATGATCCAGATAAGGCAAGTTTAAAGGCTACTCCAATGAAGTACTTCTTACCTTATGGTACAGATATCAAGGCTCACATCAAAGCTCAGCCTTTAATCAAGCAGTTCACTAAGAAGACTCTTGGAGCAATCATTGATGAATACTTCAAGATTTGTCCAATTGATGAAATCCATGTCATGCTTGATAGATTAAAGAACCAGGGATTCTATTACTCAACTATCGCTGGTATTACAGTATCTGCTTATGATATTCAGATTCCTCAGGATAAATATCATTTATTCGATGATGCTGATGAACATCTTGAAGTCATTAAGAAGTTATACAACAAAGGTAAATTAACAGAACATGAACGTTATACTGCCGTAATCAAATTATGGAATGACGTTAAAGAAGAAGTTACTGGTATCGTTAAAGAAGAGTTCGAAGCTGATCGTGATAACCCAATCTTCATCATGTCAGATTCAGGTGCCCGTGGTAACATCTCTAACTTCACTCAGCTTGTAGGTATGCGTGGATTGATGAGTAACCCTAAGGGTGAAACTATCGAACTTCCTATCAAGTCTGCCCTTCGTGAAGGTTTAACTGCATCAGAATTCTTCATTTCTACACATGGTGCTCGTAAAGGTTCTACAGATACAGCCTTAAAGACTGCCGATTCAGGTTACTTAACAAGACGTCTTGTCGATGTAGCACAGGAAGTTATTATCACAGAAGACGATTGTCATACTGATAAGGGATTCGAAGTATCTGAATTAATTAATACAGCTGATGGTAACGTAATCGTACCGTTAGTAGATAGACTTGTTGGTCGTACTTCATTAAAGGACATCTGTGATCCAGCAACTGGTGAAATCATTGTCCATGCAAATGAATTAATGACTGAAAAATCAGCAAAAGCTGTTGCGGATGCTGGTATTAAGACAGTTGAAATTAGAAACATCTTCGGATGTAAATCTAAGACAGGTATCTGCCGTAAGTGTTATGGTCTAAACCTAGCAACTGGTCAGGAAGTATTACTTGGTGAAACAATCGGTATCATGGCTGCACAGTCAATCGGTGAACCAGGTACTCAGCTTACAATGCGTACATTCCACATGGGTGGTGTTGCCGGTGACGCCGATATCACTCAGGGTCTTCCTCGTATCCAGGAATTGTTTGAAGCACGTGTTCCAAAGGCTAAATCAATTATTTCTGAAATCAATGGACATGTTTCATCAATTACAACTCAGGGTGACCACAACAACCAGCGTTCAGAAGTTACTGTCGCAAATGATCTTGAAACTAAGACTTACTTAACACCAATTGGTGCAAAAGTAGCAGTTTCAGAAGGAGATATTGTTGAACCAGGTGATAAGATCACAGAAGGTTCTATCTCTCCAAAAGAATTATTATCTGTTGCATCTGCAGAAGCAGTAGAAAAGTATATCTTAAAAGAAGTACAGCAGGTATATAGATTACAGGGTATCGAAATTTCTGATAAGCATATCGAAATCATCATTCAGCAGATGATGAGAAGAATGAAGATCGTAGAAGGTGGCGATACAACTGCATTACCTGGATCACATGTTTCAGTTAAGAACTTCACTGAATTAAATAGACAGGTTCTTAAGGAAGGTAAGCATCCAGCTGTTGGTAGACCAATCTTACTTGGTATCACTAAGGCTTCATTAGAAACAGATTCATGGTTATCAGCTGCATCATTCCAGGAAACTACTAGAATTCTTACTGATGCTGCCATCAGAGGTAAAGTAGATAATCTTAAGGGTCTAAAGGAAAACGTTATTATCGGTAAGCTATTACCAGCAGGTACTGGCTTAAGAGGACCTTTAAAGTCTGAAGAAACAATCAAGAGAGAGGAAGAAGAAGCTCTTCAGCAGGCTGAACTTGAAAAATCAAGAGAAGAAGCTGAAAACTTCACTCCTGACTCTGCAATGTTTGATGAAGAAGAAGAATTTGTAACTTCTCATCATGATGCTTAATTTATAAGAAACACTATGGACATAAGTCCATAGTGTTTTCGTATATAAGGAGGAAATATGGAGTTTAAGGATAAAGTTGTTGTTGTCACTGGTGGGGCACATGGAATAGGAAAAGCAATAGTAGAAGATTTTAGAAAACAAGGTGCTTTAGTAGAAGTAATCGATAAAGCACAAGGAAATCACTATGTAGGAGATATTGCGAGTAAAGAAATTCTAGAATCATTTGTATCTTATGTATTAGAAAAACATGGACATATTGATTATCTCATTACTTTACCGATGATGAAGGGTATTGATGAATGCAGTAATGAAGAATTTCAATATGCTTTATCTGTAGGAGTTACTGCACCGTTCTATCTCACAAAGTTATTCAAGGATTCATTTAATAAGGATGCTGTAATTATCAATATTTCGTCTTCTAGAGACCGTATGAGTCAAGCCAATACAGAAAGCTATACTGCAGCAAAAGGAGGCATAGCGGCCCTTACACACGCTCTCATGATGAGTCTAAGAGGTCGTGTAAGAGTCAATTCTATTTCACCAGGATGGATTGACACTCATGGTCATACATATACTGGTCCTGATGCATATCAACAGCCATCTGGAAGAGTAAGAAATCCCCAAGATATATCGTCTATGGTCTTATTTTTATGTTCATCCAAAGCTTCATTTGTCAACGGTGAGAATATCTGTATTGATGGTGGAATGACTAAACAGATGATCTATCATCAGGATTATGGCTGGTATTTAGACGATAAGTAGATAATTTAAAGAAAAAATCAAAAAAAGTTGTTGACGAG
>ERZ831634.185-NODE-185-length-81086-cov-55.685355_pt1 | contig 81086 bp, 70 predicted proteins | sample MGYA00519953_ERZ831634 | MGnify/ENA primary metagenome ERZ831634 (study PRJEB31850, sample SAMEA3708718) | human gut metagenome | biome: human gut; feature: human-associated habitat; material: faeces | place: China | collected 2014 ... | reverse complement strand
TAGGATGCAGGTGTAAAGGTAGAGATACCAAAGCCGAGCATTACTAATTGCCCGTATGCTTTCCTTGTCAGGAAGGATGGGTGATATATACTTTCAGCTTCTTGAGAAGTACTTGAATTACTTGCTTGTTAGTCATGAATACATAAAGGATATTCAGGTGACTATTGCACGAAGGTTCCACCTCTTCCCATTCCGAACAGAGAAGTTAAGCTTCGTCACGCCGATGGTACTGCGCAAGTGGGAGAGTAGGTAGTCGCCGTCTTAGGAGAAGCCCTGCAGCATCACAAGTGCCGCGGGGCTTTCTTTTTTTGCATGAGGGCAGAAAAAACGCCGCCGGCTCCGGGAGTACGGCGGCGGAAACGTTTCAATGTACCAGGGTGTTCATACCTTCCACGATCCTGCCGCAGGAGAAGACGCACCTGATGCTGATGTCCTTGTCTATGATGAGGATGTCCGCATCCTTGCCCTTCTGGAGAGTGCCCTTCGACGAGTCGATGCCGATAAGCTTTGACAATCCTTTTTCTAATTTTATGTTGAAGAACATGTTGCTTATTCGATATATTACATTCTTATTATTCTTTATTTAAAATCTTTGCTTATTGGTGGAAATATTTCTTTCGAAATAGTAGGTGATTAAGGCTTATTTAGTATATTTGACTCAGAAATTGTAATAATTACAATTGATAAAATTGTAAGTCTTATAACTAAGTTAAAGTTTAATAATCATTATGGAAAACAAGATTCAGGAGCTCACTGATAAGATTTATCGTGAAGGGGTGGAAAAGGGTAATGAAGAAGCACAACGACTTATCGATGAAGCTCAGAAAAAGGCTCAAAAGTTGATTGCAGATGCCCAGAAAGAGGCGGAAGGAATTATAGCCAATGCCCGTAAATCGGCAGATGAATTAACTGAAAATACGAAATCTGAGTTGAAGTTGTTCGCTGGACAGGCCCTGAATGCTCTGAAAACCGAAATTACTAACCTACTGACAAATGAAACAGTTTCGGATGCTGTAAAAGGATTTATCGCTGACAAGGATTTTTTCAACAAGTTTATTGTAACATTGGCTACTCAATGGTCGGCAAACGAACCGATTGTTATTTCTGTGAAGGATGCAGAGTCTCTGAAAAAATATTTTGCCTCAAATGCGAAAAATCTTTTAGATAAAGGTGTAAAGATAGAGGAAGTAAACGGAGCGAAGGCTCTTTTCTCTGTTTCACCTGCTGATGGTTCGTATAAAGTGAATTTTGGTGAAGAGGAATTTGAAAACTATTTCAAGGAATTCCTTCGTCCTCAGCTAGTCAAAATGTTGTTTTAACCAGAAACTATGAGTACGTATTATTGTCTGGTGGCCGGTTTGCCGGATATATCTTTGGATGACGGCAAATTAAGCTATTCTGTGTCTGATTTTAAGGCTGAATTGTATCCGGATTTATCTGCTCAAGATCGAAAATTAATAGATTTATTTTATCTGAAGTTTGATAATACGGCTATCTTGAAGTTACTGAAAAATAAAGATACAGTAATAGAAGATAAGGGTAATTTTTCAGCAGAAGAGTTACTTCAGTTGATTGAAGCTGTACGTGAAGGAGATACTCCGGATAAAAAATATCCTTCTTACCTGGTTAACTTTGTTTCTCAATATTTGCAACTTTCACAAGATGAATTATATCGTGCCGATGATCTGTTGGCAGCGTTGTATTATTCTTATGGAATGTCATCCAATAATGCTTTTATTGCTTCTTGGTTTGAATTTAATCTGAATTTAAATAATATTCTTGCGGCTTTGGCGGCGCGTAAGTATAAACTGGAAGTCTCTAGTGTGATTGTTGGAGCAACGAGTATCTGTGAGCAGTTGCGTACCTCAAATGCACGTGATTTTGGATTGAACGAAACACTTGAATATTTTGAAGCATTACAGCGTATTGCTGATATTGAAGAACTGGTGGAACGTGAGAAGAAGGTAGATATGCTGAAATGGAAATGGTTGGAAGATGAATCCTTCTTCCACTATTTTACTATCGAGCGTATTTTTGTATTTTTAATGCAGCTGGAAATGATTGAACGTTGGATTTCATTGGATAAGGAAAAAGGTAATGAACTTTTCCGAAAGATGATTCAAGACCTGAAAAATGAAGTTCAAATACCAGAAGAATTTAGAAAATAATAAAAAAAGATAAGAATGGCAACAAAAGGAACTGTTTTGGGCGTTATCGCCAATATGGTTACGCTGACTGTTGACGGTCCTGTAGCACAAAATGAAATCTGCTACATCACTACGGGAGGGGATCGTTTGATGGCCGAAGTTATCAAAGTAGTAGGCAAGAATGTATATGTGCAGGTGTTTGAAAGTACACGTGGACTGAAAGTTGGTGCTGAAGCAGAATTTACAGGTCATATGTTGGAAGTAACCTTAGGCCCAGGTATGCTGTCGAAAAACTATGATGGTTTGCAGAATGACCTGGACAAGATGGAAGGGGTGTTCTTGAAGCGTGGTCAGTATACTTACCCGCTTGACAAGGAAAGAAAATGGCACTTTAAACCAATTGTAAAAGTTGGAGATGAAGTTGGTCCTTCTGCATGGCTGGGAGAGGTTGAAGAAAACCATCAGCCGCTGAAGATTATGGTACCCTTCCAGCTGACAGGTACATATAAAGTTAAATCAGTTGTACCTGAAGGAGATTATACTATAGAGGATACTGTAGTTGTTTTGTCAGATAAAGGAGGAGAGGATATTAAAGTTAATATGATTCAGAAGTGGCCGGTGAAAAAGGCTATGACGAATTATGTAGAGAAACCTCGTCCTTATAAATTATTAGAAACAGGAGTACGAGTTATTGATACAATGAATCCGATTGTAGAAGGTGGTACAGGATTTATTCCTGGTCCGTTCGGAACGGGTAAGACCGTACTTCAGCATGCTATTTCTAAACAGGCAGAAGCCGATATCGTTATTATTGCAGCCTGTGGTGAGCGTGCAAATGAGGTCGTTGAAATCTTTACAGAGTTCCCGGAACTGGTGGACCCTCATACAGGACGTAAATTGATGGAGCGTACCATTATTGTAGCCAATACTTCAAACATGCCGGTTGCAGCACGTGAAGCATCTGTATATACAGCAATGACAATGGCTGAATTTTATCGTGCTATGGGACTGAAGGTATTGCTGATGGCAGACTCTACTTCTCGTTGGGCACAAGCTTTGCGTGAAATGTCTAACCGTATGGAGGAACTTCCTGGTCCTGATGCATTCCCGATGGATATTTCAGCTATTATTTCTAACTTCTATGGACGCGCTGGTTTCGTACATTTGTATAATGGAGCAACAGGTTCTATTACCTTTATCGGAACAGTATCTCCGGCTGGAGGTAACTTAAAAGAACCGGTTACAGAAAATACAAAGAAAGTAGCTCGATGCTTTTATGCTCTAGAACAGGAACGTGCAGACCGTAAACGTTATCCGGCTGTGAATCCGATTGATTCTTATTCTAAATATCTGGAATATCCGGAATTTGAAGACTACATAACAGAACGTATCAATAACCAGTGGACAGGAAAAGTCAATGAATTGAAGACGAGATTGTTACGTGGTAAGGAAATTGCAGAACAGATCAATATCTTGGGTGATGACGGTGTACCAGTTGAATATCATGTGATATTCTGGAAATCGGAATTGATAGACTTTGTGATTTTACAGCAAGATGCTTTTGATGAAGTCGACTCAGTTACTCCGATGGAGCGTCAGGAAGATATCGTAAATATGGTTATTGATATTTGTCATACAAACTTCAAGTTTGAAACCTTTGTGGAAGTTATGGATTACTTCAAGAAAATGATTAATATTTGTAAGCAGATGAACTACTCTAAGTATAAATCTGAACAGTATGAAGATTTCCGTAAGCAGCTTGCTACACTGGTTGCCGAAAGAAGCGTGAAGTAATAAAATACTTATAAAGTAATCGGAAGAAAATGGCAACAAAAGCTTTTCAAAAAATATATACTAAGATTAGCCAGATAACTAAAGCTACTTGCTCGTTGAAAGCAACAGAAGTAGGTTACGATGAATTGGCTATGGTAAACGGCAAACTTGCACAGGTCGTGAAGATTGCCGGAGATGAAGTGACACTTCAGGTATTTGAAGGTACGGAAGGTATTCCTACTAATGCTGAAGTTGTATTCTTGGGAAAATCTCCTACACTGAAGGTTAGCGAACAACTTGCTGGTCGCTTCTTTAATGCCTTTGGTGATTCTATTGACGGAGGACCTGAAATAGAAGGGGTAGAAGTGGAAATTGGTGGTCCGTCTGTAAACCCTGTTCGTCGTAAGCAGCCGTCTGAACTTATTGCTACAGGTATTGCAGGTATTGACTTGAATAATACATTGGTTTCTGGACAGAAAATCCCGTTTTTTGCTGATCCTGACCAGCCTTTCAACCAGGTAATGGCGAATGTTGCGTTACGTGCGGAAACAGACAAGATTATCTTGGGTGGTATGGGTATGACAAATGATGACTACTTGTATTTTAAGAATGTGTTCTCGAATGCAGGTGCATTGGATCGTATCATCAGTTTTGTAAATACTACAGAAAACCCTCCGGTAGAACGTTTGCTTATTCCTGATATGGCACTGACTGCTGCTGAATATTTTGCAGTGGAACATAATCAGAAGGTTCTGGTTCTGTTGACTGATATGACTTCTTACGCAGATGCTCTTGCCATCGTATCTAACCGTATGGACCAGATTCCGTCTAAAGATTCTATGCCTGGATCTCTGTATTCAGATTTGGCTAAGATTTATGAAAAAGCGGTACAGTTCCCAAGTGGTGGTTCTATTACGATTATTGCCGTAACTACTTTGTCGGGTGGTGATATTACTCATGCAGTGCCCGATAATACGGGTTATATTACTGAGGGACAGTTGTTCTTACGTCGTGATAGCGATATTGGTAAAGTTATTGTAGACCCGTTCCGTTCTTTGTCACGTTTGAAACAGCTTGTTAGTGGTAAGAAGACTCGTAAAGACCATCCTCAGGTGATGAATGCAGCTGTCCGTTTGTATGCTGATGCTGCTAATGCCAAAACGAAGATGGAAAATGGTTTCGATCTGACTAATTACGATGAACGTGCATTAGCTTTTGCGAAAGATTACGCAAATCAGTTATTGGCTATTGATGTAAACTTGAATACCACAGAAATGCTTGATGTAACATGGGGATTATTCAGTAAATACTTTAAACCTGAAGAAGTAAACATCAAGAAAGAGTTTGTAGACCAGTACTGGAGAAAGTAATTTATTAATTCACAGAGAAATGGCTATAAAGTTTCAATATAATAAAACTTCGTTGCAACAGCTTGAGAAACAGCTCAAGATTCGTGTGCGCACCTTGCCTATTATAAAAAATAAGGAGAGTGCGTTGCGACTGGAAGTGAAGCGCTGTAAAACTGAAGCTGTGGAACTGGAAGGAAGTCTGGAAAAACAAATTCAGGCTTATGAAGCCATGTTCGCACTCTGGAATGAATTTGATGCTTCATTGATTAAAGTGAAGGATGTTCATTTGGGCGTACGTAAAATAGCTGGTGTACGTGTACCACTCTTAGAAGATGTTGATTTCGATGTTCGTCCGTTTAGCTTGTTTTGTAGTCCTAAATGGTATGCAGATGGAATACATCTATTAAAGAATTTAGCTCGTACCGCTATTGAAAGAGAATTTACGCTCGCTAAATTGAGCTTGTTGGAACATGCGCGTAAAAAGACCACTCAAAAGGTTAATCTTTTTGAGAAGGTGCAGATACCCGGTTATCAGGATGCTTTGAGAAAGATTAAGCGCTTTATGGAAGATGAAGAAAACTTGTCTAAATCTTCACAGAAAATCCTGAAATCGATTCAAGAAAAAAGAAAGGAGGCTGAAGTATGATTGCTAAGATGAAGAAACTTACGTTTCTAGTTTATCATAAAGAATATGATGCCTTTTTAAAGAGTATACGTGATTTAGGGGTAGTTCATGTAGCCACCAAGGCACAGGGAAGTGCTGAGGATGCAGGTTTACAAGAAAGTATTCGCTTATCTACACGCTATGCAGCAGCTATCAAATTGCTGCAAGGTATGAATGTTCAGCCTGTAGACAATCATGCGGGAAATGCTGATAGAGGAATGGATGTCCTGACAGAAATGGAAGATTTACAGCAGCAAATACAACAAGTTGCTCATAAACTCCAATCTGTTGAGAAGGAAGTTGCTCAATTGGAACCATGGGGAGATTTTGATCCTCATAGCTTGGAGCGCCTGCATGATGCGGGATATCAGATTGATTTTTATATTTGTTCTGATAAACAGTTTAAGGATGAATGGGCAGACTTGTATAATGCAACAGTCATAAATCGCGTTGGATCGAAGTTGTATTTTGTAACAGTTATTCCAAATCATGTTTGTGCTGATTTGGAAGTGGAATCTGCAAAATTACCTGAAATTTCTTTGTCAGATCTTCAGGTTAAGAGAGAAGGTTTGATAAAGCAGAATGAAACATTGCAGAAACAGATGGAGGATCTGGCTGCTTCAGCAATCCCTGATTTACAGGCTGCTCAAGCAAAAGTTCATTCTCAAATAGAATTTTCTAAGGTAGTGCTGAATACAAATTCGTTGGCAGATAATAAATTGATGTTGCTGCAAGGCTGGACACCGGTAGAACGTATAGATGAGATTAAACATTTTCTGGAAACAGAGGAGGTTTATTATGAAATATCCGATCCGTCTCCGGAAGACGATGTACCTATATTGTTGAACAATAAAGGTTTCTTCCGATTGTTTGAGCCGATTATGCGCCTGTATATGTTGCCGAAATATAATGAATTGGACTTGACTCCGTTCTTTGCTCCATTCTTTATGTTATTTTTCGGACTATGTTTGGGTGACTCCGGATATGGATTGTTTATGCTTCTTGCTGTTACGGTATATCGTCTGGTAGCGAAAAACATAGCTGCATCGATGAAGTCTATTCTTACGTTGGTACAGTTATTGGGAGCTTCTACGATGGTGTGTGGTTTGTTGACTGGTACTTGTTTTGGCTTTAATTTGTATGACATTCAAGTTCCTTTCTTCCAAAGCTTGAAAGAGGCTATATCTTTAGATAATCAGCAGATGTTCAACCTGTCTCTGATTTTAGGTGGAGTACAGATTATCTTTGGTATGATTCTCAAAGCTGTAAACCAGACCATTCAATTTGGCTTCAAATATGCAGTAGCAACAATCGGATGGATACTTGTTTTAGTCAGTTCAGCTATAGCATTCGCCGCTCCGGGTGTAATGCCAATGGGTGGAGCCGTTCATCTGGTATTTCTTGTAGCTGGTTTGTTGATGGCTTATTTATACAATAGTCCTGATAAAAATATCTTTGTAAATATAGGATTAGGACTTTGGGATAGTTATAATATGGCTACAGGATTACTGGGAGATATCCTTTCATATGTACGTTTGTTTGCGTTAGGATTATCAGGAGGTATATTGGCTAGTGTGTTTAATAGTCTGGCTGTAGGTATGAGTCCTGATAATGTGATTGCCGGTCCGATAGTTATGGTTTTGATTTTTGTAATCGGACATGCTATCAATATGTTTATGAACGTGCTGGGAGCTATGGTGCATCCTATGCGTTTGACCTTCGTAGAGTTCTTTAAGAATTCGGGATATGAAGGTGGAGGAAAGGAATATAAACCTTTTAAAAACTAATAAAATTAAAGTAAAAACTAAAAATTAAATCTTATAAAATTATGGAAATGAATCTTTTGATTGCCTACATTGGCATCGCAATTATGGTTGGTTTATCTGGAATTGGTAGTGCTTATGGTGTAACAATCGCAGGTAATGCATCAATTGGTGCTTTGAAGAAAAACGATGGTGCTTTCGGTAACTTCTTGGTTCTTACAGCGCTTCCTGGTACTCAGGGTTTGTACGGTTTTGCAGGTTACTTTATGTTCCAGAGTATTTTTAATGTACTGACTCCTGAAATTTCAGCAATTCAAGCTTGTGCTGTGTTAGGTTCAGGAATTGGTTTGGGACTGGTTGCATTATTCTCTGCTATTCGTCAGGGACAAGTTTGTGCAAACGGTATTGCAGCTATCGGACAAGGACATAATGTATTTGGTAATACTTTGATTTTAGCTGTATTCCCTGAATTGTATGCAATCGTTGCTCTTGCTGCAACATTCTTGATGGGATCTGCACTTGCTGCATAATTGTGCGAATGAAAACGGCTTAATATCAGATTATTTTAAGAGAAATTCCTGATATTTTCATAAGATACCTTGGTGTTACTGAATAATACCAAGGTATTTTTTTGTCTGTAGGATATGAAAAAGGAATAAAAAACTTTTATTTCTTCGCCCAATTAAATGTTTTTTGTAAATTCGTGCCTGATTTAGAAAATATTAAAGATGATGATGAAACAGCTATTAACACCTGATTACATTTTCGAATCGAGTTGGGAGGTGTGCAATAAAGTAGGAGGTATTTATACCGTACTTTCTACGAGGGCAAAAACCCTTCAGGGTGTATTTCCCGACCGGATTTTCTTTATTGGTCCGGATGTTTGGCTAGGGAAAGAGAATCCTTTGTTTACCGAAGATGTAAAAATGTTACAAGCATGGCGTAAGCATGCTTTAGAAAAAGATGACTTAAAAATACGTATAGGACGTTGGAATATACCGGGAAATCCTATTGCTATTTTAGTCGATTTTACTCCGTTTTATACTCAAAAGAATGATATTTATACTCAGGCATGGATTGATTTTCAAGTAGATTCGCTTCACGCTTATGGAGACTATGATGAAGCTTCCATGTTTTCTTACGCTGCAGGGAAAGTTGTAGAAAGCTATTATCGTTATAATTTGACTGCTAGTGATAAGGTCGTTTATCAAGCACATGAGTGGATGACTGGATTGGGAGCTTTGTATATACAGAAAGCCGTTCCTGAAATAGCAACAATTTTTACTACTCATGCAACTTCTATCGGACGTTCGATTGCCGGAAATAATAAACCTCTTTACGATTATTTATTTGCTTATAATGGCGATCAGATGGCTCAGGAGCTTAATATGGAGTCAAAACATTCTATTGAAAAGCAGACTGCACATCATGTGGACTGTTTTACAACAGTAAGTGAAATTACGAATCATGAATGTTGTGAATTATTGAATAAATCTGCGGATGTAGTTCTGATGAATGGCTTTGAAGATGATTTTGTTCCTAAAGGTGCAGCATTTACTCGGAAACGTAAACATGCACGTGCTGTATTATTGAATATGGCAAATAAATTAATGGGCACTCAACTTGATGATGATACGATGATTATCGGAACAAGTGGACGATATGAGTTTAAGAATAAAGGAATAAACGTTTATCTGGAGGCTCTTAACAGATTAACTCGTGATAAGAATCTGAAAAAAGACGTACTGGCTTTCATCAATGTCCCTGGATGGGTAGGTGAGGTCCGTGAGGATTTACGCGAACGTTTGGATAGTGGTAAAGATTATGATACTCCATTAGAATGTCCTTTCATTACTCATTGGTTACATAATATGAGTCATGATCAAGTTCTGGATATGTTGAAGTATCTTAATATGTCAAATTCTGTTGATACAAAGGTGAAGGTTGTATTTGTGCCTTGCTATTTGGATGGAAAAGATGGCATATTAAATGAACTTTATTATGATTTGTTGATAGGAACTGATTTAAGTGTATATCCATCATACTACGAACCATGGGGATACACTCCATTGGAGAGTATTGCATTTAAAGTACCTACGATTACGACAGATTTGGCTGGGTTTGGATTGTGGGTTAACTCTTTGACAGGTAAGAATGCCACTTTACAGGATGGAGTAAAGGTTATCCATCGTACAGATTATAATTATTCGGAAGTTGCAGATACTATAAAAGATACAATTTCTGAATTCTCATCATTGACAAGTACAGAAATCAATAAAATACGGAAGAATGCGGCAAATATTGCTGAAAAGGCACTGTGGAAACATTTTATACAGTACTATTATGAAGCTTACGACATTGCTTTGCGTAATGCCGCCAAGCGTCTTTCTTTAAATTAACTTGAATTCTTATACTAATTTTAAACAATATGAAAGTCAAAACGAATTATGCTAACGCTCCGGTGTGGAGAGAAGTAAATGTAAAATCTCGTATTCCCGAGCCATTGAAAATGCTGGGAAAAATGGCTCGTAATATTTGGTGGGCATGGAATGATGAGGCAACTGAAATGTTCAGAGAACTGGATCCTGAATTATGGCAGGTTGTTGGACAGAACCCGGTCGCTTTACTGGAACGTTTAAGCTACGAAAAATTGGAGGCTTTGTCTGCAGATAGCAATGTCCTGAAGAAAATTAATGATATTTATAGTAAGTTTGAAGCATACATGAACGAGAAGCCAGATTCTTCTCGTCCTTCTGTAGCTTATTTCTGTATGGAATATGGTCTGACTCACGTATTGAAGATCTATTCTGGAGGTTTGGGTATCTTGGCTGGTGATTATCTGAAAGAAGCATCAGATAGTAACGTAGACATGTGCGGTATCGGATTCTTGTATCGTTATGGCTATTTTAGCCAGAGTTTGTCTATGGATGGTCAGCAGATCGCTAATTATGAAGCACAAAACTTTGGTAGCTTGCCATTGGAACGTGTAACAGATGAAGATGGTCATCCTATGGTACTTGATGTTCCATACCTGAACTATTATGTACACGCTTATGTATGGAGAGTAAATGTCGGTCGTGTTCCTTTGTATTTGTTGGATACAGATAATGAAATGAATAGTGAATTTGACCGTCCTATTACTTATCAGCTTTATGGTGGGGACTGGGAAAACCGTTTGAAGCAAGAAATCTTGTTAGGTATCGGTGGCGTTTTGCTGTTGAAGAAGCTGGATATCAAAAAGGATGTATATCATTGCAATGAAGGACATGCTGCTTTGTGTAATGTTCAGCGTTTGTGTGATTATGTAGAAGGCGGAATGTCATTCAATGAAGCACTGGAAGTTGTTCGTGCATCTTCTTTGTATACAGTTCATACTCCGGTTCCTGCAGGTCACGACTATTTCGATGAAGGTCTGTTTGGTAAATATATGGGAGGTTACCCTCAACGTATGGGTATCTCTTGGGATGACTTGATGGACTTGGGACGTATTAATCCGGGTGATCACAATGAACGCTTCTGCATGTCTACATTTGCATGTAATACTTGCCAGGAAGTAAACGGTGTAAGCTGGTTGCACGGAAAAGTTTCTCAGGAAATGTTCTCTGGTATTTGGAAAGGCTATTTCCCAGAAGAAAATCATGTTGGTTATGTAACTAATGGTGTTCACTTCCCAACTTGGTGCGCTTCTGAATGGAAACAGTTGTATGCTAAATATTTTGATAAAAACTTCTTGAAGGATCAGTCAAATCCGCAAATCTGGGAGAAAATCTACAGTGTACCTGATGAAGAGGTTTGGAAAACTCGTTTAGCACTGAAGAATAAACTGATCAATTATATTCGTAATCAGTTCCGTGATACATGGTTGAAGAACCAGGGTGATCCTTCTCGTGTTGTATCATTGATGGATAAGATTAATCCGAATGCATTGTTGATCGGTTTTGCTCGTCGTTTCGCAACTTATAAACGTGCACATTTGCTGTTTACTGATTTGGATCGTTTGTCTAAGATTGTCAATAATCCTGACTATCCAGTACAGTTCCTGTTTGCAGGAAAAGCTCACCCGCACGATGGCGCAGGACAAGGATTGATCAAGAAAATTGTAGAAATTTCTCAGCGTCCTGAATTCTTGGGTAAGATTATCTTCCTCGAAAATTATGATATGAAGCTGGCACGTCGCCTTGTTTCTGGTGTTGATATTTGGATGAATACTCCGACTCGTCCATTGGAAGCATCTGGTACTTCTGGTGAAAAGGCTTTGATGAATGGTGTTGTAAACTTCTCTGTTCTTGATGGATGGTGGCTTGAAGGCTATCGTGAAGGTGCTGGTTGGGCTTTGACTGAAAAACGTACTTATCAGAATCAGGAATATCAAGATAAGTTGGATGCTGCAACTATCTATAGTATCCTTGAAACAGAAATTCTGCCATTGTATTATGCTCGTAACAAGAAGGGATATTCTGAAGGTTGGGTTAAGACTATCAAGAACTCTATCGCACAGATTGCTCCTCACTATACAATGAAGCGTCAGTTGGATGACTATTTCAGCAAGTTCTATGGTAAAGAAGCTAAGCGTTTCCATGCTTTAGCTGAAAATAACTATGCTAAGGTTAAGGAAATAGCTAAATGGAAAGAAGAAGTAGCTGAAAAATGGGATTCTATCCAGATCGTATCAATGGATAAGTGTGCAGAACTTCGTCAAGGTAATGTAGAAAGCGGTAAAGATTACACTATTACATGCGTAGTTGACGAAAAGGGACTGAACGATGCTATCGGCATTGAAATGGTAGTAACTTATACAAATGTAGAAGGAAAAGAATACATTTATTGCGTTGCTCCTATGGAAATGGTTAAACGTGAAGGTGATTTATATACGTTCCAGGTAACTCATAGCTTGTCTAATGCAGGAAGCTTTAAAGTTGCTTACCGTATGTTCCCTAAACATCCAGAATTGCCATATCGTCAGGACTTCTGCTATGTTCGTTGGTTCAATGAATAAAATGACTTATTTTATTTCTTAATATGAGAGGCTGTGGAATTTTTCACAGCCTCTTAATTTTTATTAATACATGCAGTATTCTCGTGTTTTTTAATTTCTAATAATAGAAACAAAAAGATTTATCTATGAAGAAATTGAAAAAATATTGGATAGCTGCATTCTTTGTTTTTGCCGGATTGCTACAATCCTGTGATGACGATGAAGGATATTCCATTGGTGATATAGCTAATGACTGGGTAACTATACGGGTTGAAGGAGAAGGAGTATACAGTTTCACAGGTGACACTTGGGGAACAATGTATCCTGCTGCTAATGCTGTCTGGAACTATTCTCTTGTAGAAGGACAGCGTGCTTTTCTTGTTTTTAATCCGTTGTTCGATAACTATTATGGTTATGATGTAGGTATAAAACCTGAACGGATATATCCGTTTCTAACAAAATCTGTTGAGGAATTAACAGATGAGAATGAAGAAGAATTTGCAGATCATCCGGCTTATTTGGAAAATATGTGGATTGCCGGAGGTTATCTGAATGTTATTTTTAACCAAAAGTTACCTACTACTCATAAACATCGAGTTAGTTTGGTAAAGAAAGCAGGAGAGCCGGATATTGCAGATGACGGATACATACATTTAGAATATCGCTATAATACCTATGGTGATACATTAGATGTTTTCAATCCTAGTGTTGGAGTTGTATGCTATAACTTGAATACTCTTCCGCTTGAAGAGGCAAAAGGCATTAAATTGAAGATTAATGAGGCATATTACGGAGAAAGAATTCTGAGTTTTGAAAATATGAATGAGCCGACTCCTGACGATGCAAAAGAATTGCATTCTATAGCTAGATTGGAAGTAGAGTAAATTATATTTCTTATAGAGGAAGCATGTTTTTATTCTGTTTTTTATGGGATGAAGACATGCTTTTTTATTTGTCGATATTTTCAGATTTAGGTAAATGATTTACTTGCATATATCTCTTAAAGTCTTATTTTTGCCGTAAAAACTAATTATTTATGAAAATATTAATAGTAGAAGACGATAACGATTTAAGAGAAATAACAACTCATTCTCTTGAAAAAGAACGATATGTAGTGTCCCAAGCTCCTGATTACCGTACTGCATTACAGAAAATTGAGGATTATGACTACGATTGTATTTTGCTTGATATAATGCTTCCGGATGGAAACGGACTTGATTTGTTGGCAGAACTTCATGCACTAGGAAAACATACAAACGTTATCATTCTTTCAGCTAAAGACTCTTTAGAGGATAAGGTAAATGGTCTGGATTTAGGTGCAGATGATTATTTGCCCAAACCATTCCATCTGGCAGAACTTCATGCACGTATTAAGAGCTTGTTCCGTCGTAAGTTACGTGAAGGGGAACGCAAATTACAAGTAGGAAATGTTGAACTTTTCCCTGATGATTTTCGTGTTATGGTTCAAGGAAAAGAAATTGAACTAAACCGGAAAGAGTATGATATATTGAATTATTTTATGTCGCGTCCTGGCAGGTTGGTAAATAAAAATACGCTGGCCGAATCTGTGTGGGGAGATCATATCGATCAGGTTGATAATTTTGATTTTATATATGCTCAGATAAAAAATCTTCGTAAACGTTTGAAAGATGCAGGAGCTACTCCCGAGTTGAAATCAGTTTATGGTTTTGGATATAAATTTGTTGTAGAATGAAACTTTTTCATTTAGTTCTGTGGCGTATCTCTTTAGCATTGATCGTTGTTCTGACGGTATGGGCTGGATTTTTTTATATGGCAGTCGTAGAGGAAGTGAACGATGAGGTAGATGATACGCTTGAAGATTACTCGGAAGGACTTATAATTCGTGCTCTGTCTGGAGAGGATATGCCAACAGCCAGTAACGGTTCGAATAATCAATATTATTTATATGAAGTGAGCGAATCATATGCAGCTTCTCATCCTCAGATTACGTATCGTGATGAAATGGTATTTATCACAGAAAAGAGTGAAACAGAGCCGGCTCGCGTTTTGATAACAATTTTCCGAACAGAAGATGAACGCTATATGGAGTTGGTCGTTTATACGCCAACTATTGAAAAGCTTGATTTGCTTAGAGCTATCTTAGGCTGGATTATCTTTTTATATGTTTTGTTGTTGCTGATTATTCTATCAATTAATATATGGGTATTCCGTAAAAATATGAAGCCATTGTACGTATTGCTCAAATGGCTGGATAGTAGTCAGCTGGGAAAGAAAAATGAGCCATTGGAGAATACTACTAAAATTACGGAGTTTCGTAAGCTGAATGCGGCAACCATGGCATTTGCTGAGCGAGGTGAGAAACTTTTTGAGCAGCAAAAAACATTTATAGGTAACGCTTCCCACGAGATGCAGACTCCTCTTGCCATTTGTCGTAATCGATTGGAAATGCTGATGGAAGATGAAACTTTGACTGAACATCAACTGAATGAATTGATAAAGACTCATCAGACACTGGAAAATCTGACTCGTATGAATCGTTCTTTATTACTGCTGTGTAAAATAGAGAACGGGCAGTTTGCAGATACACGTTCTGTTTGTCTGAATGATATTCTTACTCATTATTTGGACGACTATAAGGAGGTATATGCTTATCGTAACATTACGGTTACAGTAACAACAGACTCTTCATTTTGTGTTGAAATGAATGATTCATTGGTTTCTGTATTAGTGACAAATCTGCTGAAAAATTCTTTTGTACATAATATAGATGGTGGATTTATTTATATAAAGATCACTGCAAATACTTTTGAAATAAGCAATACTGGAGAAAAGCCATTGGATAGGGAGCGTATTTTTGAGCGCTTTTATCAAGGTCAGAAAAAAGAAGGATCAACAGGGCTTGGACTGGCTTTAGTGGATTCTATCTGTAAAGCGAATCATTTGAAGATTGATTATACTTATGTAGAAAACAGGCATATCTTTACGATAAGTAAGCAGAATTCAGAATAAAAAGAGAAATATCCTTTTTGATTTCAATTTCTTTTCAGATTCCTTTTGCATCTTTGCAATACGATAATGAGAATTTGATAAAATAACACTAAAAAGCAGATCGATATGAAAAAGTTAGTTTTTTTACTTGTATGTCTTTTTTCTATACAGACAATGTTGTGGGCAGACAACGATAAGCCAATTCATGTAGGACAATTACCGACGAAAGCACAGACTTTAATAACCACTTATTTTAAGAACCATAAAATCGCTTTGGCTAAGATGGAGTCAGGTCTTTTGAGTAAAAGTTATGACGTAATTTTTACTAATGGAGAAAAATTGGAGTTTAACAAGTCAGGTGATTGGACCGAAGTTAAATGTACGAAATCAGAAGTTCCTTCTGCCATTGTTCCAGAACCTATCCGGACTTTCTTAAAAAATAATTATCCGGATGGAAAAATAATACAGATAGAGCGAAAAGATAAAGGATATGAAGTGAAGCTTTCTACTCGCTGGGAAATAACCTTTGACAGCAAATATCAAGTTGTAGATATAGACGATTAATTTCTAAAGAAAATGCCCCCAAAAGTTAAACTTTTGGGGGCATTTTTAATGTCTTCCGATTCTAGAGTTGAGGGCTGATATTTTATTAGAATTTATAGCTTAAAGAAATTGTTAGATTTCTATTTCTTAAAGTAGGAGTTTCATAAATGCTTGTATTATTTTTATCTGTATCGGAGGTATATTCGTCTATTAATCCCCAGTCATATCCTAAAGATACAGAATATCTTTTTTGTAGTTCTGCTCCTATTCTGAATCCTAATCCAAAATCGAAGCGTTTTAGTCCATTACTGCCGAATACATTCTCAGTATAGTCTTCTTTTACGATATTTGGGTCACTGCCTCCATCTGCTGTAGCTGATATTTGTTCTATCTTGTGTTTGCCGAATAGGCCAATACTGAAGTATGGACCGGCTTCGGCGAATACTGAAACTTTTCTCGTGATGGAATGTCTATAGCCGAAATGAATAGGGATATCCAAATAATAAGGATTTGTTTTTATACTTCCCAAAATTCTATGATTTTGAGAACAGCCTTTTAAAGACAAAATTGTTCCTGCATTTATATATGTCTTTTCATTCATTGCGAAAATGGGAATCTCAAATCTTGCTCCGATATGAAATCCTGTACGAGAACCTAAACCTCCAAGATCAGAAACATTCAATCCCAATGTAGTTTCCCATCTAAACGGGGCACCGATACTTTGTGCTTTCATTTCCCACACTGTGGCAAATAAAGCTATGAATAAAAACAACCTTTTCATAACATGAAGAGTTTTAAGATTTTATATGAACAATTGCGTGGATGCTGTTACTACAAATATATAAAAATCTTATGGAATCTCTATATTTACTGTTAGATAAAGTATGTCGTTTTTTCTGGTTTTAGTGATGAAAAAAGGGCTGTATCATTCGATACAGCCCTGAACGTTTCTATATAACAGTTTTGTTAAGAATTCATGCTCATAAGAAACTCTTCATTGTCTTTGGCTCTTTCCAGACGTTCCTTTACAAAATCCATAGCTTCTATTGGATTCATATCGGCAAGATATTTACGTAAAATCCACATGCGGTCTAATGTTGTCTTGTCAAGCAATAAATCGTCACGGCGTGTACTTGATGCTGTGATGTTGACTGCTGGGAAAATACGCTTGTTGCTCAAATTGCGATCGAGCTGAAGTTCCATATTACCTGTTCCCTTGAATTCTTCAAAAATTACTTCATCCATCTTCGATCCGGTATCAATCAGAGCAGTAGCAATGATGGTCAGTGAACCGCCACCTTCGATATTGCGCGCAGCACCGAAGAAACGTTTCGGTTTATGAAGGGCATTTGCATCAACACCACCCGATAAAACTTTACCAGATGCAGGAGATACTGTATTGTAGGCACGAGCCAGACGAGTAATAGAGTCCAGGAAAATAACTACGTCATGTCCGCATTCTACCATGCGTTTTGCTTTTTCCAGTACGATACCAGCAATCTTTACGTGACGTTCTGCAGGTTCGTCGAATGTTGAGGCTATAACTTCTGCATTTACGCTACGAGCCATATCTGTAACTTCTTCCGGACGTTCATCGATGAGCAGCATAATCATGTATACTTCCGGATGATTGGCAGCTATTGCATTGGCTATATCTTTCATCAATATAGTTTTACCCGTTTTAGGTTGTGCAACGATAAGTGCACGCTGTCCTTTTCCGATTGGAGCAAAAAGATCAACTACACGGGCTGATAAATTGTCATCATATCCTTTGCAAAGTTTGAATTTCTCATCAGGGAAGAGTGGAGTCAGATGGTCGAATGGAACACGGTCACGTACCAATCCGGGGTCTAGTCCGTTTATTTTTGAAACTTTGACCAGAGGGAAATATTTTTCTCCTTCTTTGGGTGGACGGATCGTACCTTCTACTACGTCACCAGTCTTCAGTCCGAATAATTTGATTTGCGACTGAGATACATAAACGTCATCAGGAGAAGAAAGATAATTATAGTCTGAAGAACGGAGGAAGCCATATCCATCAGGCATGATTTCCAGCACTCCGGTTCCCGATAAAATATCATCAAATTCGTAAGGCTTCTCAACCGGTTTTGGCTGTTGGACAACCTGTTCTGCTACGACTGGCTGTGGAGCAGGAAGATTAGCGGTTGTATTTTGAGGAGCTGGATGATTGGTATTTTGATGTTGTTGCTGTTGACGTCCTGCCTGATTGTTATTGTTGTTGCGGTTGTTATTGTTGTTATAACGCTGCTGACGGGCTTGATACTTATTATTGTTAGGCTTGTTTTCCTTTTCAGGTTTTTCGGCAGGTACAGGTGCAGCTGTATCCATTTTTGTAGCTTCAAATTTACCCAGCAATTCAGTAGGAAGTTCTATTTTTTCTGAAGGAAGATCTTCGATTGGAATAAAATCATCACCACCTGTGAGATTTAATGCTGGAAGTTCCATATCATCGTTTTCCATAGGTACAGGAACGGGAGCTGGAACTGCCGGAGTCTGTTTTTCTGTTTCTTTAGGAGCTGATAGTTGTTCTTTTTCTAATGTCGTCTTGTTTTTGCTGCCAGGCTTACGGCCACGTTTTGCTTTAGGCTTTTCTGCAACAGTATCAGCATTTGTTGTTTCTGTTTGAACTTCTGCGGGTTGAGATATTTCGTCTTTGAATATTGGAGCAGGTGCAGGCAAAGGAGGAGTGTTTGCTTCTAGTTTTTGTGCTTTGTCTTTAGTTGCTGTGTACACTTTGTCGCCTTCTTTTTTTACGCTGATGCGTGAGCGTTTGCGCGGCTGTCCTTCTTTGCGTTCTTCGTTTGCTTTGGCAGCTGCCGCCTTTTTGGTTGCACCGACGATAGCTTGTTCGTCCAGAATGCGGTATACCAGTTCCTCCTTGCGTAGCGTACTGGTTTTTTTCAGTCCCAACTCTTTGGCAATCTGCTGCAATTCAGACAAATCTTTGTCATTTAGTTGAATGATGTTATACATAAATATGTTGTAATGAATTTTGTAAGTATCTGAAAGCGCAGCACGCAGGATTGCGCACAGGCAAATAATCGGGATATGCCGTTATCTATGCGTCTATCAGTAATTACAGATTATAATGATTGTTTTTAGTTTGATGTAAGTAAAAAGAAGTTTTTACATTGACAAAATTACGTCTTTTTCTGATATTATCCAATAGACTTGCCTTTTTTTTTATTTTTTTCTTCAGTTTGTAAGAAAAGTGTTATTTTAGCGTTGAATTTGATTCATTGAGTTATTATACTAAAAACTAAACAAAACAACATGAAGAAAGTAATTTTTACAGAAAAAGCTCCTGCTGCTATCGGTCCGTATAGCCAGGCTATCGAGGCAAACGGTATGGTATTCTTGTCAGGTCAGCTTCCTGTTGATCCTGCAACTGGTGAATTTGCTCCTGGTGGGGTAGCAGAACAGACTGCTCAGTCATTCGAGAATATTAAGAATATTTTAGCAGAAGCTGGTTTGACTACTGCAAATATTGTAAAGACTACTGTTTTTTTGGCAGATATGTCATTGTTTGCAGAAATGAATGGAGTATATGCTAAATATTTTGACGGTGATTTCCCTGCTCGTTCTGCTGTTGCTGTAAAGGCTTTGCCGAAGGGAGCTTTAGTGGAAATTGAATGTATTGCTGTCAGATAATCTGAGTATTTACATTGGATGTATTGTCATTCAGGATGTTGCTGATGCTTCTCCTGGATGACATTATTTTAAATATAGTAATATGATTGGAGTAAAATTCTTTTCTCATATTGGCAACAAGTGGAAATTTTCTACCTATCTGTTGGCGGTAGTGATATTATTGGTTACGGGAATATATATTTATCGGTATGAACCATTTCGTTCTGGTTTTGAGATTTCCGACGAATTGGGAGGGAATATATTTCCTGTAACGATTTTGTCAACGGCAACAACCGATGCGAATCTCATCCTTCCGGCTGATACCAATTATTTGGGTAATCCCAAATCGTGCATCGCTGTTCGTGTGAAAAGTGCTTATACCAATAGCAAGCTAAGAATAGAGGTCGACGAAACACCTTTCTTTTCACGTTCTGTATCTGAGTTTATTTTACCCGAATCGGGAAAGGAATATTTGGTTTTCCCGGATATTGTATGGAATTATAACGCTTTGCGTGAAAACGAACAGGCTGTTCCAGTCAGTGTTTCTGTGCATTTAAAACTGAATAAACGCGAATTGGGTAGCAGGGTGCACACATTTTCGGTGCGGAGCATAAATGAATGCCTATTGGGATATATAGACAGCCGCATGAAATTTCACGATACAGGAGATTTTTTTGCCGCTTATGTGAATGAAGATAATCCTAAAATAGACCAGATTTTACGTGAAGCATTGAATGCTCGTATCGTCAATCGTTTTTGGGGGTATCAAGGCAAGAGCGAAGAGGTTGTCGACAAGCAGGTATATGCATTGTGGTATGTTTTGCAGAAAAGAAACTTCAAATATAGCTCCATCAGTAACAGCAGTTTGTCTTCGAATGTTGTTTTTACTCAACGTGTTCGCACTTTTGATGATGCTTTGCAGTCGGCGCAAATTAATTGTGTAGATGGCAGTGTGCTTTTTGCATCTTTACTGAAAGCAATCAATATAAATCCGATACTGGTGCGTGTTCCCGGACATATGTTTGTAGGATATTATACTGATCGCATGCATAAAAATATTCATTTTCTGGAAACTTCGATGATAGGTGATGTAAACCTGGATGATTTCTTTCCGGAGGAAAAACTGGATTCCACTGTAGCCGGAAAATCGCAGGAAAGTATTTCCCGGTTTATGTTTGACAAGTCGAAGGAATATGCTACCCGTATCTATAAAGAAAATGAAGAACTGATACATTCGGGAAAGGTAAATTATATGTTTTTGGAGATAGATAAGGCTACCCGTGCATATATACAGCCTATCGGAAAGTAAATCTTTATATTTATGAAACTCATATATTTATATCATAGTGGATTTGCCTTATTAGGTGAAGGATATACCATTATTTTCGATTACTTTGAAGATTCTGCCTCTCCGTCAAGTGGTATCGTACATGATGAATTGTTGCAGCGTCCCGGCAGATTATATGTACTTTCCAGTCACAGTCATGCGGATCATTTTAATAAAGAGGTACTAACCTTTCGTGAAAAACATCCTGATATAGTGTATATATTCTCGCAGGATATTTTGCATGAGGAGAAACTTCTTTCAACGGATACTGTATGGTTGAAGAAGGGAGATTGCTATGCAGATGATGTATTGCGGGTGCATGCTTTCGGGTCTACAGATGTGGGTATATCTTTTCTTGTTGAGGCGGAAGGCAAAAAAATATTTCATGCCGGTGACTTGAATAACTGGCACTGGATGGATGAAAGCAGTGAAGCTGAATGGAAAGGATATGAGCGGGATTATCTTTTTGAACTGGATTGTATCTGTAGTTATACTCGCAATATGGATGTCGTGATGTTTCCTGTTGATCCTCGTTTGGGTACAGAATATATGCGTGGTGCGCGTCAGTTTGTAGAACAGATAAAAACGTCTATCTTTGTACCGATGCATTTTGATGAAGCATACGATAAGGCAGCAGCTTTCCTGCCGATAGCTCAGAAAAACGGTGCTTCTATGCCTATGCTTCGTTCAAGAGGGCAAGAAATAGATTTATAGTTTAATAAAAAATATATACAATATGCAAGTAAAAGGAAGATTTGACCATTTTAATATCAATGTAACTGATCTGGAAAAGAGTATTAAGTTTTATGAAACAGCATTGGGATTACACGAATCACATCGTAAGGAAGCAAGTGACGGTTCATTCATTTTAGTGTATATGGCTGATGACCATTCGAACTTCTTGCTCGAACTTACTTGGTTGCGCGACCATACAGAAGCTTATGAGCTAGGAGAAAATGAAAGCCATCTTTGCCTGCGTGTAGAAGGTGATTACGATGAAGTACGCAAATTCCATAAAGAGATGGGTTGTGTATGTTTCGAAAATGAAAAAATGGGACTTTACTTTATCAATGATCCGGATGATTATTGGATTGAAATTCTGCCGGTAAAGTAATTCTGAGATAAAACCTCACAGCGAAAATTATACGTAGTACAGTAAAAATAGCAAACAGTTATGATGAAATATATATCCCCCGGTTCATGGTTCTCATTGGAGTATCCGTCCGATTGGCGTGAGTTTGAAGACACAGAAGATAGCTTCTTGTTTTATAATCCTGATAAATGGATGGGAAATTTCCGTATATCAGCTTATCAGGGAGAAAGTCATACATATGCACAAGAGTGTATTGATTATGAAATGCAGCAAAGCCGTGGAGTGAAATTGGTCAAGGTAGGCAAATGGAGTTGTGCATATCTGACGGAAAGTTTTCAGGAGAACGGTGTGTGGTATACTTCCCACATTTGGGTGACGGGTAAAGAAAATATTTCGATTGAATGTTCGTTTACTGTGCCTAAAGGAGAAAATATCAAAGTCGCAGAGCAGATAATAGCTTCGCTGAATGTACGTGGTGCAAAGGATAAACCATGGAAAGAAATTATTCCGGTACGTGTACTCGAGATTAATGCGATCAATGAAGCATACGACTGGGCTGTATCTACCATAAAAAAACAGCTGACTAAAGATTTTACTTCCAGTGAGGCTGATATAGAAAGCATACAGAAAGTGATAGATAGCGGACGCTTTAATGCAAATCAGCGCTCGGCGTGGGAGAATTTCGGTTTTGCTTTCGGTGCTATTCTTGTGAATGAAATGGACGGAATGGACTGGGTAACTGTAATAGACGGCAAAGAAGAGTATCCGGCTTTGCGTTTTGCCCAGACTGATGTGATGGTGTATCCTTCCCGACTGATTTGGAATAAAGTGAAAAATGGTCAGCCGTGCAACCTGAAAGCTGAGTATGAACGGATTCGCTCTGAAGTGGAAGCTGTACTTTGATAATTAAATTATACAATTAATATTTTAGAAGAAAAAGAATGATTCCATATTTACAAGTCGAAAATCTGACAAAGTCGTTTGGAGATTTGGTGTTGTTTCATGAAATATCATTTGGTATTGCACAGGGACAGCGTATCGGACTTATTGCTAAGAATGGAAGTGGAAAAACAACATTGTTGAATATTCTGGCAGGCAAGGAAGGGTACGATGAAGGGAATATTACGTTTCGTCGTGATCTTCGTGTAGGATATCTGGAGCAGAGCCCTTCTTATCCCGAAGAACTTACTGTTCTGGAGGCTTGTTTTCATCATGGCAATAGTACGGTAGAGCTGATAAAAGAATACGAAAAGTGCATGGAAACTCCCGGCAATCCGGGATTGGAGGATTTGCTGGCCCGCATGGAGCATGAAAAGGCGTGGGACTATGAGCGCCGTGCCAAGCAGATTCTCTCACAGCTGAAGATCCGTCATTTTGATCAGAAAATCAAACATCTTTCCGGAGGGCAGCTGAAACGTGTAGCTTTGGCAAATGTGCTGATAAATGAACCCGATTTGCTGATATTGGACGAGCCGACCAACCATCTTGATCTGGATATGACTGAGTGGCTGGAGGAATACCTGAATCGTGCCAACCTGAGTTTGCTGATGGTAACACACGACCGTTATTTCCTCGACCGTGTCTGTTCGGAAATCATTGAAATAGACAGTAAGCAGATTTATTCATATAAGGGAAATTACAGTTATTATCTGGAAAAACGTCAGGAACGTATTGATGCGACTAATGCCGAAATTGCACGTGCCAATAATCTGTATCGTACCGAGCTGGAGTGGATGCGCCGGATGCCTCAGGCACGTGGCCATAAGGCCCGCTATCGTGAGGAAGCTTTTTATGAGCTGGAGAAGGTAGCCAAACAGCGTTCCTATGATGCGAATGTAAAGCTTGATGTGAAAGCTTCGTACATTGGTTCAAAGATTTTTGAAGCGGACCATTTGTGCAAGAGCTTTGGCGATATCAAGATTCTGGACGATTTCTCGTATATCTTTGCCCGTTATGAGAAGATGGGTATTGTGGGTAATAACGGAACAGGAAAATCTACTTTTATAAAAATCCTGATGGGACTGGAAAAGCCGGACAGTGGTACGCTCGATATTGGTGAAACCGTCCGCTTTGGTTATTATTCGCAGGAGGGATTGCAGTTTGATGAACAGATGAAGGTAATAGATGTGATAACAGATATTGCTGAGGTTATCGAACTAGGCAACGGAAAGCGTTTGACGGCATCTCAGTTCTTGCAACATTTCCTGTTTACTCCCGAAACGCAGCATAGTTATGTTTATAAACTGAGTGGAGGAGAACGCCGCCGTTTGTATCTGTGTACTGTGCTGATGAAAAATCCTAATTTCCTGGTGCTGGACGAGCCTACCAATGACTTGGATATAGTAACGCTTCAGGTGCTGGAGGAATATTTACAAAGCTTTAAGGGCTGCGTAATTGTAGTCAGTCACGACCGCTATTTTATGGATAAGGTTGTAGACCATCTGTTAGTCTTTAAGGGACAGGGAGATATACGTGATTTCCCAGGAAACTATTCAGACTATCGCGACTGGAAGCTGGCTAAGGCTGAGCACGAAAAAGAAGCTGTAAAACCGAAAGAAGAAAAGACGCAGCGTGTGCGCTTGAACGACAAGCGTAGAATGACTTTTAAGGAAAGAAAAGAGTTTGAACAGCTGGAGAAAGAAATTGCCGATTTGGAAGCAGAAAAGAAACAACTGGAGGAGGCTTTATGCAGCGGTTCACTTAGTGTGGAGGAACTGACAGAAAAGTCAAAACGTCTTCCGATGCTGAATGATGAACTTGACGAGAAAACAATGCGTTGGCTTGAATTGAGTGAAATAGAGGCATAGCTTTCTATATATACTTGTAAATCAGTGAGATAATTTTATCTTTATGCTTAGCCAAATAAAAGGTGAAAAGTAGAAAAAAATTCTCGATGTTTTTCTAAAATTCGTACAAATTTTAAAAAAACATCGAGAATTTTTTTTGTAAACATGCAGACAAATTTAGTACTATCTGAAGGTATGTTTTTCGGAACTTATTTTTGCAGTGAATTATTGATAGACTCTATATAATCCAGAATTTCTTTTCGTCCGGTTTTCTTTTCCGATGAAGATATGAAATACGGTGGAAGCTCTTCCCATTGTTCTTTCAAAACCTCCATATATCGGTTGACATTGAATTTGGTTTTACCACTGCTTTGTTTGTCGGATTTAGTAAAAATGATAGCAAAAGGTACACCGTTTTCACCCAGCCACTCCATAAATTCCAGATCGATTTTCTGAGGCTCCAGACGGCTGTCTACCAGTACAAACAGACAGGTCATCTGTTCACGTTCAAGCACATAATATTCTATAAGCTTTTGTATCTTGTCCATCATTTTTTTACCCCGCTGTGCGTAGCCGTATCCTGGGAGGTCTACCAAATACCATTCCTTATTGACTAAAAAATGGTTGATGAGCAATGTCTTTCCGGGTGTTGCAGATGTCATAGCCAATTTTGGCTGTTTGGTCAGCATGTTGATGAGGCTGGACTTTCCTACGTTAGAGCGTCCTATAAAGGCATATTCCGGCAGATTAGTCTGAGGGCACATGTCTGCTCTTGAATTACTGACTACAAATTCGGCACTGGTTATTTCCATATTAATTTGTTTTTTTACTCTCTGCAAAGATAGAATAAAAAGAAGCAAAATGAAAATATAGATGTATTTAGTCGTCTTTTCAGTGAAATATGCCGCATTCTCCGTATATTTGTACAATGAAATATATTTATGTTGCCATTGGTTCCATATCTTTACTGCTGGGAGTTATAGGAATATTTCTTCCTATACTGCCTACTACGCCTTTCTTGCTGCTTTCTGCCGCATTGTTTTTCAGAGGCTCGCCACGTTTATACACCTGGCTGCTGGAACATAAGTATTTGGGACCGTATATCCGCAGTTTTCGTGAGGACAGAGCCATTCCGCTCCGAGCTAAAATTATCTCTGTTTCATTACTTTGGATTACAGCTATTCACTGTGTGCTTTTTTTATTTCCATATTGGTGGCTCAAAGGAATAATGGCCGTAGTGACTATCGGTGTTACTATTTATATTTTGTCTTTTAAAACCCGTTCTCCCCGATGAACAAATTAACTTTTTGTAACCGCAATGAGGCTATAGCCCGCATGAACCGGTTGGGAAAGGAAAGAACCCGATTTTTCTTTCTGATTAATTTTGATGAAACGGAATGTCTGGTCTCCAAACTGGATGATATCCCTGCCGGGCAACTGGCTTTTATTTTTCCTGAGATAGCGAATGTATGTTCTGTATCAGAATTGAAACCTGAAAATATTTTCTGGAAGGCTTATCCGCAGCCGTATGAAGAATACTTGCGTTCGTTTGATATTGTACATCGTAATTTGTATGCGGGAAATTCATTTCTGACAAATTTAACGTGTGCCACTCCGGTTGAAACGAATCTTTCTTTATATCAAGTATTTCTTCACGCTACGGCACGATATAAGCTTTGGTATGATGATCGCTTTGTTGTGTTTTCACCTGAAACTTTTGTCCGTATAAAAGAGGGCTATATTTATTCCTTCCCGATGAAAGGAACAATTGACGCTTCGTTGCCCGATGCGAAGGAAGTATTGCTGAGGGATGAAAAAGAAGCGGCAGAGCATGCTACGATTACAGATCTGATACGAAACGATTTGAGCCGGGTGGCTAGTGAAGTGACGGTTACGCGCTACCGTTATCTGGACGAACTGCATACTCATTGTGGAAGGTTGCTTCAAATGAGTTCTGAAATCAGAGGGCGTTTACCTGAAAACTATCACGAAAAGTTGGGGTCGTTGTTCTTCGAACTCCTTCCCGCCGGTTCTATTACCGGTGCTCCCAAGAAGAAAACGGTGGAGATAATCCGTGAGGCAGAAACATACGACAGAGGTTTTTATACCGGAGTCATGGGATATTTTGATGGTAAGAATCTGGATAGTGCTGTCATGATCCGTTTTCTGGAACACACAGATGGTGGATTCGTGTATAAAAGTGGGGGAGGAATTACATTCCGCAGTACGGCCCGAAGTGAATATGAAGAAATGATACAGAAAATATATGTGCCGATTTATTGAAACAATTCGTATAGAAGGTGGAAAGGTGTGGAATCTGTCCTATCATAATGCCCGTATGAATACAACCCGAAAAAGGGTGTGGGGCAATTGTCCCGCACTTTCTTTGGAGGATATTCTGAAGCCAGAACCTTGGCAGGAACGGACACGCTGCCGGGTAGTATATGGAGAGAACATAGAGGAGGTTGTATATATTCCATATACGATAAGGCAGGTTTCTAGCTTGAAACTGGTACCTTGTGATGACATCGCATACGAACTGAAAAGTGCAGACCGTAGCATGCTGAACAAGCTTTTTGCCTTGCGTGGAGAGAAAGATGATATACTGATTGTGAAGAATGGCAGGATTACCGACACATCGATTGCCAATGTCGCCCTCTGGAACGGAACAGAATGGCATACCCCTTCTTTTCCGTTGCTGAAAGGAACGCAGCGTCAGTTTTTACTTGACAGAAAGCAGATAATAGAAACAGACATATCCGTAGAAAACCTTTCTTCGTATTCCCGGATATGTCTGTTTAACGCCATGATTCCCTTTGGAGAGATAACGCTCGGTTGTGAGGAGTTGGACTATTAGATAGGCCAACCTTCTTCTTTCAGCGCTTCTTTCAGTTGTAAAAATTTTTCAGCTTCCACATCGTTGTCGATAAATTTATCGAAGTTTGCGATGTTCATAGCAGCCCAAGTCTTGCCTTTTTCCACTTCTGTGTCTGGAGCAAACGAAAGATATAATTTCATCGCTTTCTGATAGTCACCTTCCAGCATCCAGTAATGTGCCCGGTAACTGATAACGGCAGGCAGCTTCTTAAACTGTTCGGGCAGACATTTATAAATCATATCGGCAGCTTCCGACTGCGAAGCCAGTACGGCATAATACATACCGTCTATTTGTATATCAATTCCCTTGCGTGTCGTGACAAAAGCATCATAAATCTGAATGCTTAATATCTGGTTGATAATAAATATCCGTGGAACGGGAGTGTGTGCGCACATGGCCATGATGTGGTCAGTATCTATTTCACCATCGAACATATCACGGAATATTTTTTCATAAGGCAGTCTGACACTGGATATGCCTTGCGGTTGGAAGCAAATCCAGTATAAATTGCGTTCTGAGATTCGTCCGTTTTTGTCCCGATATGTGATGTGAATAGGGTGATAGCAGCAAATAGCCATAAGCAATGCTTCTGCAACTTCTTCTCCATTACCTTCTTCCGAGAAATCGCATGTCATGACGTCTGTAGCGAAAGGTGTTTCCAGACCTTCTATTTTTGCTATCTCGTTGTATGGGATAAAGTGATTTTCTTCTAGCACCACTTCTTTCCCTTCTACTCCCCAGATGAACAACTCTGCTTTTAATTGCAGCGTACGTGATTCGTAAATATACTGACAACCGTTTGTTTCTGAAGTAATTCGGGTATATGGATAGTGCAAGGTACTTTCTTCCAGCCGTGCTTTCATTTCCTGATAAGCTTCCAGTATATCCGAAGAATGAGGCTGTTGCTCTTCTTCCTTTTGAGGAGTTTCCGGTTCGGCCGTTACTTTTTCATTCTCAGGTTGAGGAAGAGGTTGTTCTTCCTTGTCTGATTCTGGCTGAGCGGTTTGCATCTGTTCCTTTTCATGAATCAGTTGCTCTTTTTTCTCTAATAAAAGATGCATCTTTTTCTGCAATTCTGAAAGGTTGGCTTTCAAAGTTGAATTCTCAGATTGGATAGCATCTAATTTTTCCTGAGTTTCGGAAAGTTCTCTTTGCAAGGCTGTATAGTTTTTTGCAAGATCTTGTGAAGATTTTTCAGATTGTTCTTCCAGTTCCTTTTTATTAGCCTCGAGGATTTCTTTTTGTTTTTCTACTTCAGCCAGTTTTGCTTCCAGCTCTTTCTTGCTGGCAGCGATGGTTTCTTTCTGTTTATCTGCTTCGGCCAGTTTTTCTTCCAGTTCTTTCTTGCTGGCAACGATAGTTTCTTTCTGCTGTTCTGCTTCGGTCAGTTTTTCTTCCAGCTCTTTCTTGCTGGCAGCAATAGTTTCTTTCTGCTTTTCCGCTTCAGTCAGTTTTGCTTCCAGCTCTTTCTTGCTGGCAACGATAGTTTCTTTTTGCTTTTCCGCTTCAGTTAGTCTTGTTTCCAGTTCTTTCTTACTGGCAGCAATAGTTTCTTTCTGCTTTTCCGCTTCAGTTAGCTTTTCTTCCAGTTCTTTCTTGCTGGCAACGATAGTTTCTTTTTGCTTTTCCGCTTCAGTTAGTCTTGTTTCCAGTTCTTTCTTACTGGCAGCAATAGTTTCTTTCTGCTTTTCCGCTTCAGTTAGCTTTTCTTCCAGTTCTTTTTTGCTGGCGGTGATGGTTTCTTTTTGCTTTTCTGCTTCGGCAAGTTTTGCTTCCAGTTCTTTCTTGCCGACAGCAATAGTCTCTTTCTGTTTATCTGATTCAGCTAGTTTTTCTTCCAGCTCTTTCTTACTGGTAGCGATAGTTTCTTTCTGTTTATCTGCTTCGGCCAGTTTTTCTTCCAGTTCTTTCTTACCGGCAGCAATAGTCTCTTTCTGTTTTTCCGCTTCAGTCAGTTTGGCCTCTAGTTCTTTCTTGCTGGCAGCGATGGTTTCTTTCTGTTTATCTGATTCAGCCAGTTTTTCTTCCAGTTCTTTCTTACCGGCAGCAATAGTCTCTTTCTGTTTTTCCGCTTCAGTCAGTTTGGCCTCTAGTTCTTTCTTGCTGGCAGCAATAGTTTCTTTCTGTTTATTTGCTTCAGCCAGTTTTGCTTCCAGCTCTTTCTTATCAGTAGCTAGAACTTCTTTCTGTCTTTCAGAATCGGCTAGCTGATTTTTTAATTGTTGAATATCATTATCTCGTGAAACAATTTCCTGTTCAGAATATTGCATTTTCTCCAATCCGGTTGCTTTGTCGGATTGAAGTCTGGATATTTCAGTTTGGAGATGTGAAATCTCTTTCTGATGTTCTGCAATTGAGGTTTGTAATTGGGTGAGTTCAGTTTGTGCAAGTGATAACTCTTCCTGTGTTTCGGTTAGCTGAGTACGTTTATAAGTTGCTTCTTTATTAGCATCTTTGACTTCAAATGAAAGTTGCTGATTCTTTATTAATAGAGCTTCGTTGTCGTTTTGTAATTGTTCAATATCAATGCCTGTCAGCTTTTTGATCAGATGAAAAGTGAATTTACCCATAACTGTGTAAAAAGATAATTTGGTTAATGAATGTTGCAAATTACGTAAATATTTCTGAATGTTCAGTATAAATGCGGTTTAAATTGTATCTTTTTGCATGAAAAATCCAATCTATTTCAATCTTTATCATTAGTTTTGTACTTCATTTTAGAAAAATAAGAAAAATGCAAGACTTTATAACACACAATGAATATTTAACTGGAAATCGGGCGAATAGTTTGATTAATCGCAAAATGATATTCCGTATATTGGGTATTTTATTGTTTATAGAAGGTGGGCTGTTTTTATTATGTGCAGGTGTTTCCCTGTGCTATCAGGAACATAGTTATATTTATTTCCTTTATTCAACCTTATTAGCCGCAGCTGTCGGTTGCGTGCTGTTGTTCCTTGGTCGTAATGCAGAAAATAAGCTTTCTCGTCGTGATGGCTACTGTATTGTTGCATTTACATGGCTTTTATTTACTACGTTTGGAATGCTTCCTTTCTACCTCAGTGGCGAAATACCTTCTGTTACCGATGCTTTCTTTGAAACGATGTCAGGTTTTACAACCACAGGTGCAACGATTCTGGATGATATTGAGTCACTGTCGTATGGAATGCTTTTCTGGCGTAGCTTTTCTCAGTGGATTGGAGGTTTAGGAATTGTCTTTTTTACGATAGCGGTATTACCGATATTCGGAGTCGGAAATCAGGTTCTGTTTTCTGCTGAAGCGACAGGGGTGACTCATGATAAGATTCATCCGAAAATCAGTATAATGGCTCAGTGGCTGTGGACTGTATATTTGCTTCTTACAATAACGGAAACGATATTGTTGATGTTGGGAGGCATGAATTTGTTTGATGCAGTCTGTCATTCATTTACAACTACTGCTACGGGCGGATATTCTACTAAACAGGATAGTGTGGCATATTGGAATTCTCCTTTTATAGAGTATGTGATAGCGATTTTTATGGTCCTGTCGGGAATAAACTTTTCATTATATTTTATGTGCCTGAAAGGAAAATTCTTCAATCTGTTCAAAGACGATGAATGTAGATGGTTCTTGATGTCTGTAGGTATAGTAACTTTACTTATCACAGTTCCTTTGGTCATGCAAAACCATTATGGATGGGAAGAAGCTTTTCGGAAGGCATTTTTTCAAGTAGCAAGTATTCATACATCTTGTGGGTTTGCTACTGATGATTATAATGTATGGCCTCATTTTACATGGATGCTTTTGATTTATACAATGTTTGCAGGAGGTTGTACTGGCTCTACTGGCGGGGGAATAAAGAATATGCGTTTGCTTATTCTTTTCCGTAATATGAAGAATGAGTTCAGCCGCCTGATTCATCCTCGTGCTGTATTACCCGTAAAGGTAAATCAGCAGGCACTTTCTCTTTCTACTATCTCTACTGTAAATACTTTTATTTTATTGTATTTGATTTGTATTTTTGTAGGCTGGGTAGCTTTAATGTTTATGGGGCTTGAACTTACAGAGTCTTTTGGACTGGTAGCTTCTAGTTTGGGTAATGTCGGACCTGGTTTAGGTGCATATGGTCCTGCCTTTTCGTGGAGTGCTCTTCCTGATCTTGCTAAATGGTTACTGTCTTTTATGATGTTAATAGGAAGATTGGAGCTATTTGGCATTCTGCTGATGTTCTCGCCTGGTTTTTGGCATAAACGTTGACCTTTCTGTTAGGTATCGAAAAGTCTTGTATAGAGAAGTTTAATACCGATTATTGCATAAGATAAATAGCCGTATCATTACTTAAATAAAGTTTGATACGGCTATTTTTTATTCTGAAAGTAACTATCCTATACTTTCTGGAATGCTCATTTAATTTTGAGGCACTCTCATGTTTGTATTAATTATAGTTCTAAAGCTAGAACGAAAATTTGTTAGTCGATAAAGCGTTTGGTCAGCTCATCAAATTCGTCTATTCTTCTATCACGCAAGAATGGCCACCAGCGACGAACATTTTCGCTTCGGTTCATATCTATCTCTACTACGAGATTTTCTTCTTTCAGATTGCTTGCTTGTGCAAGAATTTCTCCTTGTGGTCCGGCTACGAAGCTATTTCCCCAAAATTGGATGCCATTGGTTTGTCCGGAAGGATCAGGTTCAAGTCCTACTCGGTTTACGGCGATGACAGGAAGTCCGTTTGCAACAGCATGACCGCGCTGTACTGTTACCCATGCTCCAAGCTGACGCATCTTTTCATCTTGTGTATCACTGCTTTCCCATCCGATTGCTGTTGGATAAATAAGTAGTTCTGCACCTTTTAAAGCCATCAGTCTGGCTCCTTCTGGATACCATTGATCCCAGCATACTTGAACACCTAGTTTACCCAGACTTGTTTCTATTGGCTCAAATCCCAGATCACCTGGAGTGAAATAGAATTTTTCATAATAGGCAGGATCATCTGGTATATGCATTTTACGATATTTTCCCGCAATACTTCCGTCAGTGTCGAATACAACGGCTGTATTGTGATAAAGTCCGGGTGCACGACGCTCAAATAGTGAAGTAACCAATACTATATGATAAGCTGCTGCTATTTCACTATAAAATCCGGTTGACGGTCCGGGGATAGGCTCTGCCAGATCAAATAAAGATGTATCTTCTGTTTGACAGAAATAGGGAGTATTATGTAATTCCTGTAGAACAACAAGTTGTGCACCGGCTTGTGCAACAGAAGCAATATTACGGTGCAATTTTTCCAAATTTATTTTCAGGTCATTCGTACATGCTTGTTGTACAATACCTACTCGAATGGTTCTTTTCATATCGGTTAAAATTTTAATGTTTGCTGTTTTTTACACTTTCCGGATATTGCATGGTAACGCAATGCAATGAGCCATGCTGCTTAATTAGTGGGCAACAATCTATTCCTACAATATCTTTTTCAGGAAAAGCTTGTGCTAATATCTGAGCAGCCTTTTGATCGTTATCCGGTTGGTTGTATGTCGGATACAATATGGCATCATTCATTATCAGGAAATTGGCATATGTTGCAGGCAGACGTTCACCTTCTTCATCATAAATAGCTGTTGGCATAGGCAGAGGAAGCAAGCGGTATGGTGTATTCTCCAGTGTGCGGAACGTTTTCAGCTGTTCTTCCATTTTAATGAGTTCATCATAATGTTCATCTGCGCTATCTGTACATTGTACATAAACAATAGTGTTGTCCGGACAAAGTCTAGCCAATGTATCTATGTGGCTGTCAGTATCATCACCTGCAAGGAATCCGTGATCCAGCCATAAAACTTGTTGAAGATTAAATCTTTCTTTTAAGTATAGCTCTATATCCTCACGCGTCATTACGTCGTTCCGATTAGGAGCGAGGAGACAGGTAGAAGTTGTAAGCATGGTTCCTTTACCATCACTTTCGATAGATCCTCCTTCAAGTATAAAGTTACGACAGTTTGTATAACTCCCTTTTAACAGATTGCTCTGATATAAATTCCAGTTTATCAGATTATCTTTATTTGCTGCAAACTTCATTCCCCAACCATTAAAACAGAAATCTAACAGCAGGGGAGTCCCGTCATTTTGGAGCAATGTGATAAAGCCGTGATCGCGTGCCCAAGTATCGTTGGTCGGGCATTTTACAAAATGTATATTGTCTTTATATTTGAAGTCTTTTAATTTTTCTGGATATTCAGGGGCAATCAGTAAAAGAGGTTGCCGAGAAGCTATTTCACTGGCGAGGTTGAAAAAACATGTTTCTACTTCATCTAACATGTAGTTCCAGTCGGTTCCGCTATGCGGCCACGTCAGCTGGATGTAGCTTTGTGGATGCCATTCGGCGGGTAAGAAATAATTCTTTTCCATAATGAGATAGTTTGTTTTATAATGTTGTTGTTCTTTTCTTATTGGCTGTTGCGCTTGCTGCGACGTTTTAATAGAATCCAGTCAAATAATTCGCGCCAGTTCGTAAAATCTTTTTTATACATTAAACCTATTCCTTGTGTTGTCAGAGTAGATTTTGTAAAGTATCTGTCGTTGGTCTGATTATATCCTTTCAAGCGGAAATCACCGTTTTTAGTCAGTAGCCACATTGCTTCAAAATCTCCTACGAAGTTGGTGTTACGCATAGGGTTATCGCGGTAACCGAAATTACCATTAATAATTAATCGGTTGTTAAGCAGTCTTCCTGAAAGAATAGCTTCTGCCTCTACGTCAGTCCACCCTTTATCGCCTGTACTTAAATTGGTTCCCACGTTCCAGTTCTGGCTGTCTATTACTTGAGAAAGCATATTATTTAACTGTCCGGAAAGTGTGCTGAAAGCCAGTGAACTTGTTGCATCCGACTGATTGGCATTGTTGGCATAATCAAAGGTATAAAACTTTCCAATACTCAACAAATAAATGATTTGTGTATTCATTTGCTCTTCTGTACTGGTTAAACTTCGTACCAATTCCCGGTCTTCATCGCTAACGGTCGGCAAGTCCAGGTCGAATTTTAATGTAGGAGCCGTCAGGTTACCTCTCAGATTCAGTAAACAGTTTACCTTTACAGTTCCTTTGGTATTTGAAGCATCAGCCACTAAATCATTTAATGAAGCAGAGTTAACGGTATAAACAGCCTGTACATCCAGATTGGCTTCTCGTGGATTTCCGTTGAATGAAACTGTTCCTCCTGATTGCAGGATGAAATCTTTATGGATAACATTCTGCATGCTCATTTTGTATATTCCTTCTTCGATATTGTAGTTACCGAAAATCTGGAAATCTCCTTTATTATAATAGTTGATACGCAGGTTGCCGGTTCCGTTTGCAGAAATGTTATCTCTTGCTATAGGATCCATGACGATACGCATGGTAGCAGCCGGAGTTGCTTCTATCTGGAGATTAATGTGGGTATCAGTAGGAGTGTCTTCTTCCTCCTTATTATCTGTTTTGTTTAAATGATGATATAATTCAGTCTGAATGTTTTCTTGCTGTCTTCGGGGAGTCTTATCCACAAATTTTATAAATTGTGTATTGGTTGCTTCAGCTGCTGTGGCGGTTACGTATGTAAACTTTGTTTGTGGATCAGTTCGTAATGTCCCGTCCACAGTAAGTGTATTGTTTCCCCCGCGCAGCAACACTTCTCCAGTTGTATATATTTTACCATAGAAAGGGAATTCAGGTGTTTCCTTTTCCGTGTGATATACCAGCATATTGTTTGTGTTGAACCGGAAATCATACATCAGGTTCTTTAGTTTTGTATGTCTGAGTGCGCCATTAACTAACCCGGTATGTCCTTCGGGGTCTGTTACTTGTATGTTGTCGAAGGCAAAGTGCCCTGAGCTTATACGGAATGAGTCTGCATGAGCGGTGAATGATGTATTAAGGATATTTACTTTCATGCTGGCATCTGCTTGAGCACATCCCTCTAAGTCAAGTCCGGAGAAAGGACCGTATAATCGGACACGTCCAAAGACTCTTCCCTGCATATTTGTAAATATATTCTCTACAAAAGGTTGCAGGAAGGAAAGATTTGTACCTCCTGCCTGAATATTTATGTTTAATCCTTTTTCCTTAGGCGAAACATACCCGGTTACATTAGTGAAGTAATGATCATTCTCTTTTATGTCGGCATGTAAGCGTACTCCTCCTAATTCATTGTCCCATTCACCTCTTATATCTCCCTGACCTAATAACGCATCGTTCAGCGAAAAGTCTTTTACGTTGAGTCGGGTATACATCACCGGATTGTCAAGTACATTATGTAAGTGTACACGTCCAGTTACTAGACCATTGAATTTAACTGCATGAAACTGAATTATATCCATTACATATTGTAAGTTGATATTGCTCAAATCCACCAGACAAGAGTCTGTTGTTTCCTTTCCAATACGTCCGTTTGCACGTACATATTGGTTTTGATGCTCAAATAGAAAGTTGTCGATTTCTATCAGGTTTTTATCAATGGTTATTTGTGATGGATGTATTTTCCATATCGTATCATTTAAAATAATTTTGCTTGGACGCAGGTCTATCATCGTTGATAAGCGATTACTTTCTTCTGACTTACGGAAACTTGTAATAGCTTCTACCATACCGCTAAAAGTGGAAGGAACATTATTCCCCCAATGGATGGTCGTTTTTAATTTATCGTCGTTGACCCGAGAATTTACAGCCAAATTAATCATTGCACCTTTTTGCAGACGTTTGTTTATACGCACTTGGCATTGCAGTTCATCTGAAGTGTTATTACACAATAACGTTCCTGATTCGAAATATGAGTCGTTGTAAACAAATGCTGGAAGATAACCTCTAATTTGCAACCGTGTACGGTTATCATCAAAATATCCGTTTAATGTAGCCGGCATGTATAGTTCAACAGGGATTTTGAATACCTTTGAGAATAACTCTGTATCTTCCAACTGGAAATTGAACTGAAAATCATTGTTTGTTTCAGGTAATTCCTTGTTGAGAACGAGTAATGACGGAATGTACCGTTGCAATGTCTTCAATATACTTGCTGGAAGAGTACGGTAAGAATAGTTCCCTTTGACAAAGCCATTGAGGAAAGGAGAACGGATTTCTATTTGTTTTTCCTGACTATTACTTACGTTTCCGGCAAATATGCTTAAGTTTTTTAAGAAATAACATTGATCTTTTTCTGGAGCGTTGACCTGTACGCTGTCAATACTGATTTTTCCCTTCATGTCATCAATGGAGTGTCCGCTGAAGTCGGCAGTCAGATTCAGTGACATATCTGTATCTTTATATTGGTCTGTCAGATTCAGATCGTTAGGGCGGAAGTTACGTACCACAGCTTTTAGATTGAAATCAGGCACAGCTTGTCGTGTCGCAACATGTCCGTTTATCTCAATGTTTGCATTGCTGTCGTTCAAAGATAATTTTCCGTTAAATCCTCCTGGAGTATATTGTCCGTCAAGCATGATGTTGCGGTACTCATACTGCTTGTATGTAAACGAAGAAATTACTCCCTTAATATATGATTCAGCTTTGCCATCATGATATTTGAAACCTTGCAATTCTATGTCGAATGTTGTGCTTCCCAGTGTCTTTTCCTGGTTTAACAAGGTTCCTAATTGTAATTCCGGACTGATTATTTTTCCAGAATAAGAACGTAGATGGGTTAATGTATCGGAATGCATGGTTACATTGGCCCGAATACTTCCTACATCTGTAAGAAGTGTACCATGTGTTGTTAATTGATTCAGATAACCGGAAATATCTCCGTTGAAACTTATGCTCCCAATCCGTTTCAGAATATCGGGAACATTGTTCTTGCCACTTAGGTTATAAAGTAACCAGTTAATACCTTCTTTATCTACTTCCAGTTGCGACAGGTTACCGAAAAGGAACATATTATTTTTTTCGTTCCAGTGGTTTATCATAGCTTCTGCTTTCAGCAAAAGACTTTGAGTATTGTTTGATATATAAATGTCTGTACACTTGGTTTGATATCCTTTTCCGTCCAACGACATGCGCAGGTTTATAGCTTCATTGAAATGAGCTAGTGCAGGTACAAACATGGCAAAGTCAGCCAACGTAATACGAGCTCTCATATGAGCCATATACCGTGTGTCATTGTTTATTACAGGAGCAGATGAAGCACTGTCATATGTTGCAGCAAGCGTATCTATATTCAGCTCACTGTTAGGAAAAGAAACCTCAATATTGTTTGCCTGTAATCCATGGTGATTGGCTGTAATTTTCAGTGCCAGTTTCTTTAATTTGAATCCACTCTGTTCGTTGAAACTTATACGTTTGATTTGCGCATTGAGAGAATCAGGGGTTAAGGCTTTCAGTGAAAGTGTTGCTGAAAGATTCTGTATGCCTAAATGGTTTGAATTAAAACGTCCAGGAGTTTGAGCTTCGGAAAGTAAGTCATAGTAGACCTGTCCGCGACGAATCAATACGGAATTAATACGCAGATCGATGGTTGATTTTTTCTTGATTGTATCTTTTGAGGCAAATGCATCAAGTACAAACTGGAAATTTGTCTTACTGTCAGGGGTCGGACGGTTGAGGTGGGCGTTCAGACCAAAAAGCTGTACACTGCTGATGCGTATTTTGCCGTGTAATAAAGACGATAACTCCATCTTAGCAGATAAACGGTTTATTTTCAGCAGCTCCTTGCCAGACTTGTCTTCCAGATATACATTCTGTATAATGACACGGTTCAGCAGTCCTAAATCGATATTTCCGATTCTGACCTCAGTCTGCATGATACGGCTGAGCTCTTGAGCCGTAAAATCGGATAGCCGTTTTTGAATAAAAGGAATACTCAAAACGGCGATAATTCCGAAATAGCATACCAAAGCTAATATGATGGTAGATCGGACAATATGTTTTATACTTCTGAACTTGCTCATGGGTATGACTCAAAAATTAATCAAAATTACAAATATCGCTCGAAGTAATCTATATTTTACCTTCTTATTTTATTATTTTTAAAATACAAATTCGTACTTTTGGCACATTATTTAGAAACTAACACATTTAAGGTATATGAAGAAGAACATAATGTTAGCATGCCTGATGGCAATGGCATTGGGAGCACAGGCTCAACAGGGGGGGATTACACAAGACATGTTGAACCAAATCAAAAGCAGCTATAAGCATACGCCGGCAGATAAGGCTATTTATAATGCCATGGCTGAAACCAGTATAGCTGTACTTGCGAAAAATCATGAAAATCTGGCTAATTTCGATACTAACTTCACAAATAAAGTTGTTTCACATGGCATAACAGACCAGCAGCAGTCTGGACGTTGCTGGCTTTTTACCGGATTGAACGTATTGCGTGCTCAGATGATGGCTAAATATGGTCTGGACGAAATGGAGTTCTCTCAGAACTATTGCTTTTTCTACGACCAGCTAGAGAAAGCTAATCTTTTCTTGCAGGGAATTATTGACACGCGTGAAAAACCAATGGATGATAAGATGGTAGAGTGGTTATTCCGCAATCCTATAAGCGACGGAGGACAATTTACTGGTATTTCAGATGTTATAGGTAAGTATGGAGTAGTTCCATCTTCGGTTATGCCAGAAACCTATAGTAGTGAAAACACATCACAGATAGCTCGTCTGGTTGGCTTGAAGTTGAGAGAGTTCGGTCTGCAATTACGTGATGAGGCTGCAAAAGGAGTAAAGGTTTCTGCACTTGAAGCTAAAAAAACAGAAATGCTTTCTACCGTTTATCGTATGCTTGCCTTAGCATTCGGTGAACCTGTGGAACGTTTTACGTGGACTATGAACGGTGAAACGAAGGAGTATACTCCACAGTCTTTTTATCAGGAATATTTGGGAAATGACTTAACCAATAATTATGTCATGCTGATGAATGACCCCAGTCGTGAATATTATAAATGCTACGAAATAGATTTTGACCGTCATGTTTATGATGGAAAGAACTGGACTTACGTCAATTTACCTGTTGAGGATATAAAAGCAATGGCTATTGAATCAATAAAGGATAGTACAATGATGTATTTCTCTTGTGACGTCGCGAAATTCTTAGACAGTAAACGTGGTACTCTCGATTTAAAGAATTTTGATTATGAATCACTGATGGGTACTACGTTCGGAATGAATAAGAAACAGCGTGTCCAGACCTTTGCCAGTGGATCCAGCCATGCTATGACTTTGATGGCTGTAGATTTGGATAAAGACGGTAAGCCGAAGAAATGGATGGTTGAAAACAGTTGGGGAGCAGAGGCTGGTTATAAGGGACATCTGATTATGACCGATGAGTGGTTTGACGAATATATGTTCCGTCTGGTAGTAGAAAAGAAATATGTACCAGAAAAGGTACTGAATATTTTGAAGCAGAAGCCAATCCGTCTGCCGGCATGGGACCCAATGTTTGCTCCAGAAGAATGATGAGCAGATAAGTTTGTTTATATATTTTTGTAGACGTCCTGATGTTTATTCTGAAAACCTGTATTTTCAGAAAACATCAGGACGTTTATTTTGGGCTTTAGGGTTGTTTTTCTCTTCCTTTTTGCTTAATTTCGTAATTATCCTTAATTTAAAATCTGATTCTTATGAAGAAATATCGGAAAGCAAAATCGAAGTATATTGCTGTCTGTTCGTTAACCTTATGGTTATATCAGCCTGTAAATGCACAAATAGAGATTACAACTCTTCCGGATAGTGTGATAACGGTTGGATACGCTCGGGGTACACTGAAGAACATATCCGGTTCGGTAGAACAAATTACCGAACAGCAAATGAATAAAGAGCAAATAACTAATCCGCTGGAAGCTATTCAGGGACGAGTACCAGGATTGACTATCATGAAAAGCAGTAATGGTACAGCAGCTTTGGAATCTGTCCGAATGCGAGGAACCACTTCGTTGACAAGTGGTAATGATCCATTGATAATTGTAGATGGGGTGTTGGGCGATTTAAGTATGCTGACTTCGATTTATCCGACCGATATAGAAAGTTTTACAATCTTGAAAGATGCCTCAGAAACAGCGCAGTACGGTTCTCGTGGTGCCTCGGGTGTGATTAATATTACAACAAAAAAAGGAATCTCTGGTAAAACGCGTATTAATTACAACGGAAGCTTTGGCATTGCCCATGCTTATCGTCATCTGGATATGCTCTCTGGCGATGAATATCGGAAAGTAACAAGCGAAAATGGAATTTCTATTCTGGATAAAGGCTGTAATACTGATTTTCAAAAAGAAATAGAACAATTGGGCTTGCAGCAGAATCATAACATTGCTTTTTATGGTGGAGGAGATGCTTCCAACTATCGTGTTTCTTTGGGCTATCTGAACCGTGAGGGAGTGATACAGAATGAAAGCATGAAGCTTTTTACATCGAATATGAATATGTCGCAAGATATATTCGATAAATTTATCCAATGCGAACTTGGACTGTTTGGATCAGTCAAGAAAAACCGGAATTTGTTCGATTATCAGAAAACTTTTTATTCGGCAGCGGCTTTTAACCCTACTTTCCCTAACCATAAAGATTATACGACCGACGCTTGGGACCAGATAACTACTGCCAGCCAGATAACCAATCCTTTGGCTTGGATGGAGGTCAATGATCGTGATGATGTTTCTTATTTCAGTGCTCATGCCCGTTTGAATTTTAATTTGTCGCCCGACCTGAAATTTATACTTTTCGGCTCGTATACTTATAATGATACAGAGAACTCACAGTATTTGCCCACTATAGTCTGGGCAAACGGACAGGCGTATCGTGGAAACCGCCGTTCAGAATCTGTCTTAGGAAATGCAATGCTTACGTATCGGAAACAGTTGAAAAAGCATTTCATAGATGTATTGGGCTTGGCAGAGTTGGAAAAAAATACATATACCGGATTTTATACTACGGTAACAAACTTTTCTTCCGATCTTATGGGGTTCGACAATCTTCAGGCTGGAGCTCTGCGTCCCTGGGAAGGAACAGGTTCATATTATGAGGAACCTCATCTGGCATCTTTTCTGGGGCGAGTGAATTATACATATGACGACCGTTATGTACTGACAGTCAATGCTCGTACGGATGCATCTTCAAAGTTTGGAGCAAATCATAAATGGGGCTTTTTCCCATCTGTTTCTGCTGCATGGAATGTGTCAAATGAACAGTTTATGAAGCAGATTACCTGGATTGATAATTTGAAGTTGCGCCTGGGTTATGGACTTGCTGGAAATCAGGGAGGTATAGATTCGTATACGACGATGAATCTAGTCCGGCCCAATGGAGTCGCACCTGTCGGAAATTCTCCTGTAGTGACTTATGAAACATTACGCAATATCAATCCCGATCTGAAGTGGGAAGTAAAACATACTTTCAATGCCGGTTTCGATGTGGGCTTTTATGGCAACCGTTTGCTGTTGTCTGTCAATTATTACAACTCTAAGACAACCGATATGCTTTATAATTATCGGGTAAGTGTTCCTCCTTTTACCTACAATACATTGCTCGCCAATATTGGTTCTATGCGTAACAGCGGTACAGAAATCTCTGTTGGTATTACTCCATTGAAGACCAAGGATATGGAGCTGAATATCAATGCAAATATAACTTTCCAGAAGAACAAGTTGCTTTCGCTGAATGGTATGTATAATGGCGAATATATTTCGGCCTCGGAGTATACTGTTATAGCCGGACTTGACGGGGCAGGTTTTCATGGAGGATATAATAATATTGTATATCAGATTGTAGGACAGCCTTTGGGAGTTTTTTATCTTCCTCACTGTACCGGATTGGTTCCCGATGGTAATGTTGGATATAAATATGAAATCGCCGACTTGAATGGGGGAGGTGTAAATCTGGAAGACGGAGAAGACCGTTATGTGGCAGGTCAGGCTATGCCTAAGACCTTGCTTGGCTCAAACATTAGTTTCCGGTATAAACGTTTTGATGTATCGTTGCAGATAAACGGAGCTTTCGGACATAAAATATATAATGGAACTTCACTGACTTATATGAATATGAATATTCTTCCCGACTATAATGTAATGGAGGAAGCTCCCCGACAAATGATAAAAGATCAGACCGCAACTGATTATTGGCTGGAGGATGGAGATTATATTAATTTCGATTATCTGACAGTAGGGTATGATGTTCCTCTGAAAAATACGAAGTTTTTACATAACATGCGTCTGGCGTTCACTATCAACAACTTGGGAACAATAAGCGGCTATTCGGGATTAACCCCTCTTATAAACAGTATGACCGTAGACTCTACATTGGGAGTTGATGACAAACGGACTTATCCGTTGTCGCGTACCTATACTCTTAGTTTAAGTCTTAATTTTTAAATGTTTAGCCATGAAAAAAATATATATATTATTTTTGACTTGCACTTCATTGTTCAGTATATCGTGCAGCAGTTTCCTTGAAGAAGATCCTCGGGATGGTTTATTGGGAGATAATGCTTATTCTACACTGCCGGCTCTCTATCGGAATTGTGTAGCATCGCTTTATAACTGTGTAGGCAGTTATAAAGATAGTGAAGGATTGCAGGGAACAGGGAGAGGTATCTATGACCTGAATACTTTTACGACCGATGAGGCTATTATGCCCACCCGTGGAGGTGACTGGTATGATGGTGGATTCTGGCAAGGACTCTACCTGCATCAGTGGGGAGTAAATAGCGATGCCATATTGAATACTTGGGAGTACTTGTTCCAGAGTATTAAGCTATGTAATTATTCGTTGGAGCAGATTGAACATTTCTCAGCGACACATACTGATAAAGAACTTCCGGCTTATAAGGCAGAGGTACGTGCCCTTCGTGCTATGTTTTATTATTATGCGATGGATTTATTCGGACGCATTCCTCTGCTTGTTACTTCCGATGCGGCCGGTGCGGAAATGAAACAGGCAGAGCGTGATAAGATTTTTACTTTTATCGTAAATGAATTGCAGGAGGCTGTTCCTTTCCTGAGCGAAGAGAAAAGTAATATTCCTGGTGAATATTATGGCAGAATGACAAAGCCTGTTGCTTATTTTCTGTTGGCTAAGCTGATGCTGAATGCTGAAGTATATATGGATTCCGACTGGACAGATGATGTCTTTCCGGATGGCAGAAAAATCTTCTTTACTGTAAACGGAGAAGATCTCAATGCTTGGAAAGCTGCACAATATTACTGTACACAGATTTCTCAGATGGGTTATCAGTTAGAAAAAGATTATTCTTCAAATTTTGCCATATTCAATGAGTCTTCTCAGGAAAATATTTTTGTAATACCGATGAGCAAGACTTTATACACCAACCAGATGCAATATTTGTTCCGCTCCCGTCACTATAATCATGCAAAGGCCTATGGATTAGGAGGTGAAAATGGTTCAAGTGCAACGCTTGAGGTTTTGCAGACTTTTGGGTATGGCACAGACAAAGTTGATCCTCGTTTCGATTACTGCTATTTCGCCGATGAGGTGTACGATTTACAGGGAAATCCTATTCTGCTCGACGACGGCACTCCGCTGGTATATTATCCAGAGGCAATAGTCCTCGATGTTTCCAATTCGGTATATGAACAAACAGCTGGAGCACGTATGAAGAAATATGAAGTGGATAATACAGCATTAAAAGATGGAAAGTTGATGGATAATGATATTGTCTTGTTCCGTTATGCTGACGTGTTGCTGATGATGAGTGAGGCCAAAGTGAGAAATAACGAAAATGGAACAGGAGAATTGAATGAAGTCCGTGGCAGAGTAGGAGCTTCGTATCGTGAAGCAACTCTTGAAAACTTGCTGGATGAAAGGCAGATGGAGCTGGCGTGGGAAGGCTGGAGGCGTCAGGACTTGATTCGTTTCCGTCAATTCACTCGTCCGTATAGCTTCCGTCCACAGCTTCCCGGTGAAGAAAACGGTTATACAACTGTTTTCCCGATACCTGAAAAGGTAATAGTGATGAATGGGGTACTGAAACAAAATCCGGGGTATTGACAAATTATTTTATTGGATATTCCTTTTGGGGATTTTTTGTTGTTCTTTGCATTGATTATAAGTTGTTTACGTGGTCTTGGACCTGCCTTTGAAAAAGTATATGTTCTTTTCCCGAAGATATCTCGATATTTTCGGGAAAAGATGCTGAAGAATTTATACTTTTTTGAGGGAATGTTATTAAGACTATGCTGTTGTTTTTCTTTTGTAATAAAAAATCTTCGTGGATCAGTGTTTTTTCGTTTTCGCATGTCGTCCGGATGAAATAACTTCTTGAGCTGATTCCGCCCGATTCTGATAGAATGTTTTTTCAAGGAAAATAATAGGATAAAACGCAGAATAAAGCGAATTTGAGCATTCTCACTGACGGTCAGAGAGTTTGGCTTCTGGTGGCACGGAATGACATAAGGACGTAAAAACGGATTTAGGCGGATTGCAGTAAGAGATGCACTTCCAAACCATTACCCGACACCAATTGCACATTTAACGCTAACAGGCTCTATTTCTGCGTTCTGCGTAGGTTTACATTCTGCCCTTACAACTCCCATAAACTAATTTTGCACCAAACAAAAAGAATGATTATGCGGAGCACTTTCAAGACAGTCTTCTATGTAAACGGAAGCAAGGAAAAGAACGGAATTGTCCCCATCATGGGACGGGTTACAATCAACGGGACTATCGCACAGTTCAGTTGCAAACAGCACATTTCAAAGGAACTTTGGGATGCCAAAGGCAACAGGGCGAAAGGAAAGAGCCGTGAGGCGGTGGCAGTAAACTACGCCCTTGATAATATCAAGGCGCAGATAACGAAACACTACCAGCGGCTTTCCGACCGTGAGGCGTTTGTCACGGCAGAAATGGTGCGCAATGCCTACCAAGGCATCGGCACGGAGTATGAGACATTGTTGCGTGCCTTTGACAAGGAGAACGAGGCGTTTGCCAAACGGGTGGGCAAAGACCGCTCCAAGCGCACGTACCAAAAGTACCTGACCGTCCGCAAATACGTGGCAGAGTTCATAACAAGGCACTACAAGCGGACGGACATGGCGATGAACGAACTGACGGAGGATTTCATCCGTGACTACTGCCTGTACCTGCGAAACGAGGTCGGGCTGGCGCAGTCATCCGTGTGGATATACTCCATACCGTTGAAACACATCGTCACCACGGCGCACTACAACGGCAAGATACCGAGAAACCCGTTTGCGATGTACCACGTTGACCCCGACCACAAGGAACGTGGCTTTCTGACGGAGAATGAAATTCAAGCATTAAGTGCAATCAAGCTGGACAATCCCAACTTTGCATTGGCAAGGGATTTGTTCCTGTTCGGTTGTTGGACGGGCATCTCGTTCACGGACATCAAGAACCTGACCACTGACAACATTGTTGAAATGAACGGCACACCATGGATTGTGTCGAAACGCCAAAAGACGGGCGTACCGTTCCAAATCAAGCTGATGGACATCCCTATGCAGATAATCAGGCGTTACGAGCCGTTCAGAAGAGACAAGCGGCTTTTCAATATCGGCTCGCTTGACATGGTGAACAAGCGCATCAAGGCCGTGGCGAAGAAATGCGGGATAGAAAAGCCGATTTCATTCCACCTGAGCCGCCACTCCTTCGCTGTCTTGGCTCTCAATTACGGTATGCCGATAGAAAGCGTGAGCAAGATTTTGGGGCATACCAATATCACCACAACGCAAATTTACGCGCGTGCGCCCAGAATGGTCGCTTAATAAATACTTCTTTAGCAAGAAGTTAGGATTGGGTTCGATATAGTCCTATCGTCAATCAGTTTATCCAAAAGGGAAACCCGATGGAGAGTGTAGCATACTGATTAAAGCTCCAAGTCCACTAATAGTCAGGTGGCGACTGAGGGGCAAGACGAAAAGACATACATAAGGATGAAGCCTTGATTGGTTGAATGATAGTTCAGTGGTACCAAATCTTGTAACAACGGAAGACTATTATACATACGTTGTTTCATAGTACTCTGCCTATTTTGTGCGTTAGTGCAGAGCATAAAGAACCGACTATGACACAGCCGCAATAAGCGGACAAGAACGAAAGTCGCATCCGACAGTATGTCGTGCTAATAGTTATTAAGAGAACTAACTGGGGATTACCTAAGTCGGAACGCTGGAACAAACAGCTATAAAGAAAGCTTTTGAATATCCGATATGGTAACGGAACTTCCGTAGTAGTCCGAGCAGGGGAAAGCCTTGTACATGGCGAAGGGAAGTAGTCTGTAACTTTAATACAAACAACGGAAAACGTGAGAGACGTATGAGAAATCCAGAGCAAGTATTAAACATTTTAGCTGGACACAGCAATGAGCCCGAGTATAAATACGAAAGGCTTTACCGTATTCTATTCAATGAACAGATGTTCTTTGTCGCCTACCAACGTATGTATGCAAAGCCGGGCAACATGACACCCGGCACAGATGGCAAAACTGAGGATGAGATGAGCATTGATAGGATAAACAAACTCATAGAGAGTATAAAGGATGAGACTTATAGTCCCAATCCTGCAAAGAGAACTTACATTCCGAAAAAGAATGGGAAGATGCGTCCGCTAGGAATACCGTCTTTTGAAGACAAATTGGTTCAAGAGGTAGTAAGAATGGTGCTTGAAGCCATATATGAGGGACACTTTGAGTGGACATCGCACGGTTTCAGACCAAACCGAAGCTGCCACACAGCACTGAAAAGTCTACAAAACAATTTCAACGGTGCAAAATGGTTCATCGAGGGAGATATAAAAGGCTTCTTTGACAACATAGACCATAATGTGCTGATAGAAATAATGAAAGGCAGAATAGCAGACGACAGATTTCTTCGTCTGATACGGAAATTCCTCAATGCAGGGTACATGGAAGAGTGGCAATTCAACAAGACTTATTCAGGGACACCGCAAGGTGGTATCATAAGCCCTATTTTGGCAAACATATACCTAGACAAGTTCGATAAGTACATGGATGAATATGCCAACAAATTCAATAAAGGGACAGCAAGAAGCCGCAACAAGGATATTTGCAAACTCAACAGCAGAGTACACTACCTAAAACGTAGGATAAATGAAGTAGAGGATGTAAACGTAAGAACAAGGATGGTAGAAGAACTGCACGAAAAGCAGAAGCTGATACTTACAATGCCAAGTGGCAATGATATGGATGTAAACTTTCGCAGGTTGAAATACGTGCGCTATGCCGATGATTTCCTTATCGGAGTTATCGGAACGAAAAACGAATGTGAGACAATCAAAGCTGACATCACTAAGTTTATGCAGGAAAAGTTAAGGCTGGAGATGTCACAGGAAAAGACTTTGATTACAAATGCACAAGACAGCGCAAAATTTTTGGGTTACGAAATATATGTCCGTAAAGACTATGCCACAAAGAGAAACAGTAACGGAACAGTGCGCAGATACTTCAACGGGAATGTGATACTTAAGGCTGATATTACCCGTTCCGCTGCATTTTCTTGTTTGTCTGTTTCTTTTGCGCCGTTCTGCATCGTTTTACGTATCAAGGTTTTAGCCGTCCTTCCGTAGCTTTGTGCCCATGTTTGATCCGCTTGCCGACAAGGCGTCGGCAGCACTAAAATCTTATTGAAAACATGGAGAAAAAAGAAGAATTCATCCGAGTAGGCACCACGCTCTACAAGATTGTGGACCAGCCCCGCATCGACGGCGGCTATGTGAGGAAGCGCATCGCATGGAACTCCGAGACCCTGCGGCAGGACTACGGCAAGGACTACATGGCGGGCATCCCCAAGTATGACGGCTTCTGCACCGTACCCGACCATGTGGACTACAAGCCCGTAGTCGGCAAGTTCCTCAACCTATATGAGCCGATAAGCCACCGACCGCAGGAGGGGGATTTCCCCTGCATCCGCTCGTTGGTGGAACACATCTTCGGCGAACAGTACGAGCAGGGCATGGACTACCTGCAACTGCTCTACCTCTATCCCATTCAGAAGCAACCCATCCTGTTGCTCGTGTCCGAAGAAAGGAATACGGGCAAGAGCACGTTCCTGAACTTTCTGAAAGCCATCTACCAAAACAACGTGACGTTCAACACCAACGAGGACTTCCGCAGCCAGTTCAATTCCGACTGGGCGGGCAAACTGCTCATCATGGTGGACGAGGTGCTGCTTAACCGCCGTGAGGACAGCGAGCGGTTGAAGAACCTAAGTACCACGTTATCCTACAAGGTGGAGGCGAAAGGCAAAGACCGTGACGAGATAGGCTTCTTTGCCAAGTTCGTGCTTTGCTCCAACAACGAGCACCTGCCCGTCATCATCGACGCAGGGGAAACACGCTATTGGGTGCGGAAGATTGTGCCGCTCAAGAGTGACGACACTGACTTCCTGCAAAAGCTGAAAACGGAAATACCCGCTTTTCTCCATTTCCTGCAACACAGGCAGCTATCCACCGGGAAAGAAAGTCGTATGTGGTTCAACCCGAAGCTGCTGGAAACGGATGCCCTGCGGAAGATAATCCGAAGCAACCGCAACAGGTTGGAGATTGAGATGGCTGAACTGTTGCTCGACATCATGGCAAGTGTCGGCGTTGAATCTGTCTCGTTCTGTCTGAATGATATTGTTCCGTTGCTCGTCTGCTCGCAAGTCAAGGTGGAGAAGTCGCAGGTTCGGAAAGTGGTGCAGGAGTGCTGGAAGCTGACACCTGCATCCAACTCGCTTTCCTACACCACCTACCAATACGACTACAACCGTGAATGTCTTTACTCACCCGTAAGGAGGATTGGACGCTACTACACGGTAAGCAAAGCGCAATTGGAAACACTCTGATATTTTGATGAAATGATGAAAGCATATATAAACATAAAGAATAACAGCAACTTACATACTCATCAAACGCTCAACAAAAGTATTTGGCTGATGAAAAGAGAAAGCGGACGCAGCCCCATACATCACTTTTCTTTTGGCGAGCGGTTTGATGAAAAGATGTTGAGAGAACATCCATCTGGTGGTCAGTGTGTTATGTTATCCATTCATCATTTCATCAGATTTTCACCCCTCATCAAGTCCAACGGGAAAGCAACAGAGGTGAACACCGCCATCCGCAGGCTGGTCGGACGGACTTCCATCCTGCCGACCGACAGGGGAAAGCCGATGTTACAAGCGAAAAGAGAACAGCATCCGAAAACCGCCGACACCGCCGCAGGCTTTTGGAAAACAAAAAGCCATAGCTCATTAGGGCGTTTTCTTCACGCACCGCTTCGCTCATGCTAAAAACACCCCAATGAGCCAACGGGGTTACACCCCTCTGGACACCCCCGTTTGCCCGTGCGGTACGAACCGCAGACAGACGGATACCGACAAGCAAGTTTGTAGAACCTAACAAAACAAGAAACGAACATGGGATACATAAGCATCCAAATCAACAAGGCGAAAGGGTCGGCTGACACGGGCGCATCCGACCACATCGAACGCAAGACCACGCCCAAGAACGCAGACCCTACACGCACCCATCTCAACCGTGAGCTGGTGCAATTCCCCGACGGTGTGGCAGACCGCACCGAGGCGATAAACCACCGCATCCGCACGGCTGGCATCAGGCGGAAGATAACACCCGACCAAGTACGGGCAATCCGCATCGTGCTTTCGGGCACGCACGAGGACATGGTGAGGGTGCAGGACGAGGCAGGCTGGACGAATGGTGCGGTGACAACCTGCAATGGCTGCACCGCACGTTCGGAAAAGAGAACACCGTTTCGGCAGTGCTGCACATGGACGAGCACGCACCGCACATCCACGCCACGGTAGTGCCGATAGTGACGGGCGAGCGCAGGAAAGCGAAGAAGCAGGCGGAGGGCAGACGCACCTACCGCAAGAAATCCAACGCCGTGCGCCTGTGCGCCGATGACCTGCTGACACGTGAGAAGCTGGTAGCCTACCACGACAGCTACGCCGCAACAATGGCGAAATACGGCTTGCAGCGTGGCATCCGTGGTTCGGAGGCACGGCACACCACCACCGCCCAATATTACCGTGACCTGAAACGGCAGACGGGAGAGCTTGAAACCAATGTCCGGCAGTTGCAGACCGAACACCAACGGCAGCTTATGGAACTGCAAGTCAAGCACCGCAGGGAGATGTCGGACAAGGAAGCGGAACACCAAAAGGAAGTGTCATTCTTGAAATCCATCATCCAAAAAGCCAAGAAATGGTTTCCGCTGTTCCAAGAGTTGGTGTACATGGAGAAGTTCTGCCTCAAAGTCGGCTTCAACGAGCGGCAGACCGCCACGCTTATCAGCGGCAAGCCGTTGTTCTACGAGGGTGAACTCTACTCGGAGGAACACAGGCGGAAGTTCACGACCGAAAGGGCGGGCTTCCAAGTGGTGAAAGACCCAATAGACAAATCCAAACTTGCACTTGCCATTAACGGGCAACCGATTGGCGAATGGTTCAAGGAACAATTCGATAGGCTATTCTCGTCCATTAGGAGGACTGTCGAGCCGCTTAGGAGAGGCAAGGGCATGGGATTATAAACAATGCCAACGGGAGGGTAGCAAGTTTGTGTTTTGGGCAGACCAAAACCGCTTGCCGCTCTCCCCCGTTAATCAGCAATTTGTATTATATTACCATTTCACCGGTTCGTCCAAAATCACGCCATCGGTAGCATCTTCTGCGGTGAACGTGTTGCCACGATACTGTACGCAGAGCATTACAAGCGAAGCCGTTCCGTTGTTGCGTACGCTGCGTTTTCCGTTGGGAGCCACGCGCACTATGCTGCCTTCTTCAACGGGAAACACCTGTCCGTCCACCTGGAACTCGCCCTTTCCTGCAAGGAAGAAGTAAAGCTCCTCGTGGTTCTTATGGGTGTGGAGGAAGCCCGTTTCCGTGTTGGGTTGGAACATCTGGAAGGAAAATTCACTGCCCGTTGCCTGAAGTGCCGCACCTCCGAACACCTTTCCCGGAATCTTTACTTCGGGTGAAAGTTCTATCACATACTCACTCAGTTCACTTAGCTTGCCAACGCTTATTACACTGAAATTTTCGGCTGCTGCTATTTTTTTGATTTCTTTCATCTCTGCAATTTTTATAGGGCTTATAATTTGATGGTTTCTCCGTCTTCCGGGATAATCAGGCGGTTCATGTCCGCTCCGTGATGCCACGCTTCGTTGCGCAAGATTTCACGGGTGGTCTGGCAATGGTCAATAGCATCCATGTGGACGGCTATCAGCTTGATATGCGTGGGCAGTTCATCCAACATTTGCATTACCTCAGCTTCATCTGGGATGATGCAGCCGTCCACTTTGGAAAACTCCGGAAAGACTGCACCGCCGCTGTTCACCACGATGTAGTCGGGATTGAACCGTTCCACCGTTTCGCGGATGCACGCTTCCCATTTGCAATCGCCCATAATATAAACCGTAGGACAGTCCTCTGATGTCAGGACATAGCCCGACACAGGTCCCATTATCTCGCCAATCTTGCCGAAACCGTGATGACCGCTTACACGATGGATGGTCATTCCACCCATTGTTGTCTTGTCTTCGATTACTTCCACCCGTGTGAAGCCATCCTGTTCCACCGTCGCCTTGTCCTGCGGTTGGGTATAATAAAGGATGTCCTTCGACAGATGCCGCTTTACTGTTTCATCGTAATGGTCGGGGTGAATGTGCGTTTGCAATACAAAGTTCACCCCTTCTGTTATCTCACTGACGGGCATTACGAGATACACACGGGGACTTTTATACACACCAAGTGCCGACTGGATGGTTCCCTTGTCGGCAAAGAACGGGTCAACAAGGATGTTGTGTCCTGCATAATTGATTCTCAAAGTGGCATTGCGCACCAAGCGGATAGTCGTTGTCTTTTTCATCATTCTACTATTTTTAATTGTTTTATCGTTTACGGTTGCAAAGTTCGGAAGAATCTTCCCGTGACTCTATGCCTTAAACATGGGAATATGTACCATTTTGATAAAGTTCATTCTTCAATTCTTGGAGCGTCACGGCTATGTCGCCTGCCAGTCCGATGGACTTGTGGACAATGGCATCGGGAATGTACAATTCCGATGCCAAGTTCAGCGTGATGTAGATAGCATGAGGCTCGCTATTTGCCAGTTGCATCAAGGGCTGTTTGATAAGTCGATTGTACCGACCGATACCCAACTCAAAGATAACTACGTTCCTATTATGATAACGCCGAAGGAATTCGTTTGCCTGACAACTTTTATCCTTAAGTGGGCGGTGTTCCAATAAATCTTCGAAAGTACCTTCTACCTCAAAGACCTTTTCCGCATCGAAGCCGGACAGTTCCAGATGCGTATCGGCATTCGAAGTAAGGATAAAGTAATCCCTATGATTCACAACGGCAAGCAGGTCTTTCATCACCTGCGAGGGACGGTACTCTTTGACCCAGTGCTGCACAAGGCATTGCAGAAACTCTGCCCGTACGTTTTCCGTAGGGTAGTGAAAGAAACAACCTTCAATGACATTCCGTATGCCATACTGCTGTTGGAAATCCCCAAACTGGCAACGGAACATCTCGTTGTTGGCAAAGACGTGATAGCCTTCAGCGATAGAAAGCCCGTTGCTGGCTCCTATCAGCAGGGCATCGGCCCGGACGATGGCCTGGGCAGCTTGTTGTATTTCGTTCATGACCTTTATGCTAAGGGTTTCCAATAGATATAGGTCATGTAATCTGCTTCCTCGGTAGAGTAATGCGTATCACGATACCGGGAAGCCAAGGCAAAACCGTGGGCAGGATAATAATCGTGGTCGCACGAAGTGTCTGTCCATAGGAACATCCGTTTAGCGCCCATTGCGCTGAACTCCTGCATCATTGCGCGTAGCAGTTCCCTGCCGCATCCCTTCTGTATGCTAATGAATAGGGAGAGTTTTACGTCGCCATCGCCCATTTGCGCGATGGTGTTCCGGTCGGCTTCGTCCATATAGTCGTTGAGCCGTTCCAGCAACTCCTTCTCCTGCGGGTTCATCGTCTTGCATTGCTCGCCGACCCATACGGACAGGTCTGCCATCTTGCCTTTCCGTGTGCCGAAGATGATGCCTTTCACTTCTCCGTTACAGGTGATTTTGAATGCCAAATCCTCGTCCGTGTAATTATGACGGACGATACATTCTGCAATGCAACGGATATATTCAGCCCGGAACTCATCGTAATATCCGTGCCAAGTTTGCCGTGCCATGCTTATTGCAGCATTCATATCTTTTTCTGAAAACTTTGTTATCTCCATAGTCATTTATATTATTTTAATAAATACGTGAGGGATTGAATGCTTCCTTTGCATTAAATTCTTTCATGCCTGCCGTGGACTTGCCAAGCAGTTTCTTCAACGTAACGGCAATATCATCACTGATGGCAAGACTTTTCTTCGCAATCTCTTTCGGCACAATGGCGTGTTGCGGATTGACGGTGGCATAAAAGGCATCGGGGAACTGATAAGTCATGTTCATAAACGGTTCCTTAATGAACATCGGGGTCATCATACCTACACCGAGTTCGAGGAACAGTACCTTGCGCCGTGAGTTGGCACGCAGGAAATCGAGGTACCTTTTCATTTCGCGCTGATAGTATTCACCTTCAAGGAATGTGTGCGAGCGTACCCACGGAGCCAGTTCTTCGCCGCAATGCGGGCAACGGGGAATCAGTTCGTCAGGCAATACATCTCCCACAATCTTATCGCTTAACTCGAAAACTTTCTCCTTATTATAATATATTTCATCGTGACACGGACGGCTGCATTGCCAGTAACGGTTATCTCCTTGAATCCGAGTAATCTTTTCATCCGGGAATACCCGGAAAAACTGTGCATCCTGATTGGTTGTGGCTATATAATAATTTTTTCCTTGAAGAAGTTTTGCCAAATCTTTGTAAGTTTCACCTGTATAACACTCATAAATATAACGGGTGGCACGTAACATGCTTGCCCAAAGTTCTCCGCGGCTGAGACGCCTGTCATAAAATAAGTCGAAATAATTATGGATATTATATTTCTCAGCCAATCCTCCTGCCAACATTTTATAGACGTCATCATCTTGATAATAAAAAACGAATCCGGAAGCGGCAGACATTCCCGATGCACCGCCCACTACAATGGCATCAGCTTCGTCTATTTTCTTCTTTAACAAGTCTATTTTTTCTTTTGCAACCATATCGTATGTTTCCATTTTTCCGGTTACAAAGTTCAGTAATATCATTCAATAGTTTTATGCCAAAAAATTGCAAATATATGCCATCTTGATAAATAAAAACATTACTTTTGCACAAACGGCAAGCGTATGAAAGAGATTATCAACCCCGAAAAGTTGGTCAGCGTTCCGTTCAGCAAGACGGATTGCGGTGTGGATTTTTACATCAATACCGCTACAAATAAGGATATTGGCTCCGTGCTGACCGAATACAGGAGGTTCAAGACGGACTTCTTCAGCTTCTACTTCTTTCGCAAAGCAAATGGTTACCTGTTGCTGAACTTTCGCAAGATAGAATTGCACGACGGCATGGTGCTGCTTCTCTCGCCACACCAGCAACAGGAGTGGCACGTGGACGAACCGGCATTGGACTACACCTTCCTCATCTTCCGAGAAGACTTCATGCGTACATTCATCACCGACAAATTCTTCGTCTATCGCCTGCTGTATTATTATCAGACCGATACGCCACCTTACCTATATGCCTCGCCCGAGGAATTGGCAGAGTATATGCGCCTGCTCGGGAAGATAAAACAAGAACTGCTGCATCCCCTTGCCGACACATACAATCTCATCGTGTCCGTGCTTTATTACCTCTTGCTGATTATCAATCGGGCCTACGCCGCCGCCTACCGCTTGCCCGTAGAAATCGCGAAGAACAATTATGCCTTTCAGTTCAAGGATTTGCTGGAGCAGCATATCCGTACCCTGCAACGGGTGCAGGAATATGCTGACAAGCTTCATATTAGCCGCATCACGCTGAATGCTTCCGTCATGGCACAATTCGGAGTGTCTGCCACCCATTTGCTGAAACAGCGCCTGCTGGAAGAATTAAAAAACGAATTTCTGTTTTCCAACCGTACCGTCAGCCAACTGGCAGATGATTTCCATTTCTCCGACCCCAGCCACCTGATGCGTTTCTTCAAACAACAGACGGGAAAGACGTTCACGCAATTTTTACAGGATTACCAAAATGGTATTTACGAATAAGGTATTAAATAAGAAAATCATCTTTTTATTTTCAAAATTTTTAGTACCTTTGCATTATCAGGAGTTGTTTGACAGAAGCGTCCTGCAAATTGCAGAATTTACGACTGTCGCCAAGTCATTACCTTACTCTTTGTAAAGAACTCATAAGCCGCTTATTTTTAATATATTCCTATTAAAATATCGTCTTTTCGGGGAAAAAACTGGCAGGAGAGCCCCGAAATCTCCCTCTAAGAGGTAAGTGCGAAATAGTAAAAATTGCTTTCTACATATTGCAAAATGAAGACATTTTGTTCGTTTTTGTCACTTGTACTCAATTATATAAAGAATTTTTTCCGTAATAACCCGCTTGAAATTGTTTATTTCCATTCTTTTTTATTTAATTTTGCAGTCAAATTTATAAAACCATTTTTTATAACCCAATATGGCTAATTTAATAAAACTGCGTAAAGGTCTTGACATTAACCTGAAAGGCAAGGCGGCTGCTGAGGTAGTAGCTGTAAAAGAGCCGGGATTCTATGCATTAGTACCCGATGATTTTACAGGTGTAACTCCTAAAGTGGTAGTGAAAGAACAGGAATATGTTATGGCCGGAGGACCCTTGTTTATCGACAAGAATCATCCTGAAGTGAAATTTGTTTCGCCTGTAAGTGGCGTAGTAACTAGTGTGGAGCGTGGAGCTCGCCGTAAAGTAATGAGTATTACGGTAGAAGCTGCAGCAGGACAGGACTATGAAGAATTTGGCAAGAAAGATGTTGCCAAGATGGATGCTGCTGCTGTAAAGGAATTGCTGCTGGCAAGTGGTATGTTTGCCTTCATCAAGCAGCGTCCTTACGATGTTATAGCAGATCCGACAATTGCTCCGAAAGCAATCTTTGTGTCTTCATTCGACAGCAATCCGCTTGCTCCGGAGTTTGAATTTGCCTTGAAAGGTGAAGAAGCAAATTTCCAGGCAGGACTTGATGCACTGGCAAAAATAGCCAAGACTTATTTAAGTATTAGTGTAAATCAGAAAGCTGCTGCTCTGACACAGGCTAAGAATGTTACTGTAACTGTATTCGACGGACCTCATCCGGCAGGAAACGTTGGTGTACAGATTAACCACATTTCTCCTATTAATAAAGGTGAAACTGTTTGGACAATCGATGCACAGGCTGTAATCTTTATTGGTCGTCTGCTGAATACCGGACGTGTGGATCTGACTCGCATGGTAGCAGTGACAGGTTCTGAAGTAAAGAAACCTGCTTATTGCAAGTTGAAAGTAGGTGCATGCCTGACAAATGTGTTTGCAGGTAATGTAAACAAGGAAAAAGAATTACGCTATATCAGCGGTAATGTGTTGACTGGTAAGCAAATTACAGCTAACGGCTTCTTGGGAGCATTCCACAGTCAGGTAACTGTAATTCCTGAAGGTAGTGATGTTCATGAAATGCTGGGATGGATTATGCCTCGTTTCAATCAGTTCAGTACTAGCCGTTCATATTTTAGCTGGCTGATGGGCAAGAAAGAATATACACTGGATGCTCGTGTAAAAGGTGGTGAACGCCACATGATTATGTCGAACGAGTATGACAAGGTGTTGCCGATGGATATCATGCCTGAATATTTGATCAAAGCAATAATCGCCGGAGATATCGACCGCATGGAACAGTTAGGTATCTATGAAGTTGCTCCTGAAGACTTTGCTTTGTGTGAATTCGTTTGCTCTTCTAAGATGGAATTACAGCGTATCGTTCGTGAAGGATTGGATATGCTCCGTCGTGAAATGTGCTAATACTAACCAAAAGAATTAATAGAATAAATGAAAGCGTTAAGAAATTATCTAGATAAGATAAAGCCTAACTTTGAAGAGGGAGGCAAATATCATGCTTTTCGTTCTGTATTCGATGGTTTCGAAACATTCTTGTTTGTTCCGAATACTACTTCGAAGACAGGTACGCACATCCACGATGCGATTGATAGCAAACGTATCATGTCACTCGTGGTTATTGCATTAATACCGGCTTTGTTGTTCGGTATGTATAATGTGGGCTATCAGCATTATCTGCATGCAGGCATCAGCGGTAGTTTTATTGAAATGTTTGGCTACGGTTTTCTGGCTGTATTGCCTAAAATCATTGTTTCTTATGTTGTAGGTTTGGGAATCGAATTCGTTGTTGCACAATGGAAGAAAGAAGAAATTCAGGAAGGTTTCCTGGTTTCTGGTATGTTGATTCCGATGATTGTGCCTGTTGACTGTCCGTTATGGATGCTTGCTGTAGCAACTGCTTTCTCTGTAATCTTTGCAAAGGAAGTATTCGGTGGTACAGGTATGAACATCTTCAACCCTGCATTGATTACTCGTGCATTCTTGTTCTTTGCTTATCCTACTAAGATGTCTGGTGATGCCGTTTGGGTATCAGGTGACAGCATTTTCGGATTGGGTAAGACTGTTGACGGTTTGACTGCTGCAACTCCGCTGGGTGTTGCCAAGGTTGCTGAATGTCCTGAATTCTCTTGGGATATGGTTACTGGTCTGATTCCGGGTTCTATCGGTGAAACCAGTGTAATTGCTATTGCAATTGGTGCTGTTATCCTTTTATGGACTGGTGTAGCAAGCTGGAAGACAATGTTGTCTGTATTTGTAGGTGGAGCTGTCATGGGATGGATTTTCAATACAATTGGTCCTGATACAGGTGTAGCTCAAATGCCTTGGTACGAACACTTGTGCTTGGGTGGTTTCTGCTTTGGTGCTGTATTTATGGCAACTGATCCGGTAACTTCTTCACGTACAGAAAACGGTAAGTTTGTATATGGCTTCCTGATTGGTGCTATGGCAATCATTATTCGTGTGTTGAATCCGGGTTATCCAGAAGGTATGATGTTGGCTATCTTGCTGATGAATATCTTTGCACCGCTGATCGACTACGTTGTAGTTCAGAATAATATCTCTCGTCGTGCTAAACGTGCTATGTCTAACAAATAAAAACCGAATATACAATGAATACTAATAGTAACTCTTATACTATCATTTATGCTTCGGTAATGGTTGTTATCGTAGCATTCTTATTGGCTTTCGTGAACTCTTCTTTGCGTGATATTCAGGGAAAGAATGTAGAACTTGATACTAAGAAACAGATTCTTTCTTCTTTGGGTATTAAAGAGGTTCAGGATGCAGAAGCTGAATTTGCAAAAGTTGTGAAGTCTGATATGGTTGTAGCCGAAGACGGAACATTGACTCCGTATGAAGGTACTTTTGTTACCGGATATGAAAAAGAATACAAGGAAAACGGTCGCGCTCACTTGTTTGTTTGCGAAATAGACGGTCAGACTAAGTATGTTATTCCTGTTTACGGTGCTGGTCTTTGGGGCGCTATTTGGGGCTATGTTGCACTGAATGAAGACAAGAATACTGTTTATGGAACTTATTTCTCTCATGCATCAGAAACTCCGGGTTTGGGAGCTGAAATTGCTACCGACCATTTCCAGAATGAGTTCAAAGACAAGAACGTACTGGAAGAAGGTGCTATTGCATTGGGTGTTGTAAAGAATGGTAAGATTGAAAAACCTGAATATCAAGTTGACGGTATTTCAGGAGGTACAATTACTTCTCTTGCCGTAGATAAGATGCTGAAAGATTGTATGGGACAATATACCAAGTTTTTAACTACTAAAGAATAATTAAGGAGGAGATAATAATATGGGAAGTTTATTTTCAGCTAAAAACAAAGAAGTATTTTCTACTCCGTTGGGTTTGAATAACCCGGTGACCGTTCAGGTTTTGGGTATTTGTTCTGCATTGGCGGTTACATCTAAGTTGGAGCCTGCTATTGTAATGGGACTTTCTGTTACCATTATTACAGCTTTCTCTAATGTTGTAATTTCTTTGATCCGTAAGACAATTCCTAACCGTATCCGTATTATCGTACAGTTGGTTGTTGTTGCTGCTTTGGTTACTATCGTAAGTGAGTTGCTGAAAGCATTTGCCTATGATGTAAGCGTACAGTTGTCTGTATATGTTGGTCTGATCATCACTAACTGTATTCTGATGGGACGTCTGGAAGCATTTGCTATGGCAAACGGTCCATGGGAATCTTGTTTGGATGGTATTGGTAACGGTTTGGGATATGCAAAGATTTTGGTAATGGTTGCATTCATCCGTGAACTGTTGGGTTCTGGTACATTGCTTGGTTTTAACATTCTGAACTACGATGCAATAAAGAGCGCAGGCTATGTAAACAATGGTTTGATGCTGATGCCTCCTATGGCATTGATTATTGTAGCATGTATTATCTGGTATCAGCGTGCTAAACACAAAGAATTGCAAGAAAAAGAGTAATAATTCATTGAAGAACGGATATTGGAAAATGGTAATCCCGTTTGCCATAGAAGTTCTTAACTAAAACAAGATTATGGAACATTTTATAAGTTTATTAGTCCGCTCTATCTTTGTGGACAATATGATTTTTGCATTCTTCCTGGGTATGTGCTCTTACTTGGCTGTTTCGAAGAATGTAAAGACTGCACTGGGACTGGGTATCGCTGTTACCTTTGTGCTGGTGGTAACATTGCCTGTCAACTATCTGCTCCAGACTAAAGTGTTGGCTGCTGATGGTATTTTGGGTATCGATTTGAGCTTCTTGAGCTTTATCCTCTTTATTGCCGTAATTGCCGCAATTGTACAGTTGGTAGAAATGATCGTTGAACGTTTCAGCCCTTCGTTGTATGCCTCACTGGGTATTTTCTTGCCTTTGATTGCTGTAAACTGTGCGATTATGGGTGCTTCATTGTTCATGCAGCAGCGTATCAACCTTACTCCGTCTGATTCTAAGTTTATCGGTGATATCTGGGATTCAATCTCATATGCACTCGGATCAGGTATTGGTTGGTTGCTTGCTATTGTAGGTCTGGCAGCTATTCGTGAAAAAATGGCATATTCAGATGTTCCTGCTCCTTTGAGAGGATTGGGCATCACATTTATCACTGTAGGCCTGATGGCAATGGCGTTTATGTGTTTCTCTGGTTTGAACATCTAATAAAGAAAGGAATAAACAATGGATATGAATTTTATTTTAGCAAGCATTGGAGTATTCCTTGTGACTATTCTTGTGCTGGTAGTTATTCTGCTGGTAGCTAAGAAATTCTTGGTTGCTTCAGGAAATGTAAAGTTGACTATCAATGGCGAGAACCAATTAGAAGTTGAATCAGGTTCTACATTGTTGAATACATTGGCTGTAAATGGTGTATTCTTGCCTTCTGCTTGTGGTGGTAAGGGTTCTTGCGGACAGTGTAAATGTCAGGTTGTTGAAGGTGGTGGTGAAATATTGCCTTCTGAAGTGAGCCATTTCAGCCGTAAACAACAGAAAGATCACTGGCGTTTGGGTTGTCAGGTGAAAGTGAAAGGTGACTTGTCTATCAAGGTTCCTGAATCTGTAATGGGTGTAAAAGAATACGAATGTACAGTTATCTCTAACAAGAACGTGGCTACCTTTATTAAAGAATTTAAGGTACAGTTGCCTAAGGGAGCTCACATGGACTTCATTCCGGGTTCTTACGCTCAGATTAAGATTCCTAAATATGAAATGGATTATAACAAAGATATCGATAAATCACTTATTGGTGATGAATATCTTCCAGCATGGGAAAAATTCGGTTTGTTTAATCTGAAATGTAAAAATGAAGAAGAAACAATCCGTGCTTATTCTATGGCTAACTACCCGGCAGAAGGTGACGTATTCATGTTGACAGTACGTATCGCTACTCCGCCGTTTAAGCCAGACCGCAGTGGATTTATGGATGTAATGCCAGGTATCGCTTCATCTTATATCTTTACTTTGAAACCAGGTGACAAGGTATTGATGAGTGGTCCTTACGGTGATTTCCATCCTATCTTCGACTCTAAGAAAGAAATGATTTGGGTAGGTGGTGGTGCCGGTATGGCTCCGCTTCGTGCACAGATTATGCATATGACTCGTACATTGCATACTACTGACCGTGAATTGCACTATTTCTACGGTGCTCGTGCATTGAACGAAGTATTCTATCTGGAAGACTTCCAGCAGCTTGAAAAAGACTTCTCTAACTTCCACTTCCATCTGGCACTTGACCGTCCGGATCCTGCTGCTGATGCTGCAGGCGTGAAGTATACAGCTGGATTTGTTCATCAGGTAATGTATGAAACATATCTGAAGAATCATGAGGCTCCTGAAGATATCGAATACTACATGTGTGGTCCTGGTCCGATGTCGAAAGCTGTTGTTAACATGCTTGATAGTCTGGGCGTTGAAAGCTCTTCAATCATGTACGATAACTTCGGCGGATAATTTAATGAGTTTTCTAAACTATAATAAAAAAGCCTTTGATGTAAGTCAAAGGCTTTTTTTATTATCTATTATATTCTGATCTGTCTGATTTTGAAATTTATTCCTTTTCCATTTCTATGTTATAAATAACAGGATCGTATTTGTTGATTTTTCCTGTTCCTAAATCAATCAGAAATCCTGGCCAGAATAATATATTCCACAATGCTTTGGCATTAAATGCCGATTCGATAACAAACGGGGTGTTCTTATATCCTTCTTTCTTGGCGATCACAGTCCTGTCGGAAAGTTTCTTTTTTAGTCTGAAGGTAGTAGATCCGCCTTCTTTGATTTCTGCTAATTTTACATTGTTTGCAGCGTCGTAAAGTTTTGTTCCATTTTCTCCCGTAATGGTGATAGGTTGCTGTGTACTTGAAAAAATACTCATGCATGATGACAAGCCAAGGACTGGAATAGCCATCATTAATAGAATAAAATGCTTCTTCATCTTAGGTCTTTTGGGTTTATTTTTTTATAACTCTTGGGCCATTCGAAGAGTTTAGATAAGTAGCTTATATTAATATTATTTAGTAGATTCGTTGTTCTCTTTCTGTTTTTTTTCAATCAGCATATTCATAAAGGCTGAACTGATGATACCTGTAGGTATGGCAATCATGGCTATGCCAATCAGGCTGATGATGCTGCTCAGTAATCTGCCGAGGGGAGTAATGGGATAAATGTCACCGTATCCTACAGTTGTGAATGCTACGATAGCCCACCAGAAGCCATCACCTATATTCTCGAAAGCTTCAGGCTGTGCATTCCGTTCGATATAGTACATTAAGATACCGGAAAAACCTAACATAATGCCGCAGGCTGTATAAGCGGTAATCAGTTCTTCTCTGACAGTTTTTAGTGCGGTGCCAATCATCTGAGAAGAACGTGAATAGCGTATCAGTTTGAAAATGATCAGTACATAGGCCAGCACAACCAGATGTACGTGTGGCGTTTCTTTATATAGATAAATAACGACAAAGGGCAGAATCGCTACGCAGTCTATGATTCCATAAAAAGAGATGATATAGCGTAAGCGTGCCTTCCATGCGTGTTTGCAACTGGCATATTGTACTGGAGCCGCTGCGATTCGTAGCCCGTATTCAATGGTGAAAATAAAGGAAGCAAGATAGTTGAATGTATATAAATAGTTGTGGTAAGGAGCGGATTCCTCGAATGAACCATATATGATGGAGCAAATGGAGCCAATGATGAAGAACAGTACAAAGTATTGAAACCATTTTTTCATCAGCTGGAGATGAATCATTCGGTATAATTTTTCATGGCGGATGAAGTATGGAAATTTTTCTCGTAATGGATTCATGAGGTTGTGTGGATCTGTATTCATTTTTCCTATGATTTTTTCGTTTAAACAAGGTGTGATTTGTCTTTTACAGCTTTTGGTAATAAAAGTCTTTACTGTATGATAAATATAGTTTTTTCTTCCACAATAATAGGAAAAATAGAAGGATAAAAATATAGATGTAAGCTTTTTGCAAGTATTTTAATAGAGAGCATTGCTTAAAGAGATATTTAAAACAGAATAGAACAATGTTTGTTTCTGCTCTTTCAGATTGTCGTTAATGTGTAGTATTTATTACCTTGATGTTACAAATATTATTCTATCTTATATGTTATGACATGCTTTATTTGATTTATATCAATAAATGATAGTTGTAATGCGCTTTTTTAGTAAATCATTTGTATGTTGTACAATATATTTTCTACCTTTGTTGCGGTAAAAAGATTGAGCTCAAACTAGACTAGGTTTAAAGATAATATTTTTAAGGTAACACAAGTTTTTAGGTAACATTAAAATTTAGGTATTATGAGAAAATTAGGATTTACATTAGTAGCAGCATTGGCATTTTCTGTTTCTGCATTTGCTAACAACGCAAATGATACGATTAACGTTGCTAGAAAATGGGATGGTACTATTAACAAAGCAAAATTGACAAAGTACTTGCAGCTTTCTTCTCAGCAGAATGAGCAGGTAGCAAGCATTTGCGATTATTTTCAAGAACAGATGAAAGTTGCGAACAGTTCAAAGAAAAATAGCGATCAGAAAGTGCGTAACGCAGTTTACGGTAATCTGAAACTGATGAAGAATACTTTGACTGAGAAACAATACAGCGACTATCTGCGCTTGATGGCATTGACGTTACGCAATAAAGGTATTGATATCCAGAAATAATAATACAAAGCGGTATAAAAGAGTCACCTCGGACAAGTGTAGTGTATTCTTGAAAAAAGAATAAACTTCATTGTGTCCGAGGTGATTTTTTATTATAGGCTAATTGGGTAACTATATGATAAAGTAAAAAAGGTTGTCTTAAATTTATTTTGAAGTCCCCCAAAAAAATGGAAGAGCTAAACATTATTCAGTTATAGAAGGAGTCCGATAGCGGAGTCTTTCTATAACTGAATGTTTTTTATACGTTTAGCTGCCAGATAACTATTTATTAGAATCTGATTTCCTTTTTCTCAGAATCTTATTTCTGTCAGCTGCATTTATGATTTATCCTTCAGCATATCTTCCAGACGGAGCAATTCATCTCTGTATTGTGCTGCTTCGATGAAATTGAGCTTTTTAGCGGCTTCCTGCATAAGTTTGCGTGTACGTTCCATACTTTTCTGCAACTGCTCTTTTGACATGTATTGAACAATCGGATCGGCTGCAGCTTGTATGTGCTCTGTATTTTCCACATATGCTTTGGGCTGTTTGGAAGATGTTTCTCCTGTTGTTTCCAGCAGGGCGTTGTTTCTGTTCTTTTTGATTTGCTGGGGAGTTATTCCGTGAGCTTCATTGTAAGCTAGCTGCTTTTCGCGTCGTCGGTTAGTTTCGTCGATAGTTTGTTTCATGCTGTCTGTTATTTTGTCGGCATACATGATAACTTTTCCATTGACATTACGTGCTGCACGTCCGGCTGTTTGGGTAAGAGAACGGTGTGAGCGCAAGAATCCTTCCTTATCAGCATCCAAGATAGCTACAAGCGAAACCTCAGGCAAGTCCAATCCTTCACGCAATAGGTTAACTCCGACTAAAACATCATATATGCCTTGTCGTAGATCCTCCATAATTTGTACACGTTCCAATGTGTCGACTTCACTGTGTATGTATGTGCAGCGTATGTTATGACGAAGGAGATATTCTGTAAGTTCTTCAGCCATACGTTTTGTTAAAGTCGTGACAAGAACTCGCTCCTTTAATTCAATGCGCTGCTGGATTTCTTCCATTAAATCGTCTACTTGATTCAAGCTTGGACGAACTTCAATAATAGGATCTAGCAATCCGGTTGGACGGATAACTTGTTCTACAACAACTCCTTCACTTTGAATTAGTTCGTAATCGGCAGGGGTGGCACTCACATAAATTACTTGTTTGGCCATCTCTTGGAATTCTTCAAACTTTAGCGGACGGTTATCCATGGCTGCCGGCAGACGGAATCCATATTCTACCAGATTCTCTTTACGGGCACGGTCTCCTCCATACATTGCACGTATTTGTGGTACACTCACATGGCTTTCATCTATGACAATCAAAAAGTCTTTGGGAAAGAAATCCAGCAAACAGTAAGGTCGGCTGCCTGGCTCTCTTCCATCAAAGTACCGGGAGTAATTTTCTATACCGGAGCAGTGTCCCAGTTCCCGGAGCATCTCCATATCGTATGTGACGCGTTCGTACAGTCTTTTAGCTTCATATGGCTTACCTTGTTCTTCAAAGAAAGCAACTTGCTTGGTCAAATCATCTTCAATCTGATGAATAGCTTTCAGTGTGCTCTCTTTGGTAGTCATGAAAAGATTGGCAGGATATATTTTATATTCGTCAAAGCTGCCGGTCCGGTGTCCGCTGACAGGATCTATTTCTTCGATCGCATCGATTTCATCATCCCAAAATATGACACGGAGTAAATGATCGGTATAAGCCAGTGAGATGTCAACAGTATCACCTTTAACACGGAAGTTTCCTCGGTTTAGCTCAATATCGTTACGTACATACAAGCTGTCAACAAGGCGCCGCAGAAATACATTTCTGTCCAGCAATTTGCCTTTTTTTATCTCTATGACATTGTTGTAAAAGTCAGCAGGATTTCCCATACCGTAAATACACGATACGGATGAGATGACTATCACATCGTTTCTACCAGAAAGTAGGGCAGAGGTAGCGGCAAGACGCAACTTGTCTATCTCCTCATTGATAGCTAAGTCTTTTTCTATATACGTATCGGTAGACGGCAGATAAGCTTCGGGCTGATAATAGTCGTAGTATGATACGTAGTATTCTACAGCATTATGTGGAAAAAAATTCTTGAATTCACCATATAATTGTGCTGCCAGTGTTTTGTTGTGGCTTAGGATCAGTGTCGGCTTGTTGATGTTTTTTATGACATTGGCAATTGTAAAAGTTTTACCTGATCCTGTTACACCCAATAATGTTTGGGCAGGAACTCCGGATTTTACACCTTCTGTCAGTTGCGCGATTGCTTCCGGCTGATCCCCTGTTGGCTGATAATCTGATACAAGTTCAAAATTCATTTTGCACATTTATTAAATAAGGTGTAAAAATACACAATATTTTTGTCAGAGATATTGCAAGTGCAAATTTTATATTAAAAAACATTGAGTTATTGCATTATTCGGTGGAAAAGAGTACTTTTGCACATCTATATTGATAAACATGAAAAAGTACATCGTTATGGCCATCCTTTCTGCTGGAGTATTATCTTCATGCGGAGAGTACAATAAAGTGCTGAAGAGCACAGACAACGAATATAAATACGAAGCTGCAAAGAGTTATTTTGCAAAGGGACAAAACAGTAAGGCTGCTACTCTTTTGGAAGACTTGGCATTGATCATGAAAGGAACGAGCAATGCGGAGGAGTCTGCATATATGTTAGCTATGACTTACTATAATCAAGGAGACTATATTACAGCTTCGCATTATTTCAATACTTATTATACAACTTATCCCCGGGGAACTTATACCGAGCTGGCACGTTTTTATAGCGGCAAGGCTTTATATTTGGATACTCCTGAACCTCGTTTGGATCAGAGCAGTACATATAAGGCTATCGAAGAGTTGCAGATGTTTATTGAATACTTCCCCGAAAGCGACCGTAAGGAACTGGCCCAGAATATGATTTTCGAATTACAGGATAAACTGGTTGAAAAGGAATTCTTATCAGCTTTATTGTATTATGATTTGGGATCGTATACCGGCAACACTGTATATAGCAGTACCGGAAATAATTATCAGGCTGCGGTAGTAACGGCACAGAATATTTTGCGTGAATATCCTTATACCAAAAGACGTGAAGATCTTTCTATTCTGATTTTGCGTGCAAAATATGATATGGCAAAAGAGAGTGTGCCTGAGAAGAAAGAAGATCGTATGCGTGAAACGATAGATGAGTATTACGCATTTATCAATGAGTTCCCTGAAAGTAAATATAAAAGCGAAGTGGAACGAATATTTAAAGATGCAAGTAAGTTTGTAAAAGACGAAGAAAATTAATCAAGGTTTATAATTAAATAAAAAATTATGGATTACAAAAAGACAAATGCTCCTACCAATACCGTAACTCGTGACTTGATGGAACTGTGTGAAGATACTGGTAATATCTACGAAACAGTAGCAATCATCGGCAAGCGAGCAAATCAGATTGCGGTAGAAATGAAGAATGACTTGTCAAAGAAACTGCAAGAGTTTGCTTCTTACAATGATAATTTGGAAGAAGTTTTCGAAAACAGAGAGCAAATTGAGATTTCGCGCTATTATGAAAAATTGCCGAAACCAACTCTGATTGCTACTCAGGAATATATTGAAGGTAAGGTATATTACAGAAACCCTGCTAAAGAAAAGGAAAAGTTACAGTAAGAAAATATTAATTGAACACAGAAACGCATAATTGCAGGAAGTGATTTTATATCTCTGTGAGGATGCGCTTCTGTGTTCTTTTTTTGTTATATCCTCGTATTTCTAATATTATTTGATTATGATACAACGTATTCAGACTGTTTATTTGCTTATTGTTGCCATTTTTATGGTGCTGATGATGTCTTTTTCTGTGGGACATTTTTATACGGAAACAAGCGTGTCAGACATGACAAATCTGGCTGTTATTGCTCCGGATGGAACTATGAATTATGCTCCCTGGGCATTGTTTGCCATTCTTATGGTTGTAGCAATTCTTTCACTTGTTACAATATTTCTGTATAGAAAGCGTATGTTGCAGATCCGTCTGACATTGTTCAGCAGCATTATTCTTGTGGGATATTACGTAACACTGGCAGCGTTTGTGTGGGGAACACTGAAAGAATGTGGCAGTTTTACTCCATCATGGACTTTATGTCTGCCTCTGATTTCAATCATCCTGAACTGGTTGGCTATTCGTGCTATCGGAAAAGATGAAATGCTAGTAAAAGCATACGAGCGTTTACGCTAAAAATATTATTCTTTTTAAAAAGTAAATATCCCGGCAAACAGGAAGTATCCATAGTTTGCCGGGATATTTTTTTGTGGGTTTCATTTGATGTTAACCTTCTTTGCAACATTGACTTCAGTGCAAAGAAGGTTAACTGTTTTTTTACAAGAGAAAAATTATTTGTTTCCTGCTGTTATTTTAAGCAGAAAATCAGCAAAAGCCAATGCTGATTTTTTCCGGTAACTTCCTTGAGGCCAGAATAAAAATCCACGTGATGTTAAATGGTCATTGCAGAGAATGGGTATTTGTACCAGTCCGGCTTCTCCGCGTACAGCTGCCTGTGTCAGTATGGTTGCCCATTGTCCACTTTTCAGTGCGTGAATAATTGTATGGACGTCGTCCATTTCTACACCTACAGTCAGTTCCAATTGATGTTTACGACAGAGTTCTTCGATTTTCTTTCTTGTCGCAAATCCTCGTTCGGGCAGTATCAGAGGAGTTTCTGAAAGTCGTTTCAGCGTAATGGAAGATAAGCCTGCCAGAGGATGAGAACTGTGAACAATGAACTGTAGACGAGAAGAAAAAAGTGGAATTGTTTCAAAATCATCGGTGAGATCTTCAGGCTTAAACGACAATACAAAATCAAGGCCACTTCCATCCAGTTGCTTCAAAAGTTCTTCGGAAGTTGCAAAAGTGATTTCGACTTTAATTTTGGGATAGGCCCGATTGAAAAGCTGTAATGCTGCTATCAGCAAGGGACTCATGCTATAAGTTACGCCTATGTGAAGCACTCCGGTTTCAATACCTTTCAAATCACGGATAATTTGTTTCCCGTCTTCAGCATCGTAGATAGCTCGTGCAGCATAAGGCAAGAAAGCTTGTCCGGCTTCAGTCGGTACGATACGTTTGCCGATACGGTCGAAAAGCAGAACATCCAGTTCTTCCTCCAACTGCTTGATTTGCTGGGAAAGTGTACTTTGGGAGATATGCAATATGCGTGCAGCTTCCGAGAAATTCTGCCGTTCACACGCTTCTTTGAAGTACTTCAGTTGTCGCAATTCCATGCATTAATCGTTTTTATCTATAAGACTTATCGGAAAAAAGAATTTTGCAAATATATACAAATAATTTTCATTCCTCTATCTTTATACAAAACAAAAACAAACAAGATGAAAAAGATAATTGGTTCTGATTGGGGTTATTCGATTACTATCTTATCGATGATGAGGAGTTTGAAAGTGGATAAACGAAAAACTTTATATATCGAGTTACTATGAAAGCTGCCGTTTTGTATTATAGTCACAAAGGAAAGACTGCCGGATATGCCCGTGAAATAGCAATGTATCTCTGGTCGAAAGGTCTGAATGTCAGCCTGAGTTCTATATCTGATGCTGTTCCGGAAAAACTGTCAGACTGTGATTTCCTTGTTTCCGGATGCTGGACCTGTGGATGGTTTGTGGTTGGACAGCACCCCCACAAGCGCTGGAAGGCTTTCAGCCGGCGAATTCGTGGACTTGTAAAAGCAGAACGTACGCTTTTCTTTACCACTTATAAGTTTCGGACGGGTAGCATGTATACTTGTATGAAGCGTACGATGGGTATTCCTGTCTCGTGTTCAGTCCCTTTCTTAAAATCCCGCACTGGATTTCTGACGGAATCGGATAAAAAACAATTGGACCAGTTTATCGCTATGTATTCTATTCATTAACTATTTTATAATGTAATATTGTATGGAAAATAAAAAACTTACAACTGCTTCAGGTGCGCCTGTAGCCGACAATCACAATGTTGCCACCGCTGGACGCCGTGGGCCGATGCTTTTACAGGATGTCTGGTTTCTGGAGAAACTGGCTCATTTCGATCGCGAAGTGATTCCAGAACGACGTATGCATGCCAAAGGTTCAGGAGCCTTCGGTAAGTTTACTGTAACTCATGATATTACTCCGTATACCAAAGCTGCTATCTTTTCTGAGATCGGAAAAGAAACAGAAGTTTTTGTCCGTTTTTCTACGGTAGCGGGCGAGCGCGGAGCCGCCGATGCAGAACGTGATATTCGCGGATTTGCCATTAAATTTTATACTGAAGAGGGAAACTGGGATTTGGTAGGAAATAATACACCGGTATTCTTTTTGCGCGATCCATTAAAGTTCCCGGATTTGAACCATGCGGTGAAGCGTGATCCGCGTACCAACATGCGTAGTGCCCGCAATAACTGGGATTTTTGGACATTGTTGCCCGAAGCACTTCATCAGGTTACCATTACGATGAGCGACCGAGGCATTCCGGCTTCCTACCGTCATATGCACGGCTATGGCAGTCATACGTTTTCATTTATCAATGCTGAAGGAAAACGTACCTGGGTGAAGTTCCATCTGCACACACAGCAAGGTATCAAGAATCTGACCGATCAGGAAGCAGAAGCTATTATAGCCAAAGACCGTGAAAGCCATCAGCGGGATTTGTATGAAAGCATCGAAAGGGGAGATTTCCCTCGCTGGACAATGTACATCCAGTTGATGACTGAGGAACAAGCCAAAGAGTGTCCTTTCAATCCGTTCGATCTTACTAAAGTATGGTCACAGAAACAATATCCGCTGATTGAAGTGGGTGTGTTGGAATTGAACCGTAATCCCGAAAACTATTTTGCAGATGTTGAACAGGCTGCATTTAATCCGGCAAATGTCGTTCCGGGCATTAGCTTCTCACCCGACCGTATGCTTCAAGGTCGCCTCTTCTCTTATGGCGATACCCAGCGCTACCGTTTGGGAGTAAATCACCATCAGATTCCGGTAAACCGCAGCCGTTGCCCGTTCCTGAATATGTATCATCGGGATGGACAGATGCGTGTCGATGGCAACCATGGTTCTACATTAGGTTACGAGCCCAACAGTTACGGCGAATGGCAGCATCAGACAGAATACAAGGAACCTCCTTTGGAACTTGATGGAGCTGCATATCAGTGGGAGTATCGTGAAGATGACTCCGATTATTTCTCTCAAGCTGGCGATTTGTTCCGTTTGATGACTCCAGCCCAGCAACAAGTTTTGTTTGAGAATACAGCAAGAGCTATGGGAGATATTCCTGAAGAAATAAAACTGCGTCATATCCGTAATTGTATGAAAGCTGATGCAAATTATGGTAAGGGAATAGCAGAGGCATTGGGTATATCTCTGACACATCCGGGTCTGGCAGAAGCTTGACCGGCTTTCGCACAAAAAATAAATGAGGCAGATTCTCGTAATGAGATGTAAAAATGCCTTAAGTTATTGTGGATTATAGCAAAAGAATCCCTCTGTTACAACCTTGATTCATGACTGTATAAGGTAAGAACAGGGGGATTTTATCTTTTTACTAAGGTGAAGAGAATGTTTCACGGAAGTGAATATATCGTTTCACTTTGGTGAGGCGATGTGACCATGTTGGTGAAACTTACAGGATAAACCGATATTTCATAAATAACGCGTTATTTTTTGCGAATACTTTCACAAAATTCAGATGGCGTAATCCCGACTCGTTTCTTAAACATCCGGCTCAAATGCTGTGGGTATTCGAATCCCAGTTCATCTGCTGCCTGAGTGATACTTGCTCCGGCTGCAAGAACACTTTTAACTCGCTGGATGATGTACTGATGAATGTAATTGCTTGCTGTATCTCCAGTTGCCTTTTTTATTAAATCTCCGAAGTAATTGGCCGACATACAGAGCTTGTCGGCACAGTATTGGACCGTAGGCAAACCACGTCTCAGCTGTATTTTTTCTTCGTAATAATCGCTTAACAAATTATCGAACTTCATGAGGATATCCGAGTTTTCCAATGTTCTGGTAGCAAACTGACGGTTATAAAAACGCTGACAAAAATTCAAGACCAGTTCGATATATCCTACTATAATCGCATTTTGGAATTCATCATGCTTGTTCTGAAGCTCATTCCTTATTTGCTGCATGAGTGAAACAAAGATATCATGTTCTTCATCCGTCATGTGCAAAGCTTCATTCACTCGATAATCAAAAAAAGAGTAATGCTTTATCTTTTTATCCAGTGGTGTGCCATGTAATAAATCGGGGTGAAATAGCAATGCCCATCCGGTAAGCATCACTTGTTCTCCATTGTCCTCTTTTCCTCCAATTTGTCCGGGAGCAACACAGATTACCGTTCCACTTTTATAGTCATATTTACCACAGCCATATGCCAGATCTATGTCTGCTTTATCGTGAAAAAAGATTCCGTAGACGCTGTAATTATTCAGACTATGCCGTATGGGAGAAACTTCTGCATATTCGATGACGCTGACCAGCGGGTGCTGGGCGGTATGTCCCAAGTAGCGACTGTAGTCGCTTACGCTTTTTATTTTCATAATCTTGCTCATAGTCAGGCCTCTGCGGGGTTATGTACATTCAAATTTTTTCATGCAAAAATATATGATTCCAACGAATTATCGAATAGCACTAAGTAAAAATCAGTAAAAACGATACGAAGTCCCTTTTTATTGTTACGTTCCCTTTTATGTGACTTTGTAATTTTGTCGTAGTGAAGCATCCTCTTGTGGATAGAAGTTTTGGTGGTTATCATTTTAAAAAACGCAGATTATGAATAGAAGAGATTTTTTGAAAATGTCATCGTTGGCAACAATGTCGGCAGTGGGCATGTGGACTGGGATAACAGAGGCTTTTGCACATGCTCCTGAGCAGAAAGAAAAATACCGTTCGTATAACACAGGCCTGGCCAGTTCCATGGAATATCGTAAACTTGGTGCTTTGGACGTTTCAGCTATCGGCCTTGGTTGCCTGCCTATGGTTGGCTATTATGGGGGAAAATATGATAAACATGAAATGATAGCTTTAATTCGCAGGGCATACGATGAAGGGGTAACTTTCTTTGATACAGCCGAAGTGTACGGACCACATACCAGCGAAGAATGGGTAGGTGAAGCTGTCGCACCCTTTCGGAATAAAATAAAAATTGGTACAAAATTCGGCTTCGGGGTAGAAGAAGGAAAACCTACTGCATTGAACAGCCGTCCCGATCATATCCGTCGTGCGGTGGAGGGATCATTAAAGCGTCTTCGTACCGATCATATTGATCTTTTGTACCAGCATCGTGTTGATCCGAATGTACCGGTAGAAGAAGTTGCCGGAGTAGTAAAAGAGCTGATACTTGAAGGAAAAGTGCTACATTGGGGAATGTCTGAAGCAAGTGCACGTTCTATCCGTAGGGCACATGCTGTTTGTCCACTTTCTGCTGTACAGAGTGAATATGCTATTTGGTGGCGTGAACCAGAAACAAAAATATTTCCTACATTGGAAGAGCTGGGCATCGGGTTTGTACCTTATTGCCCCTTAGGGCGCGCATTTCTGACAGGAGTTATTCATGCAGACAGCACTTTCTCGCGAAATGACCGTCGGTGGAACTTACCCCAGTTTCAGCCAGAAGCCCTGAAGCATAATATGCCTTTAGTATATCTAGTACAACAATGGGCTGAACGTAAAGGAATCACTCCTGCACAATTTGCGCTTGTCTGGATGCTTTCACGCAAGCCGTGGATTGCACCGATTCCCGGGACAACTAATCCTCAGCATCTGGATGATTTTCTAGGTGCAGGGAAAATACGCCTTTCAGCATGGGAAATGGAGGAATTCGACCGTGATTATGCCAAGATAGATTTGATGGGACATCGTGCCGATCCGTTTACAGAAAGTCAGATTGATAAATAACGATAAAATGAATAAGTTCCTGTTGCCAATATTACTGTCTGAAATTTTATGCTCATGTACTTGTACCAAGTTGCCAATGGCTGCTGATGGCATTGTGCGATTGTCAAAAATAGAAGTCTATCCGGAATATCTTGAAGAGTATTTGGAATATGCAATCAGGGTGGGAGAGATCTCATTACGTACTGAACCTGGTGTACTGACAATGTATGCGGTCAGTGAAAAAGAAAATCCCTGCATGGTGACAATTTTAGAAACTTATGCCAGTCAGGCAGCATACCAAGCTCATATTTCATCAGCTCATTTTCAGGAATATAAGCAAAAAACACTGCATATGGTCAAGAGTCTGGTTTTATCTGATCAGACCCCTCTTAATCCGAAAAACCAAATTGTAAATTTTATACAATAGCAATTGCTTGTAAAATTATTTCGTATTGAATCAGACAGACAATAAAAGTAGGAATCCCGTTCTGATTGTGAGCTCGCGGCTCTCTAGGGATTCCTGCTATATTGCTTATACTATTTTCTTTTGAAGTTCATAATATGAAATGCTCTATATCCGAGAAGCAAGACTGCACAAGTAAATCCTATAGGGTATGACATCCAAATACCGGCTATTCCTTTGCCTAAAAAGAATGCGATACTGTATCCCGAAGGAATGGCTACGATAAAATAAGAGATAAACGATATAATCATTATGGAAGTCACATCGCTTAGTCCTCTCAGAGCATTTGCAAGAACGATTTGTATACTGTCACCAAATTGATATGCTATTAGTATCGGTATCAGTATAGCTACAATTTCTGACACCGATTCATCATCAGTAAACAGATTGCCTATCGTATCACAGCAGCATAATAATATAATGCTAAGTGTGATAGAGGTGATGATGGCCAAAATTACTCCAGCAGCAGTTACATGACGTACTTTCTCCCAATCTTGCAGTCCTTTAAACATACTTGTACGAATGGCAACGGCTGAACCTAATCCCAGATAGATTGTAAAACTTACCGTAGAAATAGCAATAGCGACTTGGTGTGCGGCAAGTTCCATTCCACCTAACCATCCTATCATGATTGTTGTGATACAGAATGTTGCAGCTTCTATTCCCTGCTGGAACGCGATAGGCCATCCAATAAGGTTCAATCTTTTCCAGTATGCTTTTCTAAAAGGAGTTACCAGGAATCCTTTTCTGAATGGCAGATATTTTTTCTGTTTCACAAATACTGCAATAAAAAGTAACAACATTATAATTCGTGAAAGAAGTGTACTGATACCTGCCCCCAAAAGTCCGAGTTCTGGAAGACCGAATTTTCCGTAGATAAGTATATAGTTTCCTGCTATATTCATTGCATTTCCAATCGTAAGAATCCACATTGAAATGGAAGCATCCATAATTCCCTCTACAAATTGTCTGAATGAATTGGCTAGCATTACGAAGAGAACAGAACACATCAATACAATATAATATGGTTTAATGAGTGGCATCAGTTCATCCGGTTGCTTCAGTAATTCTATGTTAGTATATATGAGGAGCAGGACGATGAGTATGCTTATTGTTGTTGTAAAGTTTGCCATGAGGCTGTTTTTCAACCATCCGCCTATTGCAATTCGTTTGTTTACGGCTATATTCTCACCAATTATGGGTGTGTAATTGAAAGAAAAGCCTGTGCCTAATATGATAAATGCATTTATTACATTGTTGACAAATGAAGCTGCCGCCAGCTCTTCCGTACTATGCTGTCCTACCATAACAGTATCTGCCAATCCGGTTATAATATTTCCCAGCTGGCCGATAATGATAGGTAATCCTAAAAGCAATAATGATTTGATGTGGTATATATATTCTGTACGTTTGATTGATCTCATTAGTTCTTTTATTTATTTTAAATGGTACATAACAAATAGCCCTTTTTATTGACTGAAAAAGGGTGAGAAATCATTCCCTTAACACACATCGTGTTATGGAAATAATTAGAATTTTATTTGAAAATAAAAAAGAGTCTTTTAAAGGATAAATAATGTTTTCCCGTTCTGCAAAAGACTTTAAAAGAACCATTGCAGAAGGTTAGGACCACGAGTTGTCCATGTGATGAACAGAATATGGTTGATTTTGTTTCGATTAATTTTATACAAAATATAACATTTAATTATTCAGGGCTGCAAAGGTAATACTTTTTGGTGATTTATTCTCTGTCCACACCTTCAATGTTGCTGATAGTTGAAGTCTGCTTCTTCTTTGGTTCGTTGAACTATGTATGATATCAGTATTATTTTTTTTACAACTTTACCTCTGATTGAGTGTTCAGCCTACTATACGTAAGGTTAAGAATCTTGTTACGGTTCCGATCCAGTTCGGTATGTACCGGATAGGCTATCGGAACTGTAACCCCGTTTTTGTCTGTAATCGTTTGGAGTGTTATGGGAGTTCAGGTTTTACTGATGTTCATGTTTCTACCGATAGCGCCTGTATATGCGGAAGAAAGAATCATTTAATTGCAGAAGCCATATGTGTCTTTAAAGTTTTCTTTTAAACATAGTATAAATAAGATAATATGTTTGTTTTGTATATAAATGTTAATATTGTTGATTACTGTTAATAAAATATTCATAGGGTGTTTATCCAGGTAATAATGGCATTATTAAAACTTGAAAGAATTATGATATCATATTTAAAAGAAATGAATGAAGACTTTTATACTGTTACATCTAAAATTGATGGCAGACAGTATATTCTTAATAAACAGGATGATGGTATTTTCAATCTCATAATAAATAAGATTGTACGTTTAATGTATGAAAGTAGTCATCTTGATTCTATTCTAATCCTTACAGATACGCCAAGCCATACTTGTGAATTAAAGTCAAGAATTGCTTTATGCATAGGTGAAAAGAGGGTTCAATCATTATGGATTAATACTTTCTACGACTTCTATGTCAGGTTTTATAGAACAGAGATTTTACCAATCAATAAAACAATTGAAATATACGATAGTAATGTTATTCTAAGAAATATTATCAGGCATTTGCAGCTCGATAAGAAAATCTATAATTTAGGTGCAGTAATAAATGAAATTAGCTATGCTAAGAAGAATTTAATTTTACCCGATGAAAATGGAAAGGTAGATAATTTAACAAGATGGCATAATGGAAAACTTAGAAGCATGTCTGATATTTATGCTTATTACTGGAACTTTTGTAAAAAGAGGAATATAATAGATTGCGATGACTTTGCCATTAAAACATTCTTTTTATTCAACGAGCGACCTGATATTCTTCATAAATATATAGGGAAGTTTGATAATATATTGGTTAGCAATGAATATAACCAATCGTATGTTGATTCTCGCATGTTATCATTACTATTGGATAGAACAATATATTCAGAAGGTGAGTGGATAGACTACAGATATACAAATTATAGAAGAAATGAGTAAATTAATACAATTGTTCAATGACATACACTTGCTAATAGAAAAATATGAGCAGATACGTAAGGAAAAGGGAGATAATTATAACCTTTTTCAAGTGATAAATATGACTAGTGATGAAACAAGAGTGCATTCTGCCATGATAGCAGATTTACTTAATCCGGAGGGACTTCATCAGATGGGTGATATCTTTCTAAAACTGTTCATCCGTAAATTAGAGGAACTGTTTAAGTTGGAGTTAAACTTAGACTATGGCGATGCAAAAATTGTTTGTGAGAAATATATTGGTCTCAAAACTAAAGATAAGGAAGGGAAAGATATAGGAGGTAGGATTGATATTTATATATCTGACAATACCAATCATATAGCTATTGAAAATAAAATATATGCAACAGATCAGGAAAACCAACTTCTACGTTATCATAACTATCTGGAGTCGATTGCGGGGGAAAATAAGCTGTTGTTGTATTTGTCGTTATATGGTGAAATAAATGACCTAGAAAAAACTACAGGAAATAATCAGATAAAAGAAGGTGAAGATTTCTTTACAATATCCTATTCTGAATTTATTTTGAATTGGTTGGAAGAATGTAGAACTAAAGCGATAGATAAACCTCTGATACGCGAAGGTATAACACATTATAGGAACTTAATTAAAATATTGACACATCAGATGGAAAATGAAAAGAATGATTTGATAAAACTTATCAAAGATAATCCAAAGTATATTTGTTTTTTGCCGAAATATAAGGATGCTATTAAAGAGGTTGAAATAAGCTTATATACCGATTTTTGGACAAAGTTGGAAAATGCTATTCAAAATCAAGGTTATCCGATTGTAAAAGAATCATTTGATGGCTATAAATATGCTTTGGATAAGAATTACCTACGTAAATATTATGAAAGTAATAATTGTAAATATCAGTCTGTAGAATTTGTGGTAGAAGGTTTCGATGAATACCGATTAATGTATAGTGTTCAGGTTGATTGGCGTACATATTATGGAGCTTTGATCAGAGATAATAGTAATAAGATAATTCCCCTCAAAGATGCATATGAGATAGAAAATCCAAAACTCAAGACTATTATATCTCGCATAGACGAAATGATACAGAATTCACAAAATGAATATCATTCTAGCAGTAGTTGGCTATTCTGGAAGCATACAAAGCCCTGTATCAATTTCAGAGATTTGAATGATGGTAATAGTGCATCTCATTTAAGTGATATGAATAAAACGATAGAGCGAATTACCAAAGATATTATTGATGATATAGGCGTAATACGTAAGGATAAATCAAATAAATAATAGAGAAAGATTTTTGAAAAAGATAAAATTTATTTACTAGAAGGAGCGCAATTGGGTAGATGTCGAAATTATACATTTGCGTAGTTTTTGGGGGAGCAATGGCTGTACTGTTACCAGTTTCAGTGGTAAAACAGAGAATAATTATATAAACGGTTGGAATCTACTCCAACCGTTCTTTTTTCTTTATCGAATCTTTCTTAGCCTCTAGAATATCATTCATAGCCAGATAATATGTGGCCCTTACGGTATTAAAGTCGTTTGAAAGAGCTGCATTCTCTTTTATCCGAATGTGAGGTTTTACACCTTTTCCTTCACGTGGCTGACCTTTAAACGTTTTTTTCGGTTTGCCGAATCCAATACAGAAATAAGTGCCATGTGACGTGCAGAACGTTAGTGGTGTGGTTCCGAAATCACCTGCCGTTTCTTTCCCTACAAGTACAGCACTTCCAGATTCTTTCAGTATACTTGCAAGATGTTCGGCTGCAGAAAAGGTATTGGGACCTGTCATCACATACAGCTTGCCTTTGAATGAATTATCAGACGGAGTAATGAGACTTTCAGCTTGATAAGGCTGCTTCACGAAAAGAGCTGCAATCTTTTCCATATTTTTTACAAGTCCACCAAAGTTGTTCAGCAGATTCAAGATAATACACTGGCAATTCTTGACCTTATTGTATTTGAGAATGAATTCCTCAGTATCTTCATCTGTAAATCCTGATAATGACAAGAGAGTAAAGTATTCTTTCTTATCTTTGGGTGAATCCATGATACGCCTATTCTCTGATTTCCTAGTTTCTTTGTTATATTGGGATATACGTTGCATTCCCTCACTACTCAACTCTACCTTAACTTTAAAAACGGAATCATCTCTGCAAAGACATAGGTTTCTTACTGTATCAACATAACTTGAAAATACATAATTTGCAGTATGAATATATTTTCCTTCTCTAGTAGATTCTGGAAGGTAATTTTTTATACTGTCTCTCCATGACAAGGCATCAATACCATCAATAGACAAGATCCTATCTCCTTTCTGAAAAGGTAAATCAGTCAGATTGATTGAAACATATAAGGAATCACATCTCCATTCAGCATCCGCTAGGGTAGAATATTTATTATATATCAGATATGTATGTGAGTTCCTAAGCTCTGAGAAATACTGTTGGATAGCCAGGAAATATTCTCTACTATCCTTAGCATTCTTTACCTTTATAGAATATTTATTACGCAAGGATTTTAGAGATGTTCCTTTATACTCGGCTAAAGAATAATGCTTTTCGACAATGTCACATATCTCTTTGAAATCGTCCATGTATTCGTTTGGCTCTATATTCTGTTCCAAGACGAATTGTTTCTCCGGCTTCATTGTAAGATGATACCCGAACCAATATTTAGGATAGTTCTTCACTGCAATATATATAGTCCCTCCAAGAATCAAGAGATATAATATGCTTACTGTCCAGAATCCCATTTTTTTTCTTTTGATATAGATATATACAGAAGATCCTATTGTGATAATCAGACATAGGATTTGGGCCCATAAAAATGTGTTCATAATTATTTGCTTGCTACCAATGTTATTTTTACTCCCTCAATATCATCATGCTGACTTAGCCCCCAACACATTTTTTTATCCTTTACAAACTTCACAATAAATTCATGAATAGGATTCATTTCATTCATCATCAATTCATTTTGAGAGTTATATTCAATAATCATAACAAAGCGTTCGAAGTCAATACTTGAATTAAGTAAATCTTCTCCCAACTTGTCCAACACTTCCTTTACGCGTATAACAAGCTCATCTGTTGAAGAGGAATGTGAGAAACACTCAATCTCATGTT